>Ga0187833_10005830_pt1 | contig 11523 bp, 10 predicted proteins | sample ETNtaG_37_FD_167968 | JGI IMG/M metagenome (GOLD analysis project Ga0187833, IMG submission 167968) | Marine microbial and viral communities from oxygen minimum zone, Eastern Pacific Ocean - ETNP2014_SV_400_PacBio MetaG (Illumina Assembly) | ecosystem: Environmental > Aquatic > Marine > Hypoxic... | reverse complement strand
AATATCATTTTAATTATGTTTTTCATTTTGCAGCTCAAGCAGGAGTAAGATATTCTTTAATAAATCCAAGATCTTATATTGAAAATAATATATCTGGTTTTTTTAATGTTTTAAGTCTGTCTATCAAGTTTAAAGTTAAGAGATTGTTTTACGCTTCGTCAAGCTCAGCTTATGGAGAACTTAACAAGTTTCCCTTGAAAGAAAATTATGGTCTGAAACCAAAAAATATTTATGGATTGAGCAAGAAAATAAATGAAGAAATGGTGAATGTTTTATTACAAAAAAATAAAACTAAATGTATTGGTTTAAGGTTTTTTACCGTTTATGGTGAATGGGGAAGACCCGATATGTTTATGATAAAATATTTAAATGCAACTTACAATAAATCAAAAGTTTTTTATTTGAATAATTATGGAAATCATTTAAGAGATTTTACTTACATAATTGATGTATGTACTATTTTGAAAAAGTTAATTTATTCAAAATTAAAATATAAGCATTTAATTATAAATATTTGTTCTAATAAGCCTTTAAAACTTACAAAGATAATTAAAGAAATTGATAATTTGACATTAAATAAACCTACAATAAAAAAAAGGTCACTACAAAAAGCTGATATTTTAAAAACCCACGGGGATAACAATTTGGTTAAAAATATTACTGGTATAAAAAAATTTACAGATATTTCGATCGGACTAAAAAATACAGTAGAATGGTATATAAAAAATAAAGATACGATTAATTTTTAATTCACAATTTATTAAATAAATTTTCATAACCCATGATATTTTTTCTTAAAGTAAATCTTTTAATATTTTTTTTTGCTAATCTCGTTTTTGAAAAGTTTTCTTTTGGATTGTTGTAATACTCTTCGATTTTTTTTGCAAGGTCGGATGAATTTCCATTATTAAATATTGTTCCACATTTTCCATTAAGTAGAATTTCATTTATTCCACCATGACTTTGAGAACAAATTACCGGTATTCCATAATTTATAGCTTCCACAACGGAATTGGGAAAACCCTCAAAATAAGAAGAGTTAATGTATAAGTTGGAAAGTTTTAAAACAGGCTTAATATCTTTCAAAAATCCAAAATATTTTATTTTACTGGATATATTTAATTTTTCTGAAAGCTGTTTAAGTTTTATTTTCTCTATTCCACTACCAACAATTAATAATTTATAATTTTTGAATTTTAAAAGACTTAAAGCTTGAAAAAGAACATCCAACCCTTTTTCTTTTGTTAGTCGGCATATGGTAGCAATTACCAAAGTATTATTTTTTTTATAAATTTTTTTACTACTTTGAAAAGAATTTGTAATAGATGGTGGAAAAATAGTTTTTGTCTTAAGCTTATATTTATTTTTAAAGTGCTTACTTATATTTGTCGAATTACAAACAATCGCATCTGATAAATTATATAATAAATAAATTAATAATTTGATTATATTTTTTTTTATAAAATCAATAAAACCAAAATATATACTCAATTCCATTAGAGGGGTTCTTTCAACTAAAACTATTTTTAAATTATTTAAATTTCTAAGGAATATTAAAGATAAAACATTTGTGTAATGTATATTAGATATAAAAATATTTTTTTTGTATTTTTTAGTAATCAATAATTTGGTTATATTTAAAACTCTTGTCATAGCAAAAATGGTTTTATTTGAGTTAATTTTGTAAACTTTAATTCCAATTTTCCTAAATTCCCTATCATAGGAGCAATTCTTTAGACAAATTATTGAAATATTAAATTTTTTTTTAGATAAACTTTTACATAATCGAAAAATAGAATTACCAGCGCCTCCCACCCCAAAACTTGATAAAAAAACAATTAAGTTTATTTTCATTTTATTTAATGAGGGCAAATTTGATTATTTTTTTAATACAAAATTTAAAAATTCCCAATATAATTCCTATATTTATTATCTGTATCCCAAATAATGAAAAAATTAGCATTTTTAAACCGAAATATTTTTTAGCGAAAATTAAAAATTTATACTCAATTATAAACTGTATGATTATACCAATAGTTAATAACAAGTTGTTTATTTTATGATAATAAAAAAAATTTAACAATATTAAGCTAAATATAATCAGAGTTAAGACACTTGAAAATGCTTGACTTGATGTTGAAAATGATCCTTGGGTATCAAACTTCTTTTTTTTTAATAAGATCGAAATATATTTGTCAGTTCTTGAGATAATTTTTTTAAAACGGAGATATAAATTAGCATAATAAGTTTTATATTTAGCATTATGTATTAATAAATTTTTTTTTTTAAATAAATTAATTTGATATCCTAGTTCATATTCTTCTCCCCCAGCACTATCATAAAATTTCCAGCCACCTATTTTTTTTAAAAAATTTTTATTTATTGCACAAAACTCAGATTGAATATTAGATGAAAAAACGTTATTTAAGAAATCATTTCCATAACAACTCTTTAGGCACACAAAATTAGAGGACCAATTCTTTTTGGTCAAATTAGCAACCTTAGGTAACGCTCCCACTGATCCAATATTTTTATTTTTATATAAATTTTTTATAAGATTTTTAATTGATTTTCTTGACACAATAATATCAGAATCAATAAATATTAATGTTTTGTATAAAGCTATTTTTGCACCATAATTTCTGACGTATCCAACTCCTTTATTTTTTTTTAATTTTATGAACCTAATTTTTTTTTTAAAATTACTTATTATTTTTTCTGTACGATCTGAACTAGCATCATCTACTATTATAATTTCATATTTTAAGTTTTTTGCTTCTTGAATTATTCTATTCAAACATAATTTAATTGAACTTTCAGAATTGTAAGTGGGAACAATAATAGAGTATGATTTTAGCTGCATGCCCTTACTTTTATAACAGCATACTCTTTAGCTAAAGCAAAGATGCCCAGTGTTTTGGATCATAAGTTGTATTTATTGCATTAGCGCATTCAAACGTACAAGTACATTTTCTTGCAATTTTTCTAAAGGCTTTTGCTGAATCGCCTTGGATTACCTCCACAATACTATTAACACCATGATCCCCATTGATATTTCCTATTTTTGATATCCCCCACATTTTTTTAATTTCGCAGCCCCTTACAAGGCCATCTGGAAAAATTTCTACAAATCTTCCACCCGCTAAACAAGGTGAATGAATTTTGGTGCTATCAATTCTTTTTATGGTTTCTAAATAAATTTTTTCGAACATTTTACCATTAAAACTTTTTCTCCAACTTTCCGATGCTCTTGCGTGTTGATTTCGAGACATTTTTTTGTAATACTCTTTTAGATATACTTGTTCTTCCACGGGAACATCTCTTATTAAAATAATTTCATGAAAATCTATTGGCCAAGAATTCGTTTTATATAACAACTCTTCTAAATCATCTTTGTTATCCTTAGTTAAAACCGACGCAAGTCTAAGAAAAAAATTTTTATTTTTTCTATAATCTTTCATTGTTTCAATAGTTTCCACAACTTTTTCATACGCACCTTTAAAATTTCTAACTTTGTCATGAATTTCTTTCGTACCATCTAAAGAAATTGATAAAGTGAATTCAGTATTTTTATGCTTATCTATTAATTCAGGAATAAATTTTTTTATCCTGTCAACATAAAATCCGTTAGATTTAATGCTAATTCTAGGTACTCCACAGCTGTAGATAATATTATCGAGTATTTCTACAAAATCTTTTCTTATAAAAGTTTCTCCACCGGTGATAGTTAAATGTAATAAACTTTTTGCATTCTTGAAAACTTCCCCCCATTTTTTAGCTGATATAATGGGAGTTTTTCTTGCATCCATGGCCGCGTGACAACAAAAACCGCAATGCATATTACATCTTCCATCAATAAAAATTACTGCATAATTTGGCATTTGATTAAAAAATATCGACTTAAAGATTCTAGATGTGAGATTATATTTGTGACTTATGTTCATTATAAATTTATATCAATATGTCAAATTGAATTACTAAAATATTATTCCAAAAAGTTATTCCTCGATTTTATGAATTTTTTTGTAAATCATATTTGGCTAAAAATTTTCTAATAATATACAATATAAACATCTTGATTATATAATCAATGTTAATTTAATGAAAAATAATTTATGAGAATAAAAGTTTTAAAAAAAAGTAATATTTCTTATACAAGTGATATAGCTCGCTTACATGCAGAAAACATTAGATTTAAGTTGTCAAATCTCGGTATTAAATTTTTAACAAAAATTTATAGAACTTTTTTATTAGATAAAAATATTAAAATATGGATATTGGTTCACAACCAAAGAATAGTAGGATATTTGTGTGGATGTATAAATAATAAAAAAATTTATAAAAATTTTTTACTTAAAAATTTTTTTTTTCTAATTTTTTTTTTTCTTAAAAATATTTTAAGTTTATCGTTTCTAAAAAATTTTTTTGGTTTAATAATTTTAATTTTATCCTCTGATAAAAAAAACTATTTATGTAATTCTGAACTTTTGTCTATCGTAATATCTAAAAAATTTAGAAATAAATTTTATGGAAAAAAATTAATCCGCAGATTAGATATATATTTAAAAAAAAAAAATAAGAAAGAGTATATTGTAAAAGTTGAATCTAAACTGAATAAAGCAATTAATTTTTATTTATCGAATAAATTTAAACGGATGTTTAAAATTAATTATCCTTTATTTAATATTGTTTATTTAAAAAAAACATTATAATATACATTCGGTCTCAGGATTTTTTTTAGAATATAAAATATAAATATTTCCGTCATATAATTTGCAGTAATTTTGTTTTTTTATGACAATTTTTTGAGTTAATGGTTCTAGTTTTTCTAAAATAATGATTTCTGGCTTTTTAAAATTTGTTGAATTATATTCAATAAATTTTTTTTTCAGCCTATCAAATTCTTCAATAGGTATTGCTATTTGTTGGCTATAAATTGGTGAAGTAGATAAAATAAATTGTTTTGCATTTACTTCAAAATTTTTTGAATCCTTGTAAGTTTTTAATGAATTTGCTTGGTATCTGTAACTAAAAAAAGTTCCCATATTATGATTAAAATATCTCCATCCTTCTTTTTTATTTTTTAAAAAATCGATAAAATCTCTTTCATTAAGATTTAAAAATTTAAAATTTTTAATTAAATCGTTTTCAATCATATCGTTTGTTTTGGGTACCCACATTCCATTTATTAAACTTAAATATTTGAATTCATTTAATATGGCCCAAATCATTAATTCATTATCAAATGTTAATAGTGAGCTATCTTTAATAAAAATATTTTTATTACTATTTAAATTTTCCGTGACTTTTTGAAATTCTATTCTTCTTTCTTTGTAGGCTTGATTATTAAAGTTTTTATTTTTTTCTAAAAAAAAATTTACGTAATAAATACCGATTAAAAAAAAAATTAGAATATTAGTTAGTAATGGTTTAAGGTTTGGTTTTAAATAATGTTTGATTAATACAATTAAAAAAACCATAAAAAAAATAAAAGCCCAAATAAATATTGCGTTATTAAAATGATAAAGTCCTGCTGTTTTAGGGGAAATTAAAATGAAAAAAGTGGGAGAAAAAATAGTGCTTAAAAAAATTATAAAAAATATGTTGATTAACTTAAAATTATTAATTCTTTTTTTATTACAATAATAAACACAACATATTGATAAAAGTAATGTCAATAAAAACTTCAACTTAAAATATTGACCAAAATAATAATCTATCAGTTTACCTTTTTTTTCTAAATCAAGGGTAAATAAACCCGCACGTTCAGTAACATCACTTTCATGATAGATTAAATATATTATAAAAGGAGAAATGGATATCAACAAAAATAATATTGAAATGATAATGTACTTATAATTGTCAAACGATTCTTTGAAAATATTTAATTTAAACTTGTAAATTAAAAAAAACAAAAAAGCCAATAATTCAATTATAAAAAAATAGTAAAAACTGGATAAAGAAAGTCCCAGCACCAGTCCAAGAGCAGCTAATTTTTTTTTTTCAAAAATTATTGTATTGTCCATAAAAACCAGCAAGTATATAAATGAAAAAAAATATAAAGATGATACAACCGGTCTATGTGCTCTGAGTGAAAAAAATTCATTTTGAAGTAAATTCAAATACGGTAGGTTTTCAAAATTAATAATTTTTATTATGGCAGGAATAACAAAAAAAAGTAGACTTAAAACAATTGATTCATTTTCAGAAAAAAAATGGGAAAAAATTTTATAAAAAATAAATAAAAAAATAAATATTGCAAAAAATTCAATTATAATTATTCCAGCAAAATTAAATATTTTAAGGAAAATTGCGTGAAAAATTAGTGAGGTAAAGGGAAATTGTAATAATTTTAAATTTTTAATATAGGGATCAAGTGAATTGCTAAATTCAAAAGAAACAATATATTTTACTAACGGATACCAGTAGTGTCCATCTCCGACACTTTCAAAAATAATTTTAACAGATAAACTTTCATTAAAAAAATAGAATGACAAAATCCATTTTATTAAAAAAAGAAATATTGATAAAATAATTATTTTATTAATATTTTCATTTTTAAATATTGTCATTAAATTAAAATACTTAACTTATAAAATATGTAAATCAAAGCTTTTGTTAAGATCAATTAAACATTTAATTAATTTTATTTGTATTATGTAGTTTTTTTTTTTATATAACTATTTTAAATATAGTTAATATTTAGACAAAGTTCATGAAAATTAAAACCTGTAGAAATTGTAAAAGTAATAAATTTTTGAATTTATTTAGTTTGGGAAAATTGAGTTTTTCAGGAAAGTTTTCAAATTTTTTTTCCCACAATGTACCAAAGGCATATCTTAATCTTTGCATATGTAAAAGATGTAAACTTGTTCAGTTAGATAGAAATTTTAATCTAAAATATTTATATGGAAAAGATTATGGCTATAGAACAGGTATAAACAAAACAATGACTTATCATGTTAAAAAAATTGTAAAAAAGTCTTCAGCCTTGGTGGATTTAAAGATAAACGATTATGTACTAGATATTGCTAGTAATGATGCAACATTATTAAATTTTTATAACAAAAATATTATTACCGTTGGCGTTGACCCATTGGTTAACAAATATAAAAAATACTATAAAAAAATAGATCATAAAATTTCAAATTTTTTTCAAGTTATTGATATCAAAAAGTTAAATTTAAAAAAAAAATTTAAAATAATCTCTGCTTTGTCCGTTTTTTACGATCTTAGGGATCCAAATAAATTTATTAGTGAAGTTAAAGAAATATTAGATGAAAATGGGGTTTTTATTTTAGAACATGCTGACCTGTTTTGTATTATAAAAAACAATATATTTGATACTATTTGTCATGAACATTTAGGCTTTTTTTCATCAAAAATTATTTTAGAGATGGTCAAACGTAATGGAATGAAAATTTTTAACCATGAATATAATGATATAAATGGAGGTAGTTCTTGCTATTATATTTGCCACAAGAAAGCAAATTACAGAATCAGAAAAAGTAACATTAAAAAAGCTTTATTAAAAGAAAGAAAAATTGGTTTGCATAAAAAAAAAACATTTACAATTTTTTTTAAAAAAATTTTAAATCAAAAGTTAAAACTTAAAAAACTCATTAATAAAATAAAAGACAAAAAATTAACTATTCATGGTTATGGAGCTTCAACCAAAGGCAATATCCTTTTACAATTTTATGATATAGGAAATAAGGATCTAAGCTTTATAGCAGATAGAAATCCTTTAAAAAATAATTTATTTACACCAGGCAAAAAAATTAAAATTGTATCAGAAAATTATTCAAGAAGATTAAAACCAGATTATTATCTAGTTTTACCTTGGCATTTCAAAAAAGAGATTTTAGCTAGAGAGAAAAAAATTAGACGTAAAGGCACAAAATTTATTTTTCCACTTCCAAAAGTCACTGTAGTTTAATGAATATTATTATCATTTTACTCATATCATTTTTTACAGTATTTATGGCTGTAAAAATTAAATAAATTATTATAACAAATGGACTTATCTATTGTACTACCCACATATAATGAAAAAGATAATATAGTTAATTTAGTAAAACAAATATTGGAAATATTAAAATATATAAAAGAAAAAGAAATTATAGTTGTGGATGATAATAGTCCAGATGGAACCCACTTAGCCTGTAAGACAGCGTTTGAAAAAAATGAAGAAATCAAAATTCTTTTAAGAAAAATTAACGGAGGGTTGGCAAATTCAATTGCTGACGGGATTAAAATTTGTAGGGGAAAATATATTATAGTAATGGACACTGATTTGACTCATAATCCAAAATTAATTCCTAAACTAATTTATCTAACAAAAGAGTACGATATAATAAGTTGTTCCCGTTTTTGTGCCGGTGGATTGATGGAAAACAAAATACATTATTTTTTTAGTTTTTCTTTCAATTTATTGCTTAGAATTATTTTAAAAACGCAAATTCAAGATAACTTGGGTGGCTATTTTTGCATTAGAAAAGATGCATTAGCTTTGCTCCCTTTTGAAAAAATTTTTTATGGATATGGAGAATATTTTTTTAGATTACTGCATTTTGCTCAAACAAAAAATTTGACTATAATTGAAATACCTGCTGTTTATAATCTCAGAAATAAAGGTAAATCTAAATCAAATTTTTTATTACTTTTATTTAAATATTTTTTTGCAGCAATAAAACTACGTTTTAATTTTTATAAATAGGAGAATAGTGAAAGGAAAACATGATACCCTGGGCTAAACCAGATTATTATGGTTATGAGAAAAAATATATTAACCAGGCGTTGAAATCTACATGGTTGTCTGAAGGTAAATTTGTTAAAGAACTTGAAAATAAGGTTTGTAAATTTGTTAATTCAAAATTTGCAATTTCAGTTACAAGTTGTACATCAGCATTACATTTGGCATATTTAGCCTTGGAACTAAAAAGAGGAGATGAAGTAATTATTCCCGGATATGGTTATCTTGGAGCTGCTAATATTGCATTGCAAATGGGGTTAAAACCAATATTTGCAGAAGTAGATTTAGGAACTTTTTGTGTAACTTCAAGAAACATAGAAAAAAAAATTACACCTAAAACCAAATTGATTGTTGTATTTAATACTTACGGCAATGTTTGTGATTTTGACTCAATAATAAAAATTGGTAAAATTAACAAAATACCTATTTTAGAAGATGCGGCAGAATCCTTTGGATCATTATATAAAAAAAAACAATCTGGAACATTAGGGGACATAGGAACTTATAGTTTTCAGGCTACCAAAACAATTACCACCGGAGAGGGCGGGATGATAGTGACACGTATGGATAAATATTTTATAAAAAAATTGAAACTTTATAGAAATCATGGAGTTAAAGATAAAAGATACTATCATTATTTACCAGGGAGTAATTTTAGATTGACCAATATACAGGCAGCGATTGGTTGTGCTCAATTAAAAAAAATTGCCACGATTATTTCTAAAAGAAAAAAAATTTATCATTATTATAGTGATCTTTTTAAAAATATTGATGGTTTAAAATTGCAAATATTTTCTCCAAAAGTAAAACCTGTGATTTGGACATTTGCCATTGTTCTTGATCCGGAAGCATTTGTTAATAGAGATAAAATTATTAAATATATGAAAGCTAAGAGCATAGAAACTAGAAGTGGGTTCTATTCTCCAAATCGTTTACCACTTTATAAAAGATGTAATATATCTAATTTAAAGTATTCAGAAAAACTCTCGAAACATATTATTTGTTTACCCTTTTTTACAAGTCTAAAAGAAAGAGAAATGGAATATATTGCTAAAACACTCTTAGAATTGAAGAGATGATAAAAAATTAAGGTTTAGAGTAATTTAGGTTAAAAATTTTTAAATGAATGATGTTATTATTATTTTACCAACTTTAAATGAAAAAGAAAATATTGTCATATTGTTTGAAAAATTATCTAAAGTAAATATATCATTTGATCTTCTATTTATTGATGACAATTCTAACGATGGCACACAAGAGTTGATAAAGGATCTAGTAAAGAAAAATCAAAATATAAATTATATTTTTAGACCAAGAAAAATGGGTATTGGTTCGGCCCACAAAGACGGTCTTATTTGGGCTTATAAAAAAAATTATAAAATAGTCATTACGATGGATGCAGACGGAACACATGATTGTAAATATATAAAGCACCTGATTGAAAAATTAAAAAATTTTGACATTGTCGTTACAAATAGGTTTTTAGAAAAAAATTTACTAGAAGGATGGCCATTATTTAGAGTTTTCTTGACAAAGTTAAGACATTTTACGATTTCTTTGTTGTTATCAATGTCATATGATTCTTCAGGAGCATTCCGAAGTATCAATTGTCAAAAGGTTAAGTTAACTGATTTAATTTCAGCAAAAAACGATAGCTATTCTTACTTTTGGGAAAGTATATTTATATTATATAAAAAGAAATATCGTATTGGAGAAATACCGGTTGAATTACCATACAGAAAATTAGGTTCTTCAAAAATGACAATAAAAGATATCCTTTTTTCTATTTATTATTTAATGATAGTTTTTGTAAAAAAGATTTTAGGCAAGTACAATTTTAATTAATTTAATGAATAATCTAGTTAGTGTAATAATGCCGTATTACAACAAAAGGAGCTATTTTTTAGATTCCATCAATTCTGTCATAAATCAAACCTACACTAATCTTGAAATTTTAATTATTTATGATGATCAAAAAAAAGATGATTTAGAGTATATCAAAAACTGTACTAAAAAAGATTCAAGAGTTAAAATAATATTAAATGATAAGAATAGAGGCGTAGCTTTTTCGAGAAATAAAGCAATATCATTAGCTCAAGGAGATTATATAGCATTTTTAGATTGCGATGATTATTGGGAAACCAATAAAATTGAAGTACAAATAAATTTTATGTTAAAGTGTGGTTATGATTTTTCTCATACAACATATCAAATTATAAATAATAATGGAAAAATAATTGGTAAAATTATAGCTCGGGAAAAATTAGAATATAAGGAATTATTAAAATCTTGTGATATAGGCTCATCCTCAGTAATTTTGAGACGTAAGCTACTAAGTGGTATAAAATTTCCCGAACTAAAAACCAAAGAAGATTATGTGTTATGGTTAACACTTGCAAAAAAATCAATTAACCTATTTGGTCTTGATGAACCTCTAACATTTTGGCGGCAAACTTCTAATTCATTATCAAGCTCAATATTGCAAAAGCTTAGAGATGCATTTAAAGTTTATCATTTATATGAGAAAAAAAATTTTTTTTACTCAATATACTGCGTAATTAGACTATCTACTTTTGCATTATTAAAAAAAATAAATTCATACAAATAATATTTTTAAATTATAAAAAATGAAAGACCTTACACTTGTCATTCCAGCAAAAAATGAAGCAGAATGTTTGCCAACAGTTCTAAATGAATTAAAAAATTTTGAATGTAAAAAAATTATTGTTATTCCTAAAAATGATTTAAATACGCAAAATGTTGCAAAA
>Ga0187833_10005827_pt1 | contig 11528 bp, 9 predicted proteins | sample ETNtaG_37_FD_167968 | JGI IMG/M metagenome (GOLD analysis project Ga0187833, IMG submission 167968) | Marine microbial and viral communities from oxygen minimum zone, Eastern Pacific Ocean - ETNP2014_SV_400_PacBio MetaG (Illumina Assembly) | ecosystem: Environmental > Aquatic > Marine > Hypoxic... | reverse complement strand
AATCCAAAACTGAATAGCATCCTCTCCACTCCGTCGAGGCCTTCTTTCCCTGGGAAGAGGACTGCCACTAAAACATAACCAGGGATGAAGAATAAGATTGGGAGGGAAAGCAGGACCCTGAGAAAGGTTTTGTTAAAGGGTGGTACAAGGATAAAAATAAGGGCTATGAAAGTTAATATAACTGCTACCTGTAAATCGACGTTATTTTTTTTCACGCTCAGTTATTTCTAAAAAAATTTATATAATACTTTTCCCTTTTTTAGTTAAGGAGTGAGAGACAAGTTATTTATCAGTGAAGATGTTTGTGGAAGGGGTAGGATGAAAGTCTCAGTGATTGTACCTTTTAGAGAAGCAAATAGGAAAGTCATGCGCTGCCTTGAATCGATAAAAAACCAGGACTACAAGAACCTCGAGGCAATCGTAGTAAGCGATAGAACTGAATTAAAAAACCCGGGCGTTGTCTCAATCCTTAACTCTGAGTGCAAGGGTCCCGGGGCAAAGAGGAACCTTGGAGCGAGGCATGCGCAGGGCGATATTCTTTTCTTCCTAGACTCTGACTGCATCCTTAAGAGGGACTCCATCTCAAAGCTCATCAACATTTTCCATGCCCGCGAAGTAGATGCTGTCACAGGGAAGCCTCTGGCCTATGAGAAATCCAACTTACTTGGCTTCATAACGGGATTAGAATACGAAGACCGCTTCGAGCAGATGGGGGAGGGATTCGTGGATGTCGCAGCTACCACGTGTCTAGGAATCAAAAGAGAAGTCTTCTTTAATGTGAGGGGATTCGTTGACTACAGCATCGGCGAAGCTATTGGGGAAGACTGGGATTTCTCTGCAAGGCTTAGGAGCAGGGAATACAACATCTACCATACGAATGAAGTTGAAGTTTTCCATGAGCACAACGCTCAGAGCCTGCGATACTACTTGAAACTTCAATACGAGCATGCCAAGTACCGAATAACCCATTTTAAAAAATATAAGAATGCGGTAGACCAGTATTCCAGCTGGTCAATGATCCTCTCAGCAACCTTACTCTTCGGCCTTCCAGCAACTATAAGGATACTTCGGCGCACTAAGAATCTGAAAGCATTAGTTTTACCGCTTATTTCCATGCTCAGGACGGCTGCCTGGTTCAGCGGAGCTGCGGCTGGAATATTCAGCTCAAAAACATCACACGCCGGGTAATCTCCTTTTAATGAGATAGCTCAGATAATCAAAACTCGCCTTTGCAAGCCTCTTGAACTCGCTGGGCTCCAAATTATTAGCCAGTGTACGCAAAACATACCCTGGTGAGGTGTAAAACCTTATCGTCAGCCTGTCCCGCATCTTTTTTATCTCCTCGTCCTGGAGCTCTGGATAGCTTACGATAGTGCTTAGTTGGCCATTTTCGTCGAGCCATTGCTCATAATCTTCGGTAACCAGATAATTATTCTCCCTGCACCATGCGTAGAACTCTGTACCTGGAAAGGGCACTGCCTGCTCTATCTGTATCATGTTCGGGCTCAGCTTCTTTGCAAACTGAAAGGTCTCCTCAATGGTTTCCATCGTATCGCCAGGCAAACCTATCATGAAGCAACCGAAAATTCTTATCCCCGCCTTTTTAGCGTTCTCTGTGAACTCTTCAGCCTGCCTCAGGGTTATCCCTTTCTTCACGTTGTTCAATATCCCCTGATTCCCACTTTCGTAGCCAACGATGAGCATCCTGCACCCAGCATCCTTCATCTTCCTCAGCACTTCATAGGGCACGTCAGCCCTTGTATTGGCAGACCAAACTAAGTCGAGCTTCCTTTCCCTTATTAAATCACATATCTCAACTACACGCTTCTTGTCTATGGAGAAAGTGTCGTCCTCGAAGAAGATTTCCTTTATCTCAGGTAGGTTCTCTGCAATCCACTCCAGCTCGTCCACAAAGTTCTTCACCGATCTCGTCCTGTACTTCCGGTACATAAATGTCTGAGGCACATTGCAGAAGGTGCATGTACTAGGACAGCCGCGACTGCTCTTGATCTGTATCATGGGGTGCCTCGCAAGAGCGTAGCGATAGTCTCGGACATTTAGATATTTTTTGTAGATCGGCGAAACGAAGGGCAGGGCATCCAAGTCCTTAATAAGCTCCCTATTTTTGTTATGAACTATCCTTCCATTATGCCTGTATGAAATGCCCTTAATGTCTCCTATCCTCTCATCTTTTTCCAGTGCGTTTGCCAGCTCTGGGATAGTGTAGTCGTACTCGTTCCTCGCTATGAAGTCCACAGCTTCCGAAAGCCTTATGCTTTCGCCTGGAAGGGCGCTCACATGCGTGCCGACTACAGCCACCTTTCCCCCCACGGATCTTTTATATTCCTCGGCAAACCTGAGGTCGCTCCAGAAGGTGGGGGTGGAAGTTTCAATTACCAGGAGCTCAGGATTGAATTTCTCCAGCTCGTCTAGGGTTCTTCTAAAGTTCCAGCACCTCGCTATAGCATCGATGAGCAATGGCTCGTGCTCTGTCTCGAGGAGCACCCCCGCGACGTGGGCGAGCCAGAAGGGATAGTACAGCGTGCCGCTCTTCGTGTGCTCTGGCCACCTGCTCGTTCTGCTCACCCTGAACCTGTGGGGCGGATTGAGAAGCGCTATTTTCATATTCTCCACCTATCAAAAAATCCGTATTTATAGCTTCCTGTTCTCCGGTACTGTAAACTTATTTAATCTGATAGGAATCGCACTGTTTATTCTTATATCGACAAAGAAAAATAACGAAGGCGCTTTGACTCTTTCTTTTCGAGCTAGTGCAACCATATCTTCTCTTAGTTTTTTAGGCATAAACATAGTACCAATCTGTACATTTCCAACTACTGAAAAGCCCACCCCCACCTTACTTTACGGATGCGAAAGATTTATTAGAATTCATCCTTCATGAAGTTTCAGATATGAAAGTAGCTATTCTTGTGCCCAGTTTCTCAAAGTACAGCGGCGACGCTAGGGTAGCGGAGCTGCAAGCAAAGGAATTTGTGAGGAAAGGGGACAAAATAGCGATATTCGCTCTGGAGGGTGATCTCAGCCCAGAGGGCGTTGAGATTTACAAACTCGGTGTTGCCAAGGGGAGCCTCTTTGAAAGAGCGTATCGCCTGCTGTTCTTCTTGGACCTGCCTAAAATCCTCAAATGGCTCCCGAAACTCAAAGAGTACGACCTGGTTATCAGCCACCTTTATCCAATGAACTGGCTAGCTTACTTAGCTAAAAAATTTTATAGAATCCCATATGTATTCTACAACCACGGCACGAATCCTCCTGAGCTTTTCCCCAAACTCTACGAGAGGATTTATCTATGGCTTTATCTGTCATTAAACAATTTTACAACCAAGAACGCTGACTCTGCCATCTCGGTGAGCGAATACGCGAGAAAGGAGCTCAGAGAGCAGCTCACCCTGGAAAGCACGGTGGAGTACAATAAAATAGACACTACCATCTTCCATCGCGGAATAAATGGCTCAGTGATCAGGGAAAAACTTGGCTTAGGCAATGCCCCTGTGATGCTTTTTGTCGGGAGGATAGCACCCCAGAAGAGGATTGACTTGCTAATAAAAGTCTTCAAGCTAGTTAAACAGCGCGTACCAAGCGCAACGCTGATAATCGTGGGCAAGCATACCTATGATTATTATTCGAAGATTGTAAGAAAGATGTGCGGCAGCTCTGTGATATTCGTAGACTCCCTCCCCCATGAGAAGCTTGCTGGGTATTATGCAGCCTGCGACCTCTATGTCACGACCTCCTACTGGGAGAGCTTCAATTTACCCCTGGTCGAAGCCCAGGCCTGCGGGAAACCCGTCGTTGCCTTTGACATCGGTCCGCACAAGGAGGTTATCAACGAGAAGGGCATGCTAGTGGAGAAGGGGGATTTATATGGCTTCGCCAATGTCTGCACAGAGTACTTATCCCAGAACAGAGAACTCGAATTACTGCCTTTCTACCCGACTGAAAAGAAAACGATATGTCTTGTCTGCTCCCACGGAGGGCATCTAACGGAGCTTCTGCAGCTATCGAAGGCCTTCGACGGGCACGAAACTTTTTTTATCACCTACGATACTGTGAGAACCCGTAAGCTGAGGAAAAAATATCTTTTGCAGAACATCGGCCGGAATCCCATGCGGTTCATTGCTGTCCTCCCAGGCATTTTCAAGATCATCAGAAATGAAAAACCTGACCTGGTGGTAAGCACCGGCGCTGAAATCGCAATACCTGTCTTCATCGCGGCGAAGCTGTTCCACATCGAGACCATATACTTGGAAAGCTGGTGCAGGATTAAGGAGCCCTCCCACACAGGAAGGCTAGTCTATCCTTTATCGAATATCTTCCTGGTCCAGTGGAAGCAACTGCTTAGGATGTACGGTAAAAAGGCAAAGTACGTGGGGGAAGTATTTTGATATTCGTCACCATAGGCATGCACAGTACCGGCTTTGAAAGGCTGGTAAAGAACATGGATGAGATAGCCGGGAGGATAAAGGAGAAGGTAATAATGCAGATAGGCACCACGAAATACATGCCCAAGAATGCCGAGTATTTCAGATTCAAGAGTTATCCTGAAATTCAAAGGCTGTGCAAAATAGCGAGGGTAATAGTAGCCCATGGCGGCACAGGCTCTGTTATAACCGCCATCGAACAGAAAACACCGATCATCGTCGTCCCGAGACTAAAAAAGTACGGCGAGGTCATAGATAACCAGCAGATAGACTTCGTCGATGCCCTGGCAGAAGAAGAGCGAGTAATACCTGTTTACGATTTAAATAACCTAGAGAATGTACTAAAAAATAGAGAATTCCCCCCTACAGAGCGGAAAAACAATCAGAGGCTTGTGAATGCCTTGAGGAATTACATAATATAGCAGAGCTGGTAGTTTCTATGCCTCGCTACAAGTTGATACCCCCCGTGGTTCTCGCACTGCCGTTGCTAATTGGCGCACTGATAACAGGGCTGAATTATCCCTTGACCTGGGATGAACCAGCATACTACTCCGTTTTGATGATTTTCGGAGATAACTACCTCCCGTCTATAGAGGAACTGAGAAGCTACAACAGATTCGACGCCACTCCACTATCTGCAATTATCTTTGGTCTTTGGGGAAAAATATTCGGATTCGATCCCTGGAAGCTTAGAATTCTGTCCGTCTTTTTTAGTTTCGGCGCTATTTTAGCTTTCTACATGATTTCAAAATCCCTTTTGAAAAAATATGACAGTCCAGTGAATCCCTTACATCTCGCCCTTTTGCTGATGTTAAACCCCTATTTTTACGCCACATCTTTTTTAATTTTATCTGACCCATCTTCTATCTTCTTTTTCATGTTTTCGCTACTCTATTACATCAGGAGACATACATTGCTCTTTGGATTTTTCGCTGGACTGGCTATTCTAACCAGACAATTTTACCTTTTTCTCCCCATCTCTATACTTTTATATTTATTTATTAAAAAGAGAAATTTATTTTACAGAGATAGACGATTTTTCGGGGCTTTACTGTCATTAGCTATGTTTTTCCCTTTTTTTTATCTTTGGGGTTGGCATTTATCCCCTGCTTTCCCTCAGTCCTACCTAGGATTACCACGCATCCCCAGCCTTTCCACCCTTAACTACCATCTGAGTATAATGGCCTTCTATTCCCTGCCCCTTTTAACCCTCCGCCCCCTACGTTCATATTTGAAAGGAATATTTTATCCCTTATTACTCCTTCCCCTGTTTTTGCTTAAACCGCCTCTGTTCGACGTCCCAGCCCACGGCATCCTTTACTTCACCCTTGATACAATCCTCGGCACGTATAAGCTAATACCCTTGTTCCTCATGTGGTACTTAGGCATTCTACTTTTGGTGCACCTCCTGAAATTGAAGTACCGCGAAGGGGATGAAGTCTTTCTGATTAGCATAATAATCTTCAGTATAATGATGCTCTTTTACTCCTGGATATCGGACAAGTACCTGCTGGCCATCTTGCCCATGGCATTTCTCTTGTTTGCAACCATGATAAAAGACGCACACTCTCGAGCCCTACTTTCCTGGGTATTTGTAACGGGAATTTTTACAGGAGTGTACTCTTATTTGCTTTTCTTTAAGTTGATAAATTAAATGCCATGACTTCCCGTATTCTGTCTTCGTCCTCTTCCTCTCCAGAGTCTCTAATCCGTTTAATGCAGTTTTTTCAAGGGTTTCTCTGATTAATCTCTCCATGGCCACGACTATCGCCTCGCATTTAGAATGAACTTCTCAGTTGTTATGCCCATTTTCCACAAAGTACATAGTTAGAAAAACAGAAGAGTTAAACATTAAAATGATGAGAAGTAGAGATTAGGGAGTGATTTAATGAAGATAGCATTTGTGAATCCTCCTATAACAAAGGAAGAAAGATATGGAACACTGGCTCCTGCTGGTTCATATGCCCCCCCTCTGGCTCTCTGTTCTCTGGCAGCCATTACCCGGAAGATAGGACATGAAACCATTATTATTGATTCCCCGATTGAAGGTCTGAACCACGCGGATGTTCTAAATAAAATAGAATCTTATGGCCCTCAGGTAGTTGGAATAACCTCTACTACCTCCACCTTTTTGAGTGCTGCTGAACTGGCCAGGACGATAAAAAGTAACAATAGAGATACCATTGTAGTGGCCGGAGGGGTGCATATTTCAGCTTTGCCAAAAGAAAGTTTTTTGAAATGTAAGGATATTGATATAGCTGTACTCGGTGAGGGTGAAGAAACAATTGCAGAACTGCTATCTGTCATTAATAATAAAATATCCTTAAGCAGTGTTAAAGGAATTGTATTTAGAAACAATGGAAAAGTAGTTTTTACTGAGACCCGGCCTCTTATTAAGGATCTGGACAGTCTACCATTACCTGCATGGGATTTACTTCCAGATTTTCCTGATGCCTATACTATCCAGGCTCAGAGCGTGGCAAACTTTCCGTCTACCTCTGTTTGTACCTCTCGTGGTTGCACTGGAAAGTGTACTTTCTGTGACAGGAGAATATTTGGCAATAGATTGAGGGCTCACAGTGCAGAATATGTAATTAAAATGATAAAAGATCTTTATCACAATTACGGGATTAGGGATATTCAGTTTGAAGACGACAACCTTATGCTTTTTAGAAAGAGACTTTTTAAAATATGTGAAATGTTGAAAGAAGAGAAACTTAATATTACATGGTCCTGCCAGGCTAGGGTTGATATGGTAAAACTTGAAACCTTAAAAATGATGAATGAGGCTGGTTGCTGGATGATTCAATATGGCGTAGAGAGTGGCAGCCAAAAAGTGTTAGATCTAATGAAGAAACAAATTTCTAAAGAGAAAATAGAACAGGCTATTGATATAGCCCATAAGGCTGGAATTTTATGCAAGGGCTTCTTTATTGGGGGTTTTTTGAACGAGGACAGAAGTACGTTAAAAGAAACCTATGAATTTATTAAAAAATGCAAACTTGATGACATCAGTTTTAATTATTATACACCATTTCCAGGTAGTGCAGCTTATGAAATAGCAAAAGAATATGGAACTACCAAAGGAGACCTGAATGACATGACTAAATTCAAACCGGTATTTATTCCAAGAGGATTAACCGAAGAAGATTTGATAAAACATACGAAAGCTTGTTATAGGCATTTTTATTTAAACCCAAAAACTATTCTTAACTATCTCAGAAGAGTTAAAAGTTTTTCTCATTTTATTTATTTTGTAAAAAGTTCATCTGCTTTGTTTAAATATATTCTTGCAAAGAAGGAATAATATTATGAAGATTTGTTTTATCTATTGAGTGCATGAAAATTTAGGCATTGAATATCTATTTGCTACATTGAAGAGTACTGGCCACCGGTTGAGTTATTGATTTGACCCAATGCTTTTTTTAATGATACCTATATAATAGGTGTTCGTCTGTATGAGTTTGGCTAACTTTTCCCATGCTCTTGGCAAAATCCTGTAAGACCACCGTCTTTGTGCCTGCTTCCATGGCCGTAAGTATGCATCTATCTCCCGCTTGTGCAACCTGTTCCCCCCCAACAATTGGTCTTGGAGCAGGCGGCCTTAATCGGCTCCCTTAACAAGGGAATAGCAGGGCTTAAGGCCAGGCTCGCAAGATACGAGAACGCCCACACACTACCGATGCTCCCAGGCCTAATAGAGGTTTTTCATATCGTCACATACATTCTTAGTTATTTCCACTTACAATAATTCAAACATTCAAAAGTACATTTTATGCTTAACATGCCTTATGGGCATTTCTTTAATTATAGTCTCTTCAATTTATTCATGGACTTTTGAAATCCTGATAGTGTAAATAGCATTTTTAAAGTAGAGGTTATCCTTTTTGGTGATAAGTAAAATTCTAAATATCCCTTCTTTTTCAGAAAGCTTAGTTTTTTAGGGCTTAAATCGTTTAGATTAAGCACTGGATTTCTATAATAATCAAATTCGTCAAAATCTTTTGTGATCAGTTCATTAAACTTTTTGTATAAATCAGTATTCGGCAGAGGGGTTGTAATAGAAAAGGTCGCTTCGTCAATATCCAAGTTTTTGGCAAATTTTATCGTTTTTTTAATTTCGGCGACGCTCTCTGTAGGCGCTCCTAGCATAAAATACCCCTGTACTTTTAAATTGAGATTTTTTGCTATTATAACGGTTTTTTTCACTTGCTCGAGGGTTATTTTTTTATTGTATATGTCATCTAGTATACGTTGGGATGCCGATTCAATTCCTACAAAAATTTTTCTCAGGCCAGCTGATTTCATCTTTGTTAAAAGGCTTTTGGTTACAAGATTAGCCCGCACATTGCATCCCCATTTCAAATCCAGACCTGCATTTATGATATTGGCGCAAATATCCCGGACCCATTTTTCATCGATGATAAACGTATCGTCCTGAAACATAAATGCATTAATGTTGTACTTTTCTCTTAGGCGTGTTAATTCTTGGAGTATGTTGTCCGAGGACCTTTTTCGAATTTTGGTGCCAAAAATTGTCCTTAAAGTTGGCTGACAATACGTGCACACGTAGGGACATCCTCTTGACGCTATAATCGACGTTCCTACAAGGTTAGTGTCTACCGAGTCCAATTGATACCAATTTTTTAAGTATTTATCCATCGGTAGAAGGTCCCAAGCTGGGAAAGGCAGTTCGTCTAAGTTTCCTATCGGGTTCCTTCTAGAATTTTTTAATATCCTTCCATTTTTCTTAAACCAAATTCCCTTTACATCCTCCAAGTTTCCATTATTTTGGACAACTTCGAGAAAGGTAGCCTCCCCTTCACCAATACATACTGCATCTATGTTCTTATCTTTGAATGTTTCCTCGGGCAGAACTGTTGGATGAGGGCCCCCCATTATAATGAGGCTATCCGGATTTTTCGTCTTGGCGATTTCTGCTACTTTTAGAGCATCGTTTATCATAGGGGTCATAGCCGATATCCCAACGATATCGTAGTCGTTATGTTTAAAAATTGAGCTAATGTATCCTGGTGAAGTATTAAAGGTAGTGTCTACAATCTCTACTTCACAATTCGAATATTCCCTCAGATACGCTGCAATATATGCTATGCCCAGCGGGGGATCGCCAGAGGGGTACTTATACCTCGGGAACACAAGAACGACTTTCATTTTCTATCTTTTTAAACGTAGTTTCAATAGGTCTCGTCCCATTGCAAAACCGTCTTTTAAATAATAGAATTTTCCTTCATCAGAATGCATCCATTTTATAGGAATTTCCTCTATCTGAAAATTGTATTTCTTAGCCTTCCAGAGCAATTCAACATCAAAGCCATATCCCCTTAATGTTATTTTAGAGAGTAACTTATCTATGGCGTATTTCTTGAAGAGCTTAGCACTGCATTGGGTGTCTTTAAAGGGCAGGGAAAACAGAGTTCTTACGAACAAATTAAAAATTTTACTTGCGACTAGTCGTTTGAATGACTGGTTAATGGGAATTATCGCACCTTCAATTTTTCGTGAGCCTATCACGCCGTCAGCATGTGAATTTTTTAATACAGAAAGTAACTTATCAAATTCAGGGGGTGAAACCGACTCGTCAGCATCAACAAAGCCACTGAACGTCCCTTTAGCTACTTTAAACCCTTCAATTATTGCCCCCCCTTTCCCAACTTTATTTTTGAAAACTAACAAATTTAATTGAGGAGATTTATTTCTAATTTCTTCCACAATCTTAAGAGTATCGTCTGTACAACCATTACAAACCACGATTATTTCATAAATTTGCCCATAAACAGAATTCATAAAACCAATATAATTTTCCAATACTCTTTTAATCCTCTTTTCCTCATTATATGCCGGAATAACAACTGAGACAAAAGGTTTTATTTCTTGTTGCATGTTCATTCCACAAGTTCTAAACTGCTCTCCAGTAGGGCGTTATCGCTTTATTTTAATCTAAGATATTAAAAATATATAGGTAGATATTAGACCTCTGTTTTACTCACATTTTGAATCTTAGATCTTATAAATAGGATAAAGGTAGTGAAACAGCTATAATTATAAGTCTGACGGAAGGTCTTCATTCCTATGAAGAAAAGGTCGCTGAAATGGATAGCTCTGATTAATAATGTCAGAGCTCTAATAATTTTATCAGTAATCGTAGCATCCTATTAAACACACCTTTGGAAAAAAATATTTATTTGGAGAGAGAGGTTACAAGAGCTGAGAAATGACTATTCCATATTTACTCCTTCAAAACTTACTTACCCTCAGTTATTTTATGTGTTTATTATTAATTGTAGTCATTTTTTTTAGACCGATTTTTTTAGGCACGTTATATGAAAAAACAGGAATTTACAAACTGAAATATTACTATTATATTGTTCCTGGGTTCCTAAGCGCGGTTTTCTTTGCAATCAACTACTTCGTTCAAACCATGTATTTCGAGCAGGTGGGTAGTGCTGGTCCAATTATTGAGTATTATAAAGTTTGGTCCCAAACTGCCCTTCAAGGTTTGAATCCTTATGACCCGAGTTTTTATGAGTCCGTGCATCCACCTATATATGGCCCCCTCTTCCCAGCATTGTTCATCATCGGAATGCGCATTTATAATAGTTTGATTACAATAAACCTTGTATTATTCCTTTTTTATCTCGGCACCGTACTCCTAGCTACAAAATTTGCCAAAAAATTGTTTAATGACGAGAAGTCAGCGTCTGTGGTAGGGATAATTACTGCCATAAACCCTCTTTTGTGGTATACCGCAGTTACCATGCTTACTACCGACATTTTTGTGGCATTTACTATCCTTTTAATTTCCTACCTATTCTTCACCATAAATGAGGCAAAAAGTGCTTCGAAGAAAAGAATCATTTTAATTACAGGTATATCAACTGGGATTTTAGCATCCTTAAAATTTATACCCCTCATAGTTTTTCTGGCCTTTCTGCTTTCTAAAGTCTATTTGAAACGAACGGATAAGATTGCCGCAGCTCTAAGTTGCGGTATGTCTTTCTTATTAATCCATGCTGTTGCATATTATTTTTGGGGACAGGAAATGATAAAATGGGCTTATTTAGCCCC
>Ga0187833_10005825_pt1 | contig 11530 bp, 11 predicted proteins | sample ETNtaG_37_FD_167968 | JGI IMG/M metagenome (GOLD analysis project Ga0187833, IMG submission 167968) | Marine microbial and viral communities from oxygen minimum zone, Eastern Pacific Ocean - ETNP2014_SV_400_PacBio MetaG (Illumina Assembly) | ecosystem: Environmental > Aquatic > Marine > Hypoxic... | reverse complement strand
CGACTCTATCCACAAATCCAGGAGATTATTTAGAAAAAAATTTGAAACAAACAGTCAAATTTATTGAAGACAAATCTGATATAGAAATTTTAGCCATAGGAATTGGTCACGATGTATCCAGATATTATAGTAAAGCAATCAAAATTGCCGATGTTCAAGAACTAGGTGATGTAATGATTGATCAACTAGGTAATCTGTTTAACAAAAAAACCTTAAAATCTTTAAATTAAATTCTTTTTAAATCAGTATTAAGCCAACTTATATTAACAAGTGCACCGTTCATTTTTGAAGTATTTTTAAAATTTATTTTTCCATAATTTTTTTCTAATAATGTTTTGCCAATAAATGTTCCTAATCCCAAACCTGTTTTTAACTTATTTTCTTGAGAAGCAGATATAATGTAAGGTTCACCAAGTTTATCAATTATATCATTTGGAAAACCAGGTCCATCATCACTAATTTGTATTTCAGTATTTTTTTCGTCACTTATTAGCTTTATTTCCACTTTTTGTTTAGAAAATTTATTCGCATTACCGATAAAGTTTCTTAAACCATAATTTATTTCAATAGATCTTTTAAACTTAATAGAATTCTTATTTTCTGTAGTATTAAAAAAAAAATTTTTTTTGCTTATTTCTTGAAATGTTCTAATAATTTCGCTTAAATAATCCTGAAAAGAAGCTTTAAAACCAATAAATTCATCTCCCAAATGTGGATTCATAGATAATTTTTTTAATATCTGATTACATCTATCACTTTGGCTGATTAACAGATCAATCTCTTTTTCCAATTTGTTGTTACCCCTTAGTTCTTCTTTTAATTCTTTTACAACTAAGGTTATGGTAGATAGCGGGGTTCCTAAAGAATGGGCTGCTGCCGCTGCCTGCGCACCTAAAGACGACAACTCATGTTCTTTTGCCATAACATTTTGGATATTATCTAAAGCTTTTTTTCTTTTTCTAGATTCTTCTCCAAATTTTGAACCAAAATAAACCAGAAATATTAGGCCTATAATTATTGCCATTGAAACAGCATACAAATAATAATCAGGAACACGGAAATGTAAATTCATCGGACTTGGTAAATCAAAATGAAAAAAGGTTAAAATAATTATAATAAATATAGTTATGACAGCTAAATTAATGGTGCTGGATAATTTTAAATAGATTGAAGAAAATACCGAAGGTATAATCAGTAAAAATATGAACGGATTAGCTACTCCTCCCGTAAGATAGATTAAGATTCCCAATTGAATAATGTCATAAGTTAAATAAATTGTAGAAAGGTTATTGTTTAGTTGATTTTGTTTTATTTTAAATTGAAGAAATAAATTAGTTAGAACGCCGGTACCCACTATAAAATTGCAAACTAAAAAATAAAAATCAAATTGAAAAACTAATTTTACAACATTAACTGCAGCAAATTGACCTAGTAGCGCCATCCACCTCAGGTTTACAAAAGTACTTTTATTAAGTTGAAAATCTTTCGAAAATTTAAACAACTTGCCTAAATCCATTAAATTAAATATCTAGGTTTGAAACATCCAAAGCTCGGCTAATAATAAAATCTTTTCTAGGAGCTACATCATTGCCCATTAAAGTTTGTATTAATTTTTGATCATCTTTAGATTTTACCTTTGTTTGTTTTGAATATTCAACTTTCAACAAAGTTCTAGTTTCTGGATTGAGAGTAGTGCTCCATAGTTCTTCTGGGTTCATTTCACCAAGACCTTTGAATCTTTGAATGCTCATTTTCGATTTTTCATTATCGATGAAACCTTTATATTTACTGGAGTCTTTATTAATTTTATTAGATTTTTTCGAAGATTTTATAATAAAGCTTTCTAGTTCTTTATCGTCTTTAATATATATGTTTTTTGTTCCTTTTGAGATTCTATAGAGTGGCGGCTGAGCAAGAAAAATTTTGCCATTTTCAATAAGTTTATAAAATGGATAGTTGTTAAAAAAAGTCAACAATAAAGTCCTTATGTGTGAACCATCAACATCTGCATCGGTCATAATAATAATTTTGCCATATCTTAAATCGTCAATTTCGAAATCTTTTGGATCTACGCCAAGTGCATTGATCAAAGTAACAATTTCATTTGATGACATCATTTTTGAAAGGGCCTTGGCTTGATGATCTTTTTCATTTCCATTTATTTTTGACAAGCCATTGTTATCAATGTGAGTATTTAAGATTTTTCCTCTTAGCGGTAGGACAGCTTGAAATTTCCTATTTCTACCCTGTTTTGCTGAACCACCGGCTGAGTCTCCCTCCACAATAAATAGTTCGGTGTTTTCTGCATTCCCAACTTGGCAATCAGCAAGTTTTCCGGGAAGCCCTGTTAATTCTAATGCTCCCTTGCGTCTGACATTTTCTCTAGCTTTTCTAGCAACATCTCTTGCTATAGCAGAATGAATTACTTTTGCTAAAACAACTTTGACAATAGGAGGGTTTTGATCAAACCAGGTGGATAATTTTTCATTAATGATTGATTCGATTATTAATCTAATTTCTGATGAAACTAATTTATCTTTTGTTTGAGATGAAAATTTTGGATCAGGCATTTTAATCGATAGAACTGCTGTTAATCCTTCCCTAATATCATCACCTGATAGGGTAATTTTATTTTTTTTCAGAAGGCTGTTTTCTTTTGCATATCTATTGATTACCCTAGTTAATGCGCTCCTAAATCCTAGCAAATGTGTTCCCCCATCTTTTTGGAAAATGTTATTGGTAAAAGCAAGCACTTCTTCAGAATAACCAGCGTTCCATCTAATAGAACTTTCCACTATTACATCTCCCTTTTTACCAGTGATTGAGATAGGTTTTTTGAATAGTTCATTTTCATTATTTTTGAGAAGTTTTTCTTTTTTATTATCTAAAAATTCTACAAATTCATCAATTCCACCATCATATTTATTTACAAATTCTTTAGTTTTGGATCCAGTTTTGTCAATAATAGATATCCTTATACCTCTATTTAAATAGGCTAATTCTCTCACTCTTTTTTGAATGATCGATGAATTAAATGTTGTGGAAGAAAAAATTTCTTTTGAAGGTAAAAAATTTATCAAAGTGCCAGTTTTATTGCTTTTGCCAATAACTTTTAATGGAGAGAGGATCTTTCCATCTTTAAATTCTACATAATGCTCTTTTTTGTCTCTATAAATTGTTAACTTTAATTTCTGAGATAAAGCATTAACCACTGAAACACCTACCCCATGTAATCCACCTGATACTTTATACGAATTGTGGTCAAATTTTCCTCCTGCGTGTAATTGAGTCATAATTACTTCTGCAGCAGATTTTTTTTCACCTTTATGGATATCTACTGGGATACCTCTACCATCATCCAATACACTTAAGGTTCCATCTTTATTAACTTCAATTTTTATATTTTTACAGTAACCGGCTAAAGCCTCGTCAATAGAATTATCCAATACCTCATAAACCATGTGATGCAAACCAGTGCCATCATCGGTATCACCGATATACATCCCGGGTCTTTTTTTAACTGCTTCTAAACCTTTGAGAATTTTTATAGAATCTGCTCTATAACTTTTTATTTCTGATTTTGATAACATTTTTATTTTCTTTTGGAAAAGGAGAAATTACCATTTTTTTGAATCTAAATAAAATGATCTAATTTTTTATACTTAAAATAAGGTTAATAATCCTAGCCAATTTAAACCTTTTATAAATTTATTTCTTGTTTATAAATTTGTTGAAAAAAAACTCATTTTTAGACACAAAATAAAGAGGGAGCGGGCTTTTGCCAACACTCCCTCTAAACTTGTTCAAAAAAAATAATTTAAACTATTTTGGTGATCTTTTTACTACTGCTGAGACCACACGTACCACACTACTGCGGCTAGAACTACCCATTCCATAAATTACTCCTTTTAATTTATTAAACGAATCTTGCTCAATATATAACTCAAGATTTTTCATATTAAAACCAATTAATTTTTCAAAACGAAAAAGAGAGAAAAAAGGTCATTTTGGTCAACATTTCGCCCCTTTGGTGCACACCGAATGCGGGCGTGCACTAAGAATTCTCATAATATCTTAAATACGATTTATATCAGGAAATCTATTGATTACTGATTTGAAAAATACCAAACCAAAGCTGCTCCAACTAGTACAACTGTCCACATAAGCTTCTCCTTTCAATTATCGATATAACTTAATTAAATTATAACTAACTTAAGAATTTTAACATTAAAGTCAATTAATTACTTATACATAATCAAGTAGCATTTGAGTTCGCAAAACAATCACCTCCTGTACATATTCTTAATACGCACGCACCCAAAATTGTTCCACAATCAAAACTAATTTATTTTGAAAATTCTTACTGATTTAAATAATACGCTATTCCTATTACGCCTACAAGTATAAGCCACTCCATAAATTACTCCTTTTAATTTATTAAACGAATCTTGCTCAATATATAACTCAAGATTTTTCATATTAAAACCAATTAATTTTTCAAAACGGAAATGGTAAATGAGGTCATTTTAAACCATATTTGCGAAGATAATCAGGATATTTTATAATCTTTTCATAAATCTTTAAATCTTCTAACAGATTATTTTACTTATTTTTATCAAACAATCAACGAACTTTAAGTTAACCAAAATTTATTATACATTGTTCAAGTTCCTTTATAGGTAAATATATGTCTCCCAATCTTTTTTGGTTTTCATCTATCTTTTTTGTTTGTATCAATTGATAGTTCAAATCATTTATATAAGATATTCTCTCATATACAGTATTTGGGTGTATACAAGGTCTTATTTCTATAACTTTTGTTTTTGGTTTACAAAATGCCAAATTTGCAAAAGCAGCCCCATGCGCCCCAACAATAACCTCTGCATTTCTAAACAGATATACCTTTTCAAAAAAAGATAATTTTGTTAATTGATATTTGGAAAAACCTTTGTTTTTTAAATAATTGAAAACTTCACTTTCATTTTGGATTTGACAGTGTTTGGAAGTTGAGTCAGTGCGATCAATAAATATTTTTTTATTTACATTAAATTTTTTTTCATGTGTTAAATATGTATCTCTTAACCATTTTATCACCCAAGTTGGTTGAAATTTATTTTGTTTCAAAATATATCCCTTATAATAATTTGGATGATCTACAACTAAAAGTTCGTCCGCTTGTACATGTCTAAATTTTTTACTATTAATAATTCGATTTTCATTAATACCCAAGACAGATAAAGTGTCTTTCTGGAAGTCAGTTAAATTTGGGGTATAAAAATAATTAATATCATTTAAGGAGTAATGTTCGGAGCACAATTTTATTTTTGGCAACATATCAAGCAACCAATGTGCATAATTATTTCCGCTTGCACCTTGTAAAATTGATAAAATTTTACCTTTAATTTTTTTTTTGAATCTAGAGGTTCCCTTTGTCAACACAACATTATTTGAACCATCTTTTAAATCACCTAAAATTTGTTGATATGAAATTTCACCTAACAGAATATTGTCACTAATTATTGCAACATGCTCAACATAATCGGTATATACTCTTCCATTGATTATTTTATAGCTGTAATAATCTTTTGAATTTTCAATATCTGATCTAATATTTTCAATTTTTTTTTTGGTTACATTTTTTATTTTTGATAAATCATTTCCGAGCTTGATCCTGCCATAGATTAATTTAAATATCAGCTGAAAACTTCTTTTAAAATATAATTGTAGAATTTTTTTAACTTTCATCATTTTCAACAATACAGTAAATTTAAATATAAAAAATAATGAAAAAAAAAATACTAGTAATTGGTTCCGCGGGATATACCAATCTTGTTCCATATCCGCCGGCTAAAATCACAACTTTCATATTTTGGTTTTCCAAAAAATTTGTATATATATAAATATATTTATCTATTTCATAGAAATTAATTTAATGAAAATAGATATATATTATACATAGTCAATGAACTATTAATAAATTTAGATTTAATGAATAATAATATAGAAATATTTTGTGTTACTGATAAACATTTTAATTTTTTTAATGATATTAAATATAAATTGGCTGCCGTGGGAAAAAATAATTTTCCATCCAATTATATAACTTGTAATACAGGTGAAAATATTTTTTACAAAGAAGAATATTACTCTGAATTAACTTTTCATTACTGGTTCTGGAAAAATTTATTAAATAATTATTCTGATGAAACCTGGATTGGATTCTGTCAAAAAAGAAGGTTTTGGTTACAAAAAAAAGAAGATCTTAATTTAAAAATAAATGAAAATATTAAAGATAAACTTCTTTATAAAATCCCCGAAGAGTGCAAACAATTTGATGCAATAATTTGCGAGCCCATTGGTGTAAGTGGCCCTAAATTTATGAAAGTTCTTAAACATGGTTTCAAAAATTTATTAAAAGATCCATCCATAATTTTTGATAAAAAAAAACAAACAATAAAACTTCATTTTGATATGTACCATGGACATGGCATTATTGATTTAGCAATTGACGTAATGCATTCAAAAGACAAAGAAGATTTTAAAAAATTTATTTACAACTCAATAAGTTTCAATCCACATATAGTATTTATATCCAAACCAAATATTGCCAATAGGTGGTTTTCTGATCTTTTTAGTTGGTTAGACAATTGTGAGAAAATTATTGGATTTAAAAAACTTAAAGGATATAACAAAAGGATATATGCCTACTTAGCCGAAAGGTATTTGTCTTTTTGGTTTAAAAAATACACGAACAGCATTGATTGGCCCCTAGCTTATGTAGATATGGAGAGAAGCGCTACATACTGAAAAAATTCAATAATCAATTATTATAGAGTAATTATTTAATTCAATTTATAATAAAACCTCTTACTATTAAAATGAATGTCCAAATTTAAAACTATTGAATTAAAAATAAAAAAATTTTTAATTAATAACACAAATGTTATCATCAAAAAATAATTTCACTATAGTAATTGTAACATTTAAAAGCGAAAAAGTTATAGAGAAATGTTTGAATTCAATTGATCAAAAATACGCAGTAATTATTGTTGAAAATTCTAGAGATGCAAGCTTTAAAAAAAATATCGAAAGCAAATTTCCAAACGTTAAGTGTTATTTAACAGGATCTAATATAGGAATGGGTTCTGCAAACAATATTGGGATAAAATTGGCTAAAACTAATTTTGTTTTAATTCTAAATCCTGATGTAAAATTGACGCAAAATACCATAATTAATTTAACATCTGAAATTGAATTGATTAATAACTTCGCCATTGCGGCACCAATGGAAATTACAGATTCAAAAAAAAAAAACTATGGTTTTATTAATAACAATCATCCAAAAATAAACAATCGTCCTTTCAAAGTTGATTATGTTGATGGATTTGCCATGTTGATCAATAAATCGAGGTTTAAAAAAAATATTTTTTTCGATGAAAATATATTTATGTATTTAGAGAATAATGATCTTTGTAAACAAACAATAGAAAACAATGAAAATGTTTATATAATTCCAAAATCACAAATAGTTCATTTTGGCGCAAAAGCAGTAAGCGATGAATTTTTTAATGAAGTAGAATTTTCAAGAAATTGGCATTGGATGTGGTCCATATTTTATTTTAATAAAAAACATTATGGTTATTTTTTCGCCTTAAAAAAAACTTACAAAAAGCTAATAACATCAATAATTAAATATTTATTTTTTACATTAACTTTTAATCCTATAAAAAAAAAAATTTATTTGATGAGATTTTTGGGACTTTATAATTCTATTATTGGAAGAAAATCTTGGTATAGACCGAAAATTAAATAATTTATTAATATCATAAAAATTTAATGATACGAAAATCAACGGTAGCCACTTAATACTTCATGTCCGATTTTTTTTGTTTTATACTTTATTTATAAATTTATGAAAGTAACGAATTTGATGTCCTGATTTAATCATTGCTCCACACTATTCATGTCATGGAGAGATGGCCGAGTGGTTTAAGGCGCACGCTTGGAAAGCGTGTATACTGTTAAAGGTATCGTGGGTTCGAATCCCACTCTCTCCGCCATTAATTTAACCTTTTGTAAATTATTTTAAGGTATTAAAATTAATTTGATTACTCACCGATCACTTTTGAAATGAAAAAACCTTCCCTATATGTTGATTGGCAACTTATCAGTAAATTTTTGCGATATATCAAATTAAAAATTAATTCATCTCCTTCGATGGAAGTTTTATATCAAAGGGATTACATTTTATCTAGCTTTACAAGATAATCCAGTGCAAAAAAATTTTAAAAGTATATATTTATCGATTAATTGTAATTTAATAATGAACAAAAAAATAAAAAATATTTTTTTAAATAGTCCATTTAAGTCAGTTAAACACAGTTCGTATTTTTATGCTTATGAAGAACTTTTTTCAAACTTTGTTGATAAGGAATTAACTTTCGTAGAAGTTGGGATACTGAACGGTGGCTCTTTATTTATGTGGAAAAATTATTTTGGTAAAAAGGCGAGAATTATTGGTATTGATAATAATCCCGACTCTAAATGTTCAGAACAATATGGTTTTGAAATTCATATTGGTAATCAAGCTGATCCTAATTTTTGGTCAAAATTTCATAAAAAAGTAGGAAAATTTGATATTTTGTTAGACGATGGAGGTCATTTTGATATTCAACAAGCAACTACTTTGTTTGAAAACATAGATTACATCAATGATGGAGGATTAATTGTAATTGAAGACACGCATGCTAGTTACTTGAAAAAATTTGGAAATCCAAACAAAAAATCTTTTATGAATTTAGTGTTTAATTTAACTGATAAACTAAATTATAGATCCGGAGTTCTTGAACAACATAATAAAAAATGTTTAAAACAACCAATCTCCCAAATTAGAATATTTGAGTCTATATGTGCGTTTAAAATTGATAGAAGTCACTCGTCAATTTCAAAAAAAATTGAAAATGATGGTAAAAATCTAAATATGAAAGATCATAGACATGAAGATTCAAGTAGAAAACAAGTAGATAAATTTTATCTTCTGTTTGGTTTCTTAAAAAAAATTCCATTTATTGGAAAAATACTGAAATACTTTTTTGTAAATTTCTTAAGAGAAAAGATATACATTTTAGCAATCAAGAAAGAAAGGAAAAAAATAGAAAAATATTTTTTTTGAAAATTAATTAATTATCAATATTTCAATTTTATCATTTCTGTGAAATATGAATGAAAAATTCTTAGACCTTGGAATGCAGCCTCTTGCAAATAAAATTGTAAAATATATGCCAGGCACCCATATATACATTAAAAATTGTAATAAAACTTTGTTGAATAAAGTTGGTTATACTTCTCTAGGTGCGTGGAATTTTAAAGAAGAAATATTCAAAAAGGAAAAGCGATATACAGAATGATGGAAAATTTATTATACATGTGTCCATTCCAAGAATGGTATAAAAAATGATAGTAGTATCAAAACTGGATAAACCAAAACATTTAAAACAGGTAGTTCATAAAGATTCTAGAGGAAGCCTTACAGAAATTTTTTTAAAAAAAAGAATTAAATTTAATTTCTGCAAATGCATTACTGTGAACTCAAAAAGAAATGTTATAAGAGGTTTGCATTTTCAAAAAAAATTTGCCCAACATAAAATTATTTTTATCTTAAAAGGAATTATTAATGATTTTGTTGTAGATATTAGAAAAAATAGTAAAACTTTTGGTAAAGTTTATAAATTCAAATTAACTCCTGGGGAAGCGCTAATTATTCCAAAAAGATTTGCCCATGGATACAGTTCTTTGGCTAGGGAGAATATAGTAATTTATTTTTTATCAGAAGATTGGCATCCAAGCCAAGAAAGTGGAATTATTTGGAATGATAAATTTTTGAACATAAATTGGGGAATTAGAAAACCAATTCTTTCTAAAAAGGATAAATTGTTAAAAAAATTTTTTGAAATTATTTAAGTAATAATAATAGACTTTCGAAATATTTTGACCTAAATCAATTTTTTTAATTCTTGAATAACAATTCTTTGTTCATTATCTGTTAAAGTTGGATACATTGGAAGTGAAAAAATTTTTTTTGCTTTCTCCTCTGTTTTTTTAAGATACGTACAATTTGAACCAACAAAGTGTTTATAAGCATCCATAATATGAATTGGCCAAGGATAACTAATATTTAAATGAATATCTTTTTTTGCTAATTCATCCAAAATATGATCTCTATTTTTGTGCGCAGCTACATAAACATAATAAGCATGCCTATTATTTGGTGCCTCAACAGGTAATTCGATTTCAGTGTCTTTAAGCTCTTTATGATATCTTTCAGCGATAGATCGCCTTCTATCAATCCAACTATCTAGATATTCTAGCTTTTTAAGTAAAATTGCTGCATGTACCTCATCCAGTCTTGAATTTGTTCCATGTTCAATGGCGTAGTATTTTTCGTTCCAGTGACTTGATGACATTTTCTTTTTTTCCATTCCTAAAGATCTAACTCGATGCATTTTATCAAAAAGACTATTATTATTAGTTGTGATAAAACCTCCATCTCCATACGTCCCAAAAATTTTAGTTGGATAAAATGAAAAGCAACCAACATCACCTATTGAACCTGCTTTGCTATTAAAATAAGTTGCACCATGGGCTTGGGCACAGTCCTCGATCACCTTTAGATTGTATTTTTTAGCCAATTCCATAATTTTATTCATTTCACAAACTTGTCCAAAAAGATGAACTGGTATTATTGCTTTTGTTTTTTTTGTAATTGACTGCTCAATTTTATCAACATCGATTAGGTAATATTTATTTATATCAACAAATTTTACATCAGCTCCGCTGTTAACAATTGCTGTAACTGTAGGTACCGCGGTATTTGAAACTGTTATAACTTCATCATCTTTGCCAATGCCACAGGTTTTTAAAGCGATATATAGAGCGTCAGTACAATTACCAACTCCAATTCCATATTCTGAACCAATGTATTTTGAAAATTTTTTCTCAAACTCTTCTAATTTAGGTCCGAAAACAAGAGCTCCACTTTTGAAAACTTCATCAACAATTTTGAGAATATCTTCTCTCAGTAATTCATATTCCTTTGAGTAATCCCAAACTTTTATCTTCATATTTACTAAGTTTAAATTATCTAGTTTATTTGATCCTATCAAGAACAACCATATGTAAATTTTTTTTTTAAAAGTGAATTTGCTAAAATGATATCCTAAAAAAGCGCGTAATTCCAACAATCAATACTTTTTTTTATTTTTCATAATTGTAATTTTAAAACATTGAAAGTTGGTTTTACATTGATTGGCAATTTTTTCAATAAAACATTATAATCTGTCTAATATGCAAAAAGAAATAACCGTGGTAATTGTACTTTATGAAGAAAAACTTGATCTAGTATTTAGATGTTTGGAAGGGATAAAAAATTTTAAAATAATTATTGTAGATAATGCGGGAAATATTTTTCTTAAAAAAAAAATCGAAGAAAAATTTAGGATATACAAATATATTTTAAACAAAAAAAATTATG
>Ga0187833_10005823_pt1 | contig 11533 bp, 8 predicted proteins | sample ETNtaG_37_FD_167968 | JGI IMG/M metagenome (GOLD analysis project Ga0187833, IMG submission 167968) | Marine microbial and viral communities from oxygen minimum zone, Eastern Pacific Ocean - ETNP2014_SV_400_PacBio MetaG (Illumina Assembly) | ecosystem: Environmental > Aquatic > Marine > Hypoxic... | reverse complement strand
TATCTTCCATTAAGGATAACCCCAAATAATAATATGAAATATGATTATAGGGGTCAATTTTCAATGCCATTCGTAACGCAGAAACGGCATCCTTGAATTCTGCCAAATGATACAAGCATAACCCAACTCCTATTTGGGCATTTGTGTTTAGTGAATCCAGCCATAGTACCTTTTGGTATTGGAATAAAGCATCGAACCATTCACCTTTATCAAACAATAAATTTGAATACAGAAGCAGACCTCTTAAATCTGATGGCTGATTGTAAATATAATTTTGAATATATCCGTATGCATCTTCATTTGAAGAATTAAAAAGTGCTAAATAAAAATAGGATGCCCCTGTTGTGTCAAATTCAATCTGAAATGAAAATGCATTTGTCATATTTTGTATAAAAGTGGAATCGTTTGGAAAAAAATTCATTAAAAATTGTAAATCCAGATTAGCAGTTTGATTATCCAATGCTTCATTAAACTGGATGGCTGCTTCTGAATATAAACCGTGTTCCATATAAGACAATCCTAAATTCATTTTATCAAATGCAATGTCTTCTTCAGGAGAAAAAAGGGTATCATCTTCAATTGGGAATTCAGGATAAATGCTGTTGGGTGATTGGAAAATTGTGGAGATAGATTTCAGTTGGTTTTCAACAATTTGAATTCCAAGAGAATCGTTTTGAAAGGAGTATATTTTCATTAAGCTTAGCAGGGGTTGCTCTAATGCATTTTGTTCTAATTGAAATGAGTCTTGAAAAATTATTATTGCTTGATGAAAATAATAATCTGCTATATCAGGCATACCTGAAATTGAATACATTTCACCCAATCGCTGCAGTGTTTTCCCAACTCTAATGTCATTTTTGCCGAAGGTGATTTCCTGTTCGGCAAGTAAATCCTCAAACACTATTATTGCATTACCATAATCTCCTTGATGATAATAGTTTTCTGCTTTAGCTTGAAGGAGAATTAATTCATCTATATCTTGGGCAGAAACCAAGAACGTCATGAGGAGAGTATAAAGTAAAAAATAAAGAAGTTTCATTTGGCTTAAAAAATTATAAGGTATCTCAAATGCATAATAAACGAGGATGTTCCAATAAAATCAAACTTAATATTATTTAATTTCATTTAATTCAATTTTAAATAATCCAGATAATTCCATTAAATCATTTATCACCATTGCGCCAGTGCTTTGTAGTCTTGAAATACAATTATGCCCATGACTCAAAAGTATGCAATCAACTCCCATTGTAATGGCAACTTCAAAATCATGATCAGTATCTCCAATCATTAAGATTTCTTTAGGATTCATTTTAAGCTGTTTAATCCAATTAACTCCATTTTCAACTTTACTATGTGCGTAATGATTATCTAGTCCAATAATACCAATGAACTGATTTCTAATTTTATAATACTGTGTTAGATCATCCAACAAAATTTGATGTTGTGCCGATAGAATGGAATGACTAATTCCTAATTTCTGTAATTCATTCAATAGGGGAATTACTTGAGGATATAGCTTAGCTTTAAAGCAGTTTTTTTCATACTCTTTGATAAATTCTAAACCTGAGTTTTCAAATGATTCCCTGTCAAAATCAAACCCCAATTTTATATAATAGTCTTTTACTGGAAATCCAAAAATCTCACGATAGCTTTCAAGAGTAATGGCTTTCATTTTTCGCCGTTTTAAAACGATGTTCATAACCTCAACAAACAACCATCCGTCATTAAGCAAAGTGCCGTTCCAATCCCAGATTATATGTTTATATTGAGCAAAATTATTCATAGTAGGTATAGCTGGTGGCTGATTAATAAATCATTATTCTTTATCAATTTGAGCCGTAAAATGGATTTCTTTTTTTGAATTGGCAGATACGTCCACAGTAAATAATGCTCTGTATGCATCCAACCTCTCAAATTTTAAATTGGAATTTGTAATATCCCAACGACCATCTGAAAATTGTTCTGTCCAACTAATAGAAACAGGTTTATCTTTTCGATTTTCAAATGTTGCATTTAATTCTGCCCTACCGCTATCCTTATTTATTTTGTATCCTTGAATTATAAAAGTACAAAGAATATCATGGGTTTTTCCCGTTTCAAGTTTAATTTTATCTTCGTTTTCTACAATACCCGATGAACCAACACCAATATAAGTAAGAATGCCGTTTTCTCTTTCATACACATTAAAGTTTCCACCGGGAATCTGAAAATCACCAATATTTTTTGCTACTATTTCGTATCTGACAAATACGGGAATATCCGTTGATTGAGCAGGTGTATTTCTCCGATATCTGTTAAGAGAATGGGAAATATGATAAGTGGTACTATAAGGCAATTTATTTTCAGTTAAAAATTTATGGCGTATTTGAGAATTTTTAACTAAGCTGATTTTTTCAGGAATGGTGAAAATGACATGTTCTTCAGACTTATTTACTTCTGGCTGGTCAGAATAAGAATCGCTACTCTTTGACATTGTATGAGCCATTCGTTTTGTAATATTAGGATTCCCTGCTTGGGCTCCAAAATTAACCGAGCCCGATACTAATGATACATTTGCATACTTATAGGTAATTTTATTATCATTTCTAATGGAATACCATCCTTCAATTTCCCCGATTTTATCAGAGGTCAAATAAAAATTATATTCAGCGCTCCAGTCTATACCTCTGGTAATATAAGTTAAATTATAGTTGGCCTGTTTTGTTGAATTATTAATGACACAATTTAAATAGGGGTAATCAGTAATGCCATTCGGGATATCAGAAAATCGGTAATTGTAAGGCGGATTAATTACAATTTTTCCATCAATTTCAAAAACAGGAGCAGTGACATTAGAAATAAGTTTTCCTTTTGTTGAAAAAGTTATACTGCCATTTTCACCATATTTCACCAGTTCAATCTCATTTCCAATATTAGCATTTAACATATATTCATCAGAAATAGGAAGGTAAAGGTATTCTTTTGATATAACCTTCATGTCATCAGAAGATATATTTATTGACGAGGATTCAGCCGCATGAGGTATTTTAGATATTATTAATTTTTGTTTTCCTTCCTGAGAAAACTTCTTTTGTCGTTCTTCTTGAACCAATGCACGCCCCTGGTTGTAAATTTTAATAGTTGTTTGAGCGGCCATTATACTACACAACATGGCATTTAGAATTATAAATTTAATCATAGACATATTATTCCATATTTTAAAACTGGGTTGTTGTTAGGCTTGTATAAAGCAATTAATCCTACTAAATTTATTGATATTATTCCATCAATGAAAACAGAATGACATTCGGAGAAAAAATATTTTTCTTCATCTTTGGTTTTAGATTCCTGGTAGCAACTACTGTTCCTTTGGAGTTTTCCTTAGTTCCTAAAATCAACTGTTTTGACCTGAATAGGAATGGTAATCCAGATTTTATAGCTCTAAGCAATTCAGCCTCTCCACGAACAATATACCATATAGAGGTCTTTTCATCCAAAACTGAAATCCTGTGGGAATTTACAATGCCGGAAACTAAAAAGGGGTATTTTGTAGATATGATATTAGGAGATTTCGATAAGGATGGTGTCATTGAGTTAATTGCAACTGCCTACCAGGATGATAGCAATGACATTTTTTATATTTTTTCTCTTGATGAATTTGGTTATAATGGCACCCCCCCAACAATTACTGGCATAAAAAATATCTCCAGTATTAATAATCCCAGAAGATTATACAAAATGCAACCTGGCGCCAATGGACAATCCCTATTTTTATTTACTCAGGGAAGTCCAAACCGTCAAGTAGTAATGTGTGAATATTCAGGATATGAAATAATTTCTGTAGGTTTTATGGGTAAAGAATTTTTAAAAAATACCATGTCCCTTATTGATATAGCCTTGGGAGATTTTGATGGAGATGGTGGAGAAGATATTTTCATATTAGATAATGGATTTACACCAAGTGGCTACATTATTTATTCAGATGGAAAAGAAATGTCGAATACACTAAACGGTTATCCTCGTTTGAAATATCTCCATAAAAATGGAGTGGACTTAAACTTTGATGGTACTGATGATATCATTATGGTAAACAGGAGTGGGGAACTTATGAGCAATATTTGGGGGAATGAGCCCCTTTCTTTTTCAAAAGATAAAATTAATAGTATCATCATTAAATCAGATAACGGATTTGTTTATCTCACAAGTATTACAAAATCAGGAAAGATTGAAAATTACAGTCTTGATCCTCTTACCCGCAGTATTTTATCATCTGAAATTATCTCACCAAAGTTTAATCATAATGGATATAAAACAGTCCATTCCCTTATAACTCAAAAAGATATTTTATTATTCCATGACGGTAATAATCCCGAACTTTGGTTAACATCCTTGGCAATAGAATTAATTACGGATACTCCACCTCCCCTACCAATTCAACGGATATATAATAGAAACCCCGATTATGTAATAAACGTAGGGGATAATTTTTCACATTTAATCCAGTGGGAAACTTCCGCCACATTTCGAAATTTTACTGAGGAATTTCTTCCTGAAAATATGGAATTTGATTTGGATGAGTTAACGTTGAATTGGATTCCAAGACAGGTACAGTTGGGGTATCATGAATTATCTTACAAATTAGAGTTACGTGAAAAGGGTAATCGTAAGTTGGCGTCTGATAATGGGAAAATTTATGTTAGTCAAAATGAACCCCTCAGTGAAAAACCATATTCTTTCCTTTTATATGTAAATGACCCAATTTCATTCCAAAAACAACAGGATAGTATTACCATTGTAAATGGGGAATTATTTGAATGGATTATACCCATTGATGATGACAATGCTGATGCACAATTATCGATTAAAATCATTAGTGGGGAAAAAAGTGCAAATTATGATTTGCTTCAACCTGAAATAACCCTGGTTCCTGTTTCTGTAGATAATAAAATTGAAGAAGAGCCTGCTGTAGTTGAATCTGAAAAAATTGTAGAAATTGAGCCAGAGGTTAAAACCGATACTGCTGTACCCCAACAAGAAACGATTATTGAAAATATTAAAATTGAGATTGAGGAGCCGATTTATGTAGATTCGATACGTACTCAATATGAAAAGTTTGCCGAAGAAAAACTAGAATCAGAAGAGGATCCGTTTAAAAAGACAAAACAGGAATCTTCGGTTGAAGAATTTAAAACGATGGAAGAGGAATATAGGGAAAAACTCAAAACGCATAAGAAAATTCTAAAGGATGGTAAAAATATCTGGATACCCATTGACTCACTATTAGTATCTAAAGATAGTACCACAGTTGAGGAGCCAAAAATTGAAAATCTGGAAGTAAGTGAAGTAGCAACAATTCCGACTTCGGATTCCTTATCATTTTCAGATAAAACTGGAGATGAGGAATTAATTGTAGATAATATTGAAGAGATACCCATTGACTCACTATTAGTATCTGAAGATAGTACCACAGTTGAGGAGCCAAAAATTGAAAATCCGGAAGTAAGTGAAGTAGCAACAATTCCGACTTCGGATTCCTTATCATTTTCAGATAAAACTGGAGATGAGGAATTAATTGTAGATAATATTGAAGAGATATCCAGCACTGATAATCAATTTGTTGAAATTACTTATGCTGAACTCGTAAAGCATAAAACGCAATTTTCTTGGCTACCACATACTGCCCCTGGAGATTACAATTTTACAATTGCCGTAACAGACGGATTTACATCCGATACTTCTTTGTTTACAATTACTGTTCATCCGGAAATCGATTTAAGCTTGAATAAAACTCATTTTACTGCAACGGTAGATCAGATGTTTAATACAAGCCTTATTCTGAAACCTTCATCCCAATCTGAAAAATATAATTTTAATTTAATTGATGCTCCCGAAAATATGAAAATCGATACAACTGGAACTATTAATTGGGTGCCACTACCAACTCAAGTTGATGATTATAATTTCCAATTAGAGGTTACAGATGGGATTGCAACCTCTAGGCTACAATATGAAATTTATGTAAATGCTCCTCCTGTTATTTCGTCAAGACCTAGAGAGATATTTATTTTACCCTTAGGAGAACAATTAAATTTTCCTATGGAAAATTTTGATATGAATACTAATACCAAATTAAAATGGAAATTGCTGAGTGGTCCTACTGATATGGCATTGAATTCTCAAGGTGTTTTGAGCTGGGGAGGATTTGAATTGGGACATCATCCCTATGAAATTCAACTCACAGATGGAATTGATTCCGTTCAGTGGGAAGCGTCTATTTATGTGAATGCCCCTCCAGTTATTACCAGCAAACCAGTTGTGGCAGTGCCAGAAGGGGAGCGGTATGAATACCCCTTATTTGCAATAGATGAAAATACTATTAGTCCTAAAGATTCGTTGGCAGAAAACATAATCACTTTTTCTTTGGCACAAGGTCCAGAAGGAATGAAAATAGAAAATAATATTTTGGTATGGGAAACCAATGATAATCATCTTGGTGAATATATGGTTGCTATAACTGCTAACGACGGTGTCCAAGATGCTATTCAAGTGTTCCCAGTATTTATTAATTCATTTCCGGTTATAACTTCACCTGATAGTGTGACTGTTCAATTAGGTGATACTTTACGAATGCAAATTGAGGCGTATGATCCTAATCCCGGAGACTCCCTTACCTTCCATTTAGATTCATTGCGGAATGGTTTGGTTTTAGAACTCCACAACGGATTGATCACATGGTTACCAAAAAATTCAGATATAGGTCTGCATAAATTTACTCTACAGGTAAAAGATGGACATGATAATACCGGGACAGCAATTCCATTTCAGATATATGTTTATAGACCACCATTGCTGACATCTGAATTATCAACCGAAGCCTTTGTAGGGCTGGAATATGCAGCCTTCATTACAGCGGAAGATTTATATGGGGAAAAACTTAGCAGTTCTGAATCTATTCAAATTGACTCTGCATCCTTTAATTATTATAACCTTCATGCAACAAAAATATATTCTGGAATACGTGAAGCGGGGGAATCGCGTATTCAGACCTTGATTAATGCATCAAAGTCTGAATACGCCCATTTATTTAAATGGACACCGAGAGACGTAGATAAGGGTGATCATGAGTTTATTATAAGAATTACAGATGAACATGGGTTTATAACTCTTCACCATCATAAACTTTCTGTATTTACAAATCCATGCGTTCAATGTAATAATGATGAAATGCCCGCCGATTCTACCGGCAATTAAATTTTCCAATAAAAACTTAATAGAAAGGAAATAGCAAAATGAGAAAATTAGTATTTTCAATATCTATAATGATTTGTATAGTGATATTTTCATCCTGTCAATCCAGAGCAATATCAAGATGGACTGGTAATGCATTACAGTTGGAACTCCCCGATGATTTTGACCGACCTATTTCCTTTGCATCTGGGCGAAAAGGTGAAAAGGATTTGTTTTATTGGTCAAAAGACGGCCAAATGATTGTGAAAACTTATACAGATTGGGGAGTATTAGAATCTCATATTGTCTTTGTGAACAAATAATATGAATAATTTTACGAATGATAAAAAATTACATCATTACATGGGTATTGAAATGAATATCCAATCCTAAATCAACTTATTTTAAATTGACCATCTTACCTACAACTCTAATTTAAGGAAACTATTTGGCATATCTCATATTAGATATTGAAACAATTCCATTGCCGCCCATTGATAAAGAAGTGGAAGAAGCTATTGCAAAAAAAATACAGGCGAGGATCGAAAAAACCGGTGATGATCCTGAAAATGCAGAATCTTTGATTCGATCCACATCACCCTTTTTCGGACAAGTACTCTGTGTGGGAATGCGCTGGCTACAAGATGATGGAAGTACTAGAGACAAGGTGGTCTGCAAGGAAAATGAAGAAGCTACTTTGCGAACATTTTTTGAGGTCATTAATCATTCCAGTACACAAGGCGCCAAATTTGTTCACTATAATGGCATGGGATTTGACATTCCCTTTCTCACCATTCGGGCAGCCCATTACAATATTGAAATCACCAATCGAAAATTTACCAATCTGCGTCGATTTACTTTTGATCACCATATTGATGTGATGCTCTACTTATGCAATTGGAATAATTATAATTCAGTGAGTATGGATATTGCTTGCCGCTCTTTTGGAATTTCTTCTCCAAAGGAGGGGGATGTAAAAGGTGATACTGTGGCTAAAGCATTTGAAGAGGGAAATATTGAGGCAGTAAACGAATATGTTATGCGGGATGTGGAAGCCACACATCAGCTGTTTGAAAAGTTAAGGCAATATATAGTTTAGGCATACAATGTATTGTGCCCTTATCTAATTATTAGAAAAAAATTAAATTATAAAGGAAACATGAAACAACTTTATCCAGAAATTGACCCATTTAACGAATTTGACTTAAAGGTTTCAGCTCTCCACACCATTCATGTGGAAGAATCCGGCAACCCCAATGGAAGTCCGGTCATCTTTTTGCATGGCGGTCCCGGAGGGGGGATTGAACCCATTTACCGGCAGTACTTTGATCCAAAGAAATGGCGAATCATTATTTTTGATCAACGTGGATGTGGAAAAAGCATTCCCCATGCTGAGTTAAGAGAAAATACAACGTGGGATTTAGTAGCAGATATTGAAAAAATCAGGGAGCATTTAGAAGTTGAAAAATGGGTGGTATTTGGCGGTAGTTGGGGGTCTACACTTTCACTAAGTTATGCCATTACACATTCAAACCGCTGTAAAGCGTTAGTTTTACGGGGCATCTTTATGATTCGCAAAAAAGAGATAGACTGGTTTTACCAAAATGGTGCATCCAATATTTATCCTGATGCCTGGGAGCAATATTTAAAACCAATCCCGGAAAATGAGCGTCATGATCTGGTAGCCGCTTACCATAAGCGTCTTACCTCAAATGATGAATCTGTACGATTGGAAGCCGCCAAGGCATGGTCAATATGGGAAGCAAGCACCAGCAAACTATTTCAATCTGAGAAATCATTACATGCTTTTGAAGATGCTAAAGTAGCCGAGGCATTTGCCCGTATTGAATGTCATTATTTTATCAATCAGGGTTTCTTTGAAACAGATGAATGGCTACTTGAGAATGTGGATAAAATAAGGCATATCCCCACGGTGATTGTTCAGGGACGTTATGATGTTGTATGCCCTATGGTTTCTGCATGGGAGTTGCACCAAGCCTTTCCCGAAGCTGATTTTGAGATAGTGCAGGATGCAGGGCACTCTATGACCGAAGAAGGCATTGCTGCTAAGTTAGTTGAATATACAGACAAATTTTCAATGCTAGAAAAATTAAATTTAATATTATCGTAGATTAATAATTGAACAATAGAAATAAAGATGATAAATCAAGCTGGTTAGATAGAGTACGTACCAACAGTTGGGAATCTGAAATACTTATTGTTGGCTTTGTATTAATTATACTGCTTCAAACAATTGGATATTTTGAAGTACTAAAAAATAATCAAGCATATTTAAATTCTTATTGGGGGGGAATGGAATCTGTAGTTAATTCTATTCTCGTTCCACTTATAATCAATGTATTATTTATTTCAAATTTTGTATTAGTTATTAGTTTATCTATTTATCTAATTATGAGAGGTTTTTGGGTAGCTGTAATAGGGCTATCATCAGTATTCCCAAAGGGCATTAATGTTAAAAAATTAAATTACAGCAAATATTATACATCTAAACTTTATAAATATGACATTGATCATTATTCAATTATAATAGATAAAATATGCAGCTCAATTTTTTCTATTTCATTTTTAATTATCATGTTTATAATCAGTCTTTCGTTCTTTTTTTCGACCTTTATTCTGCTATTATTAGGTTCTGACTATATTTTTGTAATACTAAATAGCTCCTTAAATTATAAACCCCCGGGGTGGCTATTGATCCCTTTTGTGTTGATGTATTTTTTCCTTGGTATTATTCATTTTATGGATTTCATTTTATTGGGACCCTTAAAACGAATAAAATGGAATTGGTTTACACGTCATTATTCTAAAATAACTAAGTTTTATAGTATTATTACTCTAACCAAATTTTACGAAATTCTTTTTTATACATTTACTAGTAGACTTAAAAAGCGATATATATTTTTATTTATTATAAGCCTTATTTTTTTAATCAAATTTTGGGGAAACTGGTCTTTTTATAATTATCACTTGTTTTCAGAATACGTTGATACAAATAAATTGTTTAGTTTCAAAAAATATGAAGATAAATATGAAAAGCATTTACAGTTAAGCAATGCAAAATTTGCCTCTAATTATAATATGATGATACAATCTGGCGTAATAACGGATTCGTTTTTAGAATTACATGTTCCTTATAATCCTACATTAAATTATTCAATTATTAATGAATGTGATGGGATGAAGGAAGAGGAAATATCAAATAATCAAATACTAAAATGTATTGATGATATATATATAATTTTATTAGATGGAATTAATGTTGGTGAATTAGAATGGGTTTTTGAATCACATTCTTATATACAGCGAACAGGTTTTTTCACTGTTATTGATCTATCAAATCTAAAAAAGGGCAAGCATAATTTAATAATACACTCAAATCCAAAATATTCATTGAAAGATGAATTTAATACAGAAAGTGGAGCAATTCTTACTTCTCTTAAGGTAAATATTAGAGAGGAGATCCCATTTTATTATTATCCTCAATAAAGAAGTTATAAAAATTAATTATTAAATATTTATTTTTGGGTTTAGTTGGGCACCAACACTTAGTCCATATCCAAACCTTTATTAATCGACAGCCTGTACCACAATCTTCTTCTACAGAATATAATTGATCTATTCTTGAAATATTGGATAAATCGTATAGAACATTTAAATTCGCTAAAGAGAATTGAAAAATTAAAAAGAAGCTAATTATAATATTTAATATTGGCATTTTCATTTATATAGTCTATTAATTTACAATAATATGGATAATAATTAAAATATTTTTAAACTTAATCTAATATTTCCTCACCTGAGTATTGCTTTATAAATTCCTTTGCCCAAGTTTCAAAATTACCTTCTTGAATCCTATTCTGCATAGTTTTCATAATATGTATATAGAATCTAAGATTGTGCTGTGTAGCAATACGGTAGCCTAAAATTTCTTCTGTCTTAAATAAATGATGCAGGTAAGCCTTGGTATATGTTTTAGACATAGGTGAAATTTCATTGTCATCTATTGGAGTAAAATCTGTTTTATATTTGGCATTGCGGATATTCAGCTTTCCATCGAACGTAAAAAGCTGACCATTCCGTGCATTTCGTGTTGGCATAACGCAGTCAAACATATCTACTCCCCGAGCTACATTTTTTACTAAATCAGAAGGAGTTCCCACACCCATAAGGTAGCGGGGTTTATCTTTAGGGAGAAACTCATCCATCCATTCCACCGTTTCCAGCATTTCTGGTTTGGGTTCACCAACAGCCAAACCGCCAATAGCATAGGCATCTGCATCTAATTCACAGAGCTCAAAGGCTGATT
>Ga0187833_10005820_pt1 | contig 11540 bp, 12 predicted proteins | sample ETNtaG_37_FD_167968 | JGI IMG/M metagenome (GOLD analysis project Ga0187833, IMG submission 167968) | Marine microbial and viral communities from oxygen minimum zone, Eastern Pacific Ocean - ETNP2014_SV_400_PacBio MetaG (Illumina Assembly) | ecosystem: Environmental > Aquatic > Marine > Hypoxic... | reverse complement strand
GTCACCAATATTTCCTAAATTTTTAATATTTTCTAAAAGAATTATTTGCATAAAAATTATATTAAAGCCAAAATTCTAGCTCTTTTAACTGCATTAGAAAGCGCCCTTTGTTTTTTCATCGAAATGGAAGTAATTCTGGAAGGCAGTATTTTTCCATTTTCAGAAGTATATCTTTTTAACAATTTAATATTTTTATAATCTACTTCAGGAGCGTTTTTCCCTGAAAGTGGGCATTTTCTTTTAAAGTTAAATTTATTTGGTGAAAATAAACTTAATTTATTAAAATTACTTTGTTTTTTCTTTTTTCCTTTTAAATTTTTCTTCATTTATTTTTTTTCTTTACTTACTTTCTCATCTAAAAAATAATTTTTATCTAAATCAAACTTTTTAACTTTAACAGTTAAAAATCTTAACAAATTATTATCAATTCTCTCATTTTTTTCTAGCTCGGAGATAGTTATTCCATCACCTTTTAGTTTAAAATGTAGATAATTACCCTTAGTATTTTTTGCTATTTTATAAGATAAATTTAAAAGGCCCCATTCTTCAATTTTTACTAACTCTCCATTATTTTTTTTAATTAAGTTAGTGTATTTATTTTTTATTGTATCAAGCTGAGATTTAGTGAAATCCTGTCTAGCTACGATTGTATGTTCGTATAAGTTCATTAATTAAGCATTTATTCTTTATTGTTAAAAAGTGGTGGTTTATACTATTTAATATTCAGAAATACAATATATAAATTTCTTAATAAATTATAATGATTATATGTTTGCTGTAATATTTCCAGGTCAAGGTTCACAGACTGTTGGAATGGCTAAAGAATTTTACAATAAATATTCTTTAGTCAAAGATATATTTAAAAAAGCAGATGAAGCACTTGAATTTCCAATAAGCAAATTAATTTTAGAAGGTCCTGCTGATCAATTAAATATTACAGAAAATACTCAGCCAAGTATTTTTCTTGTGAGTTATTCAATTTTTTCATTAGTTAAAACAGAGTTTAATATAGATCTCAATAAAGCTAAATATTTTGCCGGACATTCTCTAGGAGAGTATTCTGCACTAGCAGCAGCAAACTCAGTTGACTTTAACGACGCAATAAAATTATTAAAAAAAAGAGGTAAGTCAATGCAACTTGCAGTACCATTTGGGAATGGCGCTATGATAGCAATATTGGGACAGGAAATTAAAAATATAGAAAAAATTTTATTAGATATTGATGTTAAAAATTGTCAAATAGCAAATGATAACTGCCCAGGACAAATTGTTGTAAGTGGAACAATATCTGAAATAAATAAATTAATCGATACTTTAAAAAAATTGTCAATAAAAAATATTAAATTACCGGTAAGTGCGCCATTTCATTGTAAGTTAATGAAGACCGCCACTGAAATAATGAAAAAAGAAATTAATAACACAAAATTTAATTTGCCATCACCAAAAATTATTTCTAATGTTAATGCATTAGAACAAGACAATGTTGATAGAATTAAAAGTTTGTTGATTGAGCAAATAGAAAGTAGGGTTAAGTGGAGAGAAAGTATACAATATATGATTAATAACGGTATTAAAAAATTTATTGAAATAGGGCCAGGAAAAGTTTTAACTGGTTTAACTAAAAGAATAGATAAAAATGTTGAATCTTATTCAATAAATAAATATGAAGATATTGAAAAAATAAATATTAATGATTAACTTTAAGAATAAAAAAATTTTAGTTACAGGAGCAACAGGTGGAATAGGAAATGATTTAGTTAAAAAATTTACATCTTTAGAAGGTAATGTTCTTGCTACAGGAACTAAAATTGAAAAACTAGAAGACCTAAAAAAAAAATTCCCAAAAGTTAAAATTTTAAAATTTGATATTTCAGATCATTCAAAAATAGAAGAATTTATAGAAAATGTTTCATCTCAGTTAGGTGGTTTAGATATTTTAGTTAACAATGCAGGAATAAATATGGATAACTTATCATTGAGAATGAAAGATGAGGAATGGAAAAAAGTAATTGATGTAAACTTGGGATCTACATTTTTTTTATGTAAATATGCAATTAAAAAAATGCTAAAAAATAAATATGGAAGAATTGTTAATATTACTTCTATAGTTGGACATACTGGAAATTTAGGCCAATCAAATTATGCAGCATCCAAATCAGGTCTAATTGGCATGTCAAAAAGTTTAGCAATAGAATATGCTAAGAAAAATATTACAATAAACTGTGTTTCGCCTGGTTTTATCCAATCAAATATGACAGACAGAATTGTTGAAAGTATCAAATTAGTTCTAACATCTAGAATACCCATGGCTAAACTAGGAACAGGAGAAGATGTGTCAAATTCTGTAGCTTTTTTATCTTCAGACGCTGCCTCATATATTACAGGAGAAACCATTCATGTTAATGGCGGAATGTATATGTCTTGACAAAAAAACTTATTAATCTATTAACTGATTAAACAACAATTTTACACTATTAAAGGAATATTATGGCAGACGATATATCAGGCAAAGTTAAAAAAATAGTTGCTGATCATCTGGGAATAGATGAGGCTAAAGTAAATGATGACTCAAGTTTTATTGATGATTTGGGAGCAGACAGTTTAGATACAGTCGAGTTAGTAATGGCTTTCGAAGAAGAATTTGGTTCTGAAATTTCTGATAGTGAAGCGGAAAAAATTCTCACAGTTGGTGATGCAATAAAATTTATAGAAAGTAAATCTAGTTAAGATAAAAGAAATTTAATGACCAATTTCGGCCAAGGGATGATGATTGTTTTATCTTCCCCATCTGGAGCAGGTAAAACCACACTAACAAGATTGTTATCTGAAAAAAATGATAACTACGTAATATCAATTTCTCACACAACAAGAACTCCAAGACATAATGAAATTGATGGCAAAGATTATTTCTTTGTAAAAAAAGATCAATTTAAAGAATTAATAAAAAAAGATTGTTTTATTGAACATGCAATTGTTTTTAACAATTTTTATGGAACAATGAAAGAACCAGTAATTAAAGATTTATCAAAAGGAAAAAACGTTTTATTTGATATTGATTGGCAAGGAGCAAAGCAAATAAAAAAAAAACATATAGATTTTAAATTAATTACACTATTTATTTTACCTCCAAGTACAAAAGAACTTAAAGAGAGATTACATAATAGAGAAAAAAAAGACGATTTAATTATTGAGAAAAGAATGTCTCAGTTTAAAAATGATATTCTTCATTGGAAAGATTATGATTATGTAGTAATAAATAATGAATTGTCAAATTGTTATAATCAAATTCAAAAAATTATTTCATCAGAAAGCAAAGGTTTAAAATATAATTATGATGAAAAAAAAATTGAAGAAAAAGTTACAGAATTAATTTTATAAATTTTCATAATTTTTTGTTATATTGTAATAATCATCTGTACTTAAATTGCTTGGTCTTTTTTTTAAATTAAGCTTTAGTTTATCTTGCACAAAATAATTAACACCAAATATTGATTTATAAGCTTTATTGATCATCTTTCTTTTATTAGAAAAAAAAATTCGTGTTATATATTCTAAATTTTTAGGATTTTTAAATTTAATATACTTACTTTTAGGAGTAAAACTTAATACTGAGCTTTCAACTTTTGGCTTTGGAAAAAAACAAGTAGCAGGAACATCAAAATGTTTAGTTATATCTAACCTCCAATTGCTTATTACACTTAGTCTTCCAAAATTTTTTTCATTAACTTTCGAAATAATTCTTGCAGCAACATCTTTTTGAAACATAAGTATTAATTTTTTATAAGAATGAAAAGCATTATTGGATATTATCCATTTAACCAGTATTTGAGTTGAAATGTTATATGGAAGGTTTCCAAAAATAATAATTTTTTCTTTACATAATTTACTTTCATCAAATGTTAAAATATCAGAATTATTAACTTTAATTTTATTATTATATTTTTTTGATAATTTAATAGATAAATTTTTGTCCTTTTCAACTACCCAAATTTTTTTTGGGTTGTTGAAAAGAATTTCGTTAGTCAAATTTCCAGTTCCTGGACCTACTTCCAAAACATTATCTTTTAAGTTTAATTTTGCTATATTAACAATTTTTTTTATTATATTTTTATCAATTAAAAAATTTTGACCTAAACTTTTTTTTGGTTTTGTTATCACTTTAAATTTTTAAAAAAATTAATGCACTCAATGAGACTAGTAGGATCTGCTTGTTTTTTTCCAACTATATCAGAACCAACACCATGATCAGGAGAAATCCTAATAAATGGAATTCCTAAAGTTATATTAATTGCCTTTTGTTCAAAAAGAGTTTTGAAAGGAGCTAACACTTGATCATGATACATTCCGATTATAACATCAAATCTGTTAAGATTTTTCTTAATAAATGTTGTATCTGCTGACAAAGGGCCAAATATATTAAATTTTCTTTTTTTTAGAAATTTTATTGCAGGTTTTATGATCAAACTCTCTTCATCATTTTTGTAAGCTGAATAACAGTGAGGATTTAGTCCTGTAATTGCAATTTTAATTTGTTTGTTAAAATTTTTTTTATAAAAATTTACTATTGTTATAACATTATTAATTATTTTTTTTTTATTTATCAAAGGTGACACTTTATTAACTGGCACATGAGTAGTAATTGGAGAAACTGCTAATTTTTTATTATATATAAGCATAACTTCTTTATTAGATGATCCTGTTTTGTTTGAAAAATATTCAGTCATTCCATCAAATTTGCCTTTCAATAAAGTTTCTTTAGCAATAGGACCATTGATTATTCCAGAGATTTTTTTTTTATTAGCTAAATCAATTGCGATTTCAAAACATTCAAAAATAAATTTATTTGATTTTTTAGAAATTTTTTTAAAAGGGACATTTTGAGAGTAAGATACATCCAAAATCGATAGAGTATTTTTCTTTAAATCTTTAGTTTTAAATTTTTTATTAATTTTATTAAATTTTAAATTGTACTTTAAATAAATAGATTGTTTTTTAATTAAATTAAAATTTCCAATTAAAAAAAAAGGTGAAAATTTTTTTTTTTTCAGCAAATTAACTTTAAACATTAATTCAGAAAAAATACTATTGGGTTCACCTAACACTATTGCAATTGGTTTTAACATTAATAATATTTTATAATTAAGTTATTTTTAACTTTTTGAAAATAATAAATTGAAAAATTGTTAAGTTGATAGTTTTGTTCAGCTTTAAGAATTTCATTAAATTTTTGTTTTACATCAATCTTTTTTTTCGTAGTTTTTTTATTTTTTACTTGAATTAATAAATATCCACCAGATATTGCAATTGGTTTTGTTATATTTCCTACTTTCGTGACTTTAATTGGATTTAATATTTTTTCTGATATTTGAGTTTCATCGACCCATCCAAGCTCACCACCATTTTTTGAAGTATCCGAAGAACTATATTTAATTGCTGTATTAATAAATCCAATTTCTAAAATACTTTCTTGAACCTTTATTATTTTATTATTTAATTCTGTTTTATTTTCGTCAATTAGAAAAATTTCAGAAATTAAGAATTCTTCTACTTCATTTTCATTTACTATTTGTTTTATTTTTTTATCAATTTTATCTTTATCAATTTGTACTTTATTTGAAAATAAAGAGTAAATTATTTGATTCCATTGAAGTTCTATTACAACTTTATTTACAAAAAGTTCATAACTTATATTATTTATCTTTAATTGATTTTTTAACTCACCAATATTATTTAAACCTTTCCTTTTATAAATTTGTTCCATATTTAAATTTATAAAATCATCATCTATTATTAGATTAATTTGTTTACTTATTACATTTAATTTAATTTTTTCTTTAATTAGTGAATCTTTTGCCATTTCATCAAGTTGTTTTTTATTTATAGAATCTATGCTTATTTTATTTATAAAAGCTAAATATAGCTTTTCCTGTTCCAATTCATAATTTGTAATAATTTCATCGCCTACCATAATAACAATATTGTTATTAATTTCTGCATTCAGATTTTTACAATTAATAAATAATATAAAAATTAAAAAAAAAAATATTTTTAAGAAATTTATTTTATACCGCATTACTAATTAGTTAATAAGCTTGGTGTATTTATTTTTCCAAAAGGTATTATTGTTAATGTAAATAGCAGTGTATCTCCAGATTCCAAGTCTTTGTCGTTGTAATAACTTCTATTAAATTCAATTCCTGCTTTTAAACAGTCATTTTCATATAGGTATTGCAAGTTATAAAATTCCGTAATATCAGTTTTAAAATTTTTTCTTGTTTTAAAATTTAATGAGTTTGAAGGATCTATTTCTAATTTTAAACCTGCATTTAAAAAATTGTTATCACCTACAAAATTACTTTCTTTAATGTAATCAAAATTTGCAACTAAATTATTAACCTTAAATGTCGTTGATATTTCATCATAATTTGTTTCAGCAAAATTATGATCTAATGAAAAATTATAAGATAAACTATTGTGTTGATCAAAATTATATTTTATTTTTCCAACTAAATCCGAAGTCTTTTGATCCAAAGAACTTTGATTTGGCATATTTGTATTGTTAGAAAGACTGTAAACTTGACCAAATGAAGATTCAAATCTATTCAAACCTAAATTTTTATCGTAATAATTGTAATCAGCACCAATTGTTAAAGTAGTACCATTTTCGATAGTTATATTGTCTATTTTATTTAATGAGAAAAGATTATCTGTTGTTAATCTTAATTGATCATTTTCTAAGTTATTCATTGATAAAGGCGCATATCTTATCATTAAGGCTGGAGAAAGAATTTCATTCTTTTTGCTACTTTCTTTTTTAAGAGGATAAGATGTTTTTAGGGCTAACACAGGTGCAATTTCTATATTAGTATTATCATTTTTTAACAATGCAGATTTTTCAGAATCATAGTTTAAATTTTTTAAATTGCCCTCTAAGTTAGTAATGAGGCCGTTATAGGATAAATAATTATTAGATTTCCATAGCAAATCATTTATTAAAAATGTTTCTTTAATATTTGAATTGTAGTTTTTATAATATCCTAATGATTTAAAATCAAAATTTCCATATTTTTCAGAAGACAATAATTTATTCCTAAAATCAAAATTTGGAGCTATATATTCATATCTGTTATCAGTTTTGTTAAGATTTTTGTATACATTAAAATCTAAATTTAAGCTCATATCATTTTTTGAAAAAGCAAAATCCAAGTTCGAATTTAATAAAGAATTATTAGTGATTAGCTCAGATTCTAGGTTATGTATTCTTAAATAAGTATCATTAGATGTTCTTTGTATATTTAACTCAGCATTACTTTCATCGAAGTTGCTTAAGGCCAGATCAATATTAGATTTTAAAAATAAATGATTTCTAGATCCACCAGTTTTAGTGGATGTAGTTTTTTTATAACCACTATGATAGCTAGCGTCTATTATAGTCTTACTTTGTTTTGTTACATGTCTATATTCAGTTTGAATTAAAGGATTTTCGCTATAATAAATTTTTGGTTTTATAGTTAAATCTTTATGATCTGCTAATGCAAAGTAATATGGTAAATTTATACCTGCACCTATCGATGAAGAATTAGTGATAGTTGGTGTTAAAAAACCAGATTGTCTATTAACAGTTGGATCAGGATGAAAAAATTTTGGGAAATACATAATTGGCATGTCATAAACTTTTAACCATGCTTTTTTATAATAAATAGTTTTTTTCTCTTTATCATGAGTAATTTGATCAGCACCAATTGTCCAGGGTGGACATTTCTCGTCTCTTTTTTTGCAAGTAGTAAAAATTCCTTTTTGAACAATGGTTTTGTCTTTTGAAACTATTGCTGAATTAGCAACTAATCTTGGGTCATTATCATTATTATCAAATGTATTTTTATTAAAAATAACACTTAGATCAGAGCCTGCAAATTTGCTATTTTTTACATCAACAAAAATATCTTTAAAAAAATAATTATTATTTAATGTATCAATCATTTGGATTTTTCCTTTTGATCTTAGATTAAAATTTTGAGTATGATATACAAAATTATCTAAAGTTAACTTATTTCCTTCTTTATCTAAACCCGATGTTAAATTATTAGATTCAATTGTATTTTTATTTCTATCAAAAATAATATCACTAGTTACAAGATTATAATTATCTTTAAAATTTATATAAGTTTTGCCAAAACTTAATATTTTTTGATTTTTTTTATCTAATAAAATATTATTTCCTCTAATCTCACTATTTAAATTTTCATCCTTAACTAAGACAGATTTTTTTGCTTCAAGAGTATTATTTTTTTTATTATACGTGACTTCTTGTGCATTAATTATCAATCCATCATCACTTATCGCAATAACATCGCCTTCAGCAAATATTGTTTCGTCTTTATTATCAACTTCAATTTTTTGTGCAGATATTTCAAATTCATCTGCATATATAAAGGAACTAAAAAAGAATATATTTACTATAAAGAAAATAAATTTGATAGTATGTGAAATTTTATTTTTCATTAATTCTAATTAATCCTATAGAACAAAAAATTGTTAGTATTAATATTGGTGACCACACGGAAGCTATAATATCTAACCTGTTTGTTTCCCCTAACGCTTTTGAAAAATAATTTAAGTAATATATAATAACAGATAGAACAATTGATAAAAAAATATAAAATAAAAAACTCTTTTTAGCTTCTATATTTAGGACAAATAAACCAGCTATAATAGTCATACACATTAGAAATATTGGATAGGCGAGGGCTTTATGAAATTCACTTCTTAATTCTGAGGTAGAAATGCCCATTTTTTCGTAATTTTTCTTAAGTTTATTTAATTCCCAAAAGGATATGGAGGTTAGCTCAGAAAAAATACTTTTTAATTTATTTTCGTCAAAATTACTTCTAAAAATTAATTCATCAAAGTGTTCAGTTTTATTATTTTTTTGATGGAATTTTGTCACATTATATAATTTCCAATTTTCAGAAGAAATATCGGCTTTTTCAACTTCTATACGTGATACAAAAACAAAATTTTTTTTAAATTCAAAAATTGAAACTCCTACTAAAAAATTTTTATCAAATTTATTAGCATTAATAATTGAATTTTTGGATCCAACTACATCTTTTATCCATATACCATTTTCAGTTATAGCAGCAAGATAATCGTGTGCTAAAGTATAATTATTTTTAAGATTTAAATATGTTTTGGTCAATTTAGAAGTAACAATAGTAAGTCCAAAAACAATAACCATTCCACAGATTAAAGAAATAAAAGCTGGAAAAATAATAATTCTAAAGTTTGATAATCCAGTTAGTTTAATTATATTAATCTCTTCTGATTCTGATAAAAATAAAAATAATAGTATTGAAGAAATTAAAAAAACAAATGGAAATACCTCATAAAGCATTGCTGGTACTTTTAATAACGACAGTGTTAAGGGAAAAAATATTTGAACATTATGGTTTTTAAAAAAAGATATCTCTTCAAATAAATCAAGAATAATTGCAAAAGCAATAAAAATTAATCCTACTTTTAGAATATTTTTCATAAATTCTAAAAAAATATATTTTTTAAATAAATTTATAGAAAACATATTATGCAATTAACCTTTCATTTTTATATTCTTTAAATAAGCCTAAATAAATTAGTAGAGACAACGTAGCAGGAGCTAACAAATATAATAAAGAGTAAAAATTTGAAAAACCAGAATATCTAATTGATAATTCAGAAATAATTAAAAAAGAAAAAGAAATTAAAATACTTGTATAAATTTTTAATTTATAATTTTTATTATTTTTTGAGTAACGGATTATAAAAGATAACATAATTGTAAGTAGAGGTATATAAATTGGAGCACCAAATCTTTTATTTACCTCTTGCCTAATTTCATTCATCGACTGATCACAAAATGTCATTTTGGTATTTTCATTTAAAAATTTATTAAATTTATCTTTAAAAATTTTTGTACAATTTAATAGAGCTATCGTTTTTTTTTCTTGTATTTTAGGAAATGTAGTACTTTTTGTTTTAAATTTTGATAAGTTAATTTCAGTTTGTTCAAAATTTAAAATAATAATGCTATCATCATTGCTTTCATTATGAATAGTTCCATTATTTAATATTAAAAAATTTGATTTACCTTTTTTTATAATTTGTCCTTTTTTTGCAAAAATAGTTTTTTGTTCAGATAAATCTTTTAAAAAAATATTTTTCATTTCTCCACTTTCATTTATTTGGTCTACAAAAATTGTTAATTTTTCCACTGTATCAATAAATTTTTTTTCTTTTATTAATGATGGAAGCATATCTATATCTGATGATCTTAAAAATGATCTGGCTTTATTTTGGGTGTAAGGAACTAATAATGAAGAAAAAATAATTTGAAATATCATAAAAATGACAGAAATTTTAATCAATTGATTAACAAAATCAATTTTGTTAATACCGGCACACCAATAGATTATTAATTCATTATTTTTTTCAAAATTTATTAAAACTGTAAAAAGACTTACAAAATAAACAAAAGGTAACAATTTTGCAGTTATTTTTGGTAAACTTAATACAGAATATTGGAAGTAAACATTAAAACTATGACCATCTTCAGTAACAAATTCTAGATAATTTACAGCCTGTATTACCCAGGCAATAAATGATAAAGATAAAAGTATTAGAATAAATATGGAAGAAAATTCGTATAGGAAATAACTATAAATTTTATTTTTCATTAGTGGTCAATTAATGTATATCTACATAAATTTCTTCAAAAATACAACTTTTACAGGAAAATATGGACAACATTATAGCTTTTGAAAACAAAATTAACAAAAATGATAACTATGCTGATATTTACTTTATTAATGAGAATTTGAACACTAGGGATGTAAGTAAATTTTTTTCTGAAATAGATTTAAAAAAAATAAAATTTTATTTTTCAAAATTAAATAAAATCAAAATAAAAAAAAGTATAATTGATTTTGACATATCTGAAAAGAAAAAAGCAATTTTTATTATAATTAAAAAATCTTTTTTATCATTTGATTTAGAACAATTGGGTGCACAATTGTTTTCCTTCTTAAAAAAAAAAGATTTTGACAAAGTTAACTTATTTTGTACTTCTCTTAAAATAAATTTAGATTCCATTGAGGAAAAAAATAATAAAAATATATTAGATTTTATTCATGGCGCTAATTTAAAATCTTATAACTTTAAAAAGTATAGAACAAAATCAACTGATAATTTTAAATTAAAGATTAACATTATATCTCCAGAACATAAAAATTTAAAAAAGAAATATATTCGATACAAAGCAATCGAAGAAGGTATTGTTTTAACAAGGAACCTTGTTTCAGAACCACCAAATATTTTAAATCCGAAAAAGTATGTCGAAACAATAAAAAAATTGTCTTCTATTGGATTAAAAATAAATATTTATGATGAGATTAAAATGAAAAAGATGGGCATGAACGCCCTTTTAGGCGTTGGTCAAGGAAGTATTAATAAATCTTATTTAGTAACTATTGAATGGAACGGAAATAAAAAATCTAAAGAAAAAC
>Ga0187833_10005813_pt1 | contig 11547 bp, 8 predicted proteins | sample ETNtaG_37_FD_167968 | JGI IMG/M metagenome (GOLD analysis project Ga0187833, IMG submission 167968) | Marine microbial and viral communities from oxygen minimum zone, Eastern Pacific Ocean - ETNP2014_SV_400_PacBio MetaG (Illumina Assembly) | ecosystem: Environmental > Aquatic > Marine > Hypoxic... | reverse complement strand
TAGGGCGTGCCCCCCTCTACCTCTGCCTCCTTCCTCAATTTGTTCTATTAGACCCAATTCTGTGAGTTTTTCTAAATGTGTTCTGAGTTCTTTTCTATCAATTCCAGTAGCTCTTTCAATTCTGACAAGGCGACGTGAATCGAAATCTTCCGCGCGCATGCGAGATAAATATAGAAGGATTCGGTAGATGGAAACGGGCAAATCTCGTTGCTTTCTAATTGCCACCAATTAAGGGGGTTAGAAAACCACCTATAAAATATTGGATGAACAATAGAATCATCACCTAATTACCTGTAGCAATTTTATGGCATTCAATCACGACCTATCAGATTGGCTTGGGATCTCCATTGACGATGAATGGTTAGAGGAAAATGTACGCTGGAAGGACTTTGGTACCGGCGTGAGGCTTGGAAGACTGGCCCGAGAAGATGAATGTTCTTTGGTATTGTATGACGCTGATGCCGAAGTAGAGGTGGAGGCTTTCATGCCACATATGCACCCTGGTGGAGAAGCCTATCTAGTCCTTCGTGGAGAGGTCTATGATGAGGCAGGAACTTACCCTCAGGGGACTCTAGTTTGGATGGACCCACAAACTACCCACAACCCAAAAACTAGAGAAAAAACTTTGATTCTAGTGCTTTGGCCAAATGGTGTAAAAATCGTTTGATTATATTACATTGAATCGATAACTTATTCAAAATAGAAATATATACTTCCCACTTCATCAATTAATAGAGATGATGACTTATGAGTAACTACAATCAGAAGATTGTTGCAATCATTGTGTTGTTACTATTAGTCCCTCCAGTCATTTCTATTGCTGATGCTGGAACAAAAACAACTCCTAACCTATGTATCAATTGTCATGGTAATAGATACGGTGATTATGTGACTCTTTCACAATTTACTGTACCTAGTGAAGTAGAAATAAACTCTACATTTACTGTTACCGTCCGACTTACAGTTAGTGGAAATCTTGACCAAACTGAATCCGATTATTGGTTAGTTGATGCTGATGTAACACTTAGTTCATCACAAGGAAAGTTTTCTTTTTCTTCTGCGATTTATTCACATACAGGGCTACTTCCTGGAGACACCGTCAACATTAGTTGGCAATTAACTGCCGATCAAGGATTGGGCATCGATACATTGCAAGTTAGTACCTTTTCAATAGCTCAACATGAGGGTCGAACCGGCACTGATCAACTATCTGCTGGAATTGAGGTTTCGCCACCCAATGTTGCCCCTCAACTCTCGGCACCAAATTTTACCCCAGTTGAGGGAGATGTTAATCAGATATTTGGTTTTGAAGTCACTTGGTCAGATGCTGATGGTGATTATCCATCTTATCTAAGACTCATATTGGATGGGAATTCGCTGCCACTTAATGAAGTAAACCCTGGTGTTGATAACCCCATCTCAGGAGTTACATATGTCAGTTCAAACATGACTCTAGGGTTGGGGCACCATACTTACTATTTCCAAGGTTCAGATGGAATAAATGGTGCTAGAATACCCGCAGGAAATGAAGTTACTCAAGGATCCCAAGGCACGCTAACAGGAGTATATTCTGGACCCTTTGTAGGGGGCCCCCCTGCCCTCTCCAGTGAGTCATTGTCGCCACTTGTTGGAAATAACGAAACGAACTTTACATACTCTGTAATTCTTGAATTTGGAGACGATATGAATGGCACTCATGTCACATTTTGGCTAGATGGTTTTGCTTCTGTAATTATCCCGGAAATAACTGATTTAGGCACCACAGGGACACAATATAACTTCACGACTACTTTGAGTTCTGGAATAAACCACTTCCACTATTTTACCGCTGTAAATCGTTTTGGCGCAATTAGATATCCTTCAGGTACTGATTCACTAAGTGGTCCAATAATCATTGGTGAGGTTCTCTCAAGTGCTTCTATTTCACCAATACAAGGAAATGAAAAAACGGTATACAATTTCTCAATCAATTATTCAAACCCTGCAATGATATATCCAGATAGCATTTCAGTAATTATTGATGAAACACCTATCCCCCTTAATTTGACCACAACTGGCAATTGGTCTGAAGAAAATCAGTTTGTTACAGAGACTATGTTGAATGCGGGAAACCATTCCTACTATTTTCTTGCAACAGAGGGAGGGAGAACTCATAGAATTCCTAAACAAGGGTACTTACAAGTTAATGTAGCACGTTATGATAGTGATCCGTGGTTGGATGCTGGGACAATTTATGTTGGAGGAATCGAGGTATTCAATAACTCATCAGCCTCATTAATCGATGATATTGAAAATATTTCTCACCCAATTATTTTGATTGGTACTGAAATAGAAATTAGAGTGACATATTTTGATGCTGAAAATGATGAAGCAAAAGCAAATTCTATGCTTGCTTGGATTGATGGCAGCCCCAATATAATGCAAAGATTGGATGGAAATAACACATCAATAGGCCAAGTGTGGTTTTATCTAACTCCAAATCTTGTAATCGGCACAAATCATTCTGTGTATTTTACTGCAGTATCCAATTATTCAGCAAGTGAAATAGTATCTGGAGTTAGTATCAAATATCCAATCTTAGATAATTATCTCATACCTTTACCAGATGTTGAAGCCCCACCTCCCCCTAATGTCCCACCAACAATTATGCCACCAACCGATGGAAGAATGACTCTAAATCCATTTGCTGGTTCTGTTGAAGATAATTACACCTATCTAATTGAAGTTGTAGATCCCGATTGGATAGACAATAGAACACTAACTGTGTGGCTTGAACTTGATGGCAACATTCACTATCTTCTGCCCATTAATGGTACTGATTACCGTAATGGCACAGTATTCGGGATTACTTTGAAAATATCACATGGAGAACACTTACATCGATTCATAGTAAATGACACAGAAGATGAAGTGGCATATCCAGAAAACGATATGCTAAGTGGCCCAACAGTTCAACAAAATATGATGCCAATTGATGAATTAACATCTAAACCATCCTTTATTTCGTGGGCTTGGTGGTTAATATTACTGAATTCATTCCTCATTATAGGTGGAATTGGATGGGGCGTTCGTACATTCGTTGAAGCGCGCGATGCTGTCCATCTAAAGGAAAAGAGAAATATCGAAAGAAGTATCAGAAAATTTGATGAAAATGAAAAGATACAGGCTAATGAATTAGAATCTAATACTGAAATATGGAGTTTCGATTCTGGTGATAATAATGATTTAGATATCGATACAGATGAACTCCTATCCCAATTGGGCGATGTGGAATTAGAAACTTCACCAATGGTTGATTTAGAAGATCTTCTTGAGGAATAGATATTGATAATGAAAGGTGGATGAAAACTTGCTATCAGAATCAACCATTTATCTTACTGGTAGATGGACTGGAATTATTGTTTTCCTGCTACTGATAACTGATTTCACTATGATGGAAATATTCAGATTACGGAAGAATACCATGAAGGAATGGCTTGCTTCGCGCATCTATGCTAACAAATTACACGGAATTGCATCTGCCACAATATTACTTGTCGCCATTCTTCACTCAATGCTTCTTGCATTTGGGCACTGGAACAGTCATGTTTCACCATTCCCACTATGGATGCCACTTGGAGAGAATCTTGCCATAATGTACAATCTTGGGACTCTTGCAGCTTGCATGATGCTATTTCTTGCACTACACGGATATTTTCGCAACTGGTTCTGGAAAAGATGGAGCCATGAGGCATGGGTACGTACCCACTTTTGGACCACAATTTGTTTGATAATTATAATATCTATTCATGCAATAACTATTGGTGAAGAGTTACAATTTTTGGGTCTTTCAATTCGCAGTTGATAACTAATTAATCATAGCAGTATTGAAATTAGTATAACCTGACCCACAATTATCTGACACCGCCCCGCTGTGGGATGTGTTGTCGGAGGTGCCACGCATGAATGCGAGAACAAACCAAGGTTCTGCCTCCAAAATTGAGTTGCCAATTGCTGCAACATTAGCAAAACAATCCTACCACCTAGTTGGGGACCACGGTGGAGTGAAAATCTGTCATTGGACCAAAGAGGATTTGCGCAGTGACCGCGCATGCTACAAGGGAACATTCTATGGAATTGAAGCAGGAAATTGTATGCAAATGGCACCAAATGTTGACACCTGCAATCTCTCTTGCTCATATTGCTGGAGAGAACCGCATTCAGACACTTTAACAAAAATTGATGATGATCCGCTGCAATTATTCTACGAAAGCGTGCGGGCACAGCGTCGCCTGCTCACAGGATTCAAGGGGCACAAAGATGTACCATTCGAAAAATGGGAGGCTTCCCAAAACCCAAAACATGTGGCAATATCTCTGAATGGCGAACCCACCCTCTACTCACGTCTTGGAGAGTTTTTGGATATCTGCCATCAACACGGAGTATCGACCTTCTTAGTCACCAACGGAAGTTTACCAAAGGTATTGGAAAATCTTGACCCGCTGCCAACTCAACTCTACATCAGTGTGGATGCACCTAACAAGGAATTATTCAATCGCCTATGCCGCCCGAAATTCAATACTGGTGCGTGGGAAAAACTTGAGGAAACTCTTGCACTGCTCCCCTCTCTTGACACACGAACTGTCTGTCGCCACACCCTCATCAAAGGCGAATCTTTGGGGCATCACGAAGATTATGCACGACTAGATAACATTGCTGACCCTGATTGGATTGAAGCGAAAGGTTACATCTATGTCGGCCATTCACAGAATAATCACACAATAGAAAATATGCCTTCTCACGATGATATCATGGAGTTCTCAAACACTCTTGCACCTCTAGTTGGGAGAGAGGTTCTTTCTGAAAGAAGAGAAAGTAGGGTTGCCTTGATTGGAAAAGAAATCGTACCGATTACTTTGCCTATTGCTACCAAAAAAATTCCCGAAGACCTAGGAATTGCGCGGCCACAAAATTACAAGCTCCCACTCGCTTGAAATAACTCAAGGCTGAGGGCAAGCATCCAAATTCTCATCCGTCAACTCAAGCGGTGATGAAACGATATTCATTGGCTTAACTGCAACTCCATCAGACCAACTTCCTAGATCCGTCATTTCACCTTCATTCATGAACCAGGATTTGGCCGTATCAGCCGATGCTATATCACCAAATGCTGAGGAAGCAATGAAATCTGCTTGCGCTTCAATTCGTGGATAATACGAATGGTCTGCCAAAGATTCTCTAACAAATCCCGAGGGCAGATAATGAGAGGCAATTAGTCTAGGAAAGCCATGATAATCTGATGGCACTTGTAAGAAAAGTACCTGATTTGATGCCAATGGTTGGATATGGTCGCGAGCTGTTAATCGGGCGTGCTGCCAGCGTCCAATGCACTTTTCAACAACAATATCAGTCTCATACTCAACCACGTGAATTAGAGTATGATCGGGTAACTGCGACATATTTCCCATCAAACCTTCCTGCGTAGCATGAATCCATGGTGCCTCTAAATCAACCACTAATGATTGGCTTCCAAAACCTCTGCTAAGCAGTTCACTCAGCACATAAAACGTGGTTCCAGCACCCATGCTATGCCCGCCAATCCACAAGTGATTCGTGTTCAGTTCGGTTGCTCCTAATACTGCGCTAACAGAAGGGTCAGAATTAATGAATTCAAGACCAGCATCAACACCATACAACGCCATTGTGTACCTGGGTAAATGCTGAGGATGGTCTGAACCACCTAGAGTATAATTCAACTCAAAGTCGGCTGAAATTGAAGAGAGATCCATATTCGAAACATACTGTGGGAAAATCGTCACTAACCCTTGGCCAGCAAGTGACATCATTGTATCGCGATAATATTCTACTTTTTCCCCCTCATAACCATGCAGTACAACAGCTACACCTACTGATTCAGATGTTAAACCAACTGGCACAAAGACATACACATTCCACTCTTGCTCATTTGCCCAATCATTCCACCATGTTGTCATGTTATCAGGGAATTCTGGAGTAAGAAAAAACTCCTCTACCTCGTAAGGCATATCTGCACTACCATAACCATCACTGGGTCGTTCTGGCGGACTTGGAAGAAGGCCTGCAACTGCGACAAGATTTGGTAGAGTAAGAACTAATGAAATCAACAACACCGTAAAAATTGGAATTTTTCGGATAACAGTAGTTGGTGTGATTTCACCTTTTAATTTGGATGCGTTTATTGTCAAATTTCCAGCAACCCCTGCTAACAAAACCGCACCAAATATGAAGGGAAGAATAGCGATTGAACCACGGAAAAATGCTATGTTTAACAAGAAGTAAATTATGGCTCGTGAAAACCCCCAACCAATAACAAATGAGGTGAATAATTTGTACATCTGCCCTGCCTTTTCTGAACGCAAATTGTGTCCAGTAATTGCCGACATTCCAACTAAAATGATTGCTATAAAAGCAACCCATCCTACTAATTCACGAGCCGCCATTGCGTACTGGATGCTAGCAACAATGTAAACAAAGAGAGCATTGAATAGAGTACTGCCATTCAACATTGGCCACCAAATAACCGAAAGGCCAAATGTAAAACCAATTATCACCCAAAGAATTTGAGATTTTACTATTTTTCCCAATCCAATTCATTCACCAATCATTGAATCCCATGCAGAAGCTATTTTATTGCCCCAATCTTTAATTTGAAATTTAGCTGCTCTTTCCAATGCTGTTTGATTTACGCCCACTGGCTCACCACCACGTTCTGTCCATGCTACGTGGAGTTCTGTAATCGCTTCAACCCAAGCCTCCTTGTCTGCAGGAGATAGGAGCATTGACGAGTCTGCAACTTCGTTGTGGGCTGGCAGGTCACTGGCTAGAACAGGGCAGCCTGCAGCCATTGCCTCAAGGACAGGAAGGCCGAAGCCTTCGCCAGCTGAGGGAAAGAGCAGGGCTTCTGCTCTCTGATATGCTGCTATCAATTCATCATCAGAAAGAGGGAGATGGGAGCCGACTTTCACTAAATTCAAGTCTTGACGAATTTCTTCCGGTAAACTTGCAACCACTTCATCGATGAAATCAAGCCGCTTGCGGGGTTCATCACTTCCAACTGTTAGCAGAACGAAATTTCTCAAACCTATCTCTCCTGCAACTTGATATGGTGCTGAATCTATTGCATGAGGAACTACTGACACCTTCTTGTCCGGCCATAACTCTCTGCATTCAGCAGCAGTCGCTTCTGAGATACAAACCAACATATTTGCTCTACCCAACCCTTCGTGAAGATATTCAATATCCTTGGCACGAGTTTTGTTTGGATTGTGATCTCCAACCTCTATGTCCAACACTATTCTAGGTTTCAAGTGAAACAGGTCGTGCACCGTGACGCTAACAGGAACTGGTGACTTGAGGGGAACAAGATGTGCTTGTTCTTGGTCGGTGATGTGTAATAATTCGCAATTTGATGAGATAATTGCCTTTGCAATCGCTTTTTGTTGGCCTTGCCTTCTTCGCCAATATCGAAGCAACGGATTACCTCCAAGTGGGTGCTCAACAATATCTGCTAATTCGTAGTCAGGAATCTGTCCTGCTTCAAGCCTGTCAACTAACTCATGATGGGCACGGCCAAGGCCACTTTGGCGGGGCAGCGCCCCGCCTCTTGCAAGCAAAACTCGCCTCGCCATCACTCCCGCGAACCCATGCCGATATTAAACGGGCGAGCAGACGAGGGCGCATGTGCGCCGCATCCGCACCCCCTCCACGACTGCTGGTGGTGAAAGGAACCTTCGAGCAATTTGGCGGCGCAGAACGTGACCTGCTCAACAATTTGCCAGCATGGAAAGAGCGTTTTGATGTCACTTTGGCATCATTAAACCTACCAAAAGAGGCGAGACAGCGATTGGATGAGGAAAATATCCCCTACCTAACTCCCGTAAAAGAGTGGAATGCCCCTTCAGGGGTATGGGCTGAAGCCAGAGCTTTGGCGAGCCGGCAAGCAGTTACGTCTTGGCTATCAATGTTGAATTTGAGTGAACAAATTACTGGCTTGAGAGAGGTTATTGCAAATGTTGATGCAATACACGTCACAAGTGGAGTTGGGTCTCTAGAATTTACTGGTCTAATTCCACAGCATATACCTCTCCACTATTACTGCCTTGAACCACACCGCGGGTTGTACGAGAATACCCTACACAGGAACATCGATGGCTCACCCAAACGCAACCTTTCAATCACTCAATTCTTGCTAGGAAAACAAAAACGACGGGATCAAAAATTCGTTGCCAGCCTAGATAAGCGGAATAATTGCCATATTTCTGGCAACTCTGCTTGGATTCAAGAGCGGATTTCAACTGTTTACGGCGTTGATTCTGAACTTTTGCTACCGACTGTAGATATTTCCGCTTGGATTGAAGGAAGTGGAAATGCTGGTGATTATGTAGTCACCATTGGCAGAGCGTCACATGTCAAAGGAACTTGGGATACTGTAGATATGTTGGCGGGTACTGGATTGTCGCTTGCACTTGTTGGCAGTGGCAGTAAGGAAGATCTCGCACAACTGCAATCTCATGCCAAAAAAATAGGAGTCACATTGGATATAATACCTAGACTGACTCAAGGCGATTTGGTTTCCCTCATCAAAGGAGCAAGGGCTGTTGTCAGCCTTGCCTACAACGAACCATTTGGCCTCACACCAATTGAGGCACAAGCAGCCGGCACACCTGCCCTGATGGTAAATGAAGGTGGATTTCGATACACCGTAGAGGATGGTGTCAGTGGCAGACTATTGCCAAGAGGTGATTGGAAAACATGGCATCAAGCATTGGAACAAGCCGAAGACCCAGATACTCGAAAGGAGTGGGCCTTAGCAGGGCGTGGGAATATCAAGAAAATGGGGCTTACGCCATCTAATCAAGCAGCTAAACTCTGGGAAATCTTTGGATTTACAGAAGAAGAGTGACCCGTTCAATTGATGATATGGGTGCTACCCGCCGCATCATGGAACCAGTCCAGAGTGTCGCCATCATCGGTGCTGGCAATATGGGAAGTGGAATTGCTCAGAAGACTGCACAAGAGGAATTCGATGTGCAAATGGTTGACCGCGAGGCACAATGGATCCAAAGAGGGGAAGGCATCATTGCCGATTTTCTTGCTGAGGCTGTCGAGCGTCGTATCTTTTCCCCTCAACAGGTCGAAGCGATTCAGAGCCGCATCACCGGAGTAGTTGGAACGGAAAATGTCGCTTCAGATACCGATTTAGTGATTGAGGCAGTTTTCGAAGACTTTGATATCAAGACTGCCGTCTTTACTACTCTAGATGAGGTGTGTGAAGAGAAGACGATTCTAGCATCCAATACCTCCTCACTTTCTGTCAATGAACTAGCAAAGGCCACTGGGAGACCAGATCGATTCGTCGGCCTCCACTTCTTCTATCACCCCGCAAAAAACAGATTGATTGAGGTGATCCCTGCCCTAACAACAAGCCAAGAAACAATAGAACGCACAGTGCAATACTGTAAAACCCTGGGAAAAGTGGTAATTGTATGCAAAGATAGACCTGGTTTCGTTGTAAATCGATTCTTTGTACCATGGTTAAATGAAGCATGCCATCTACTTGACGAAGGTGTAGGAACTATTGCACAAATCGATGCCGTGGCCTGCAAAGCATTCAGAATAGGTATGGGCCCATTTGCTCTGATGAATCTAACAGGGCCACCAATTGCTCTCCATTCTACAGATTATCTAGCAGAACAACTCAATACGCCCCGATATACTGGCGCACAAAATTTGCGAGATATGGTTGCAGCTGGTGAGATGTGGGATATTGGAGAAGATTCGGATATAGATGATAAAGCGGCAGAAATCATCTCAACACGACTTCTAGGCCAAGTCTTTGCAGTTGCTTCCCAAATTGTTGAGGAAGATATCTGCTCAATGGAAGATGTCGACCGTGGCGCTAAAGTTGGATTAAGATGGGCAAGAGGGCCTTTTGAATTGGCCAATAGGATTGGTGTTGAGGCGGCAGTCAACATGGCCGAACAATATGCCCAACTAGCAGGCTTTGACCTACCTTCATTCTTGACAAAACAGGCAAGTAATGGTGAAGCATTCACTTTCTCCTACCTTGATGTCACCCAAGAAGGCGACATTGCCACCATCCAGATTAATCGCCCGGAAGCAATGAATGCCCTGAATGTGGATGTTGTTAATCAACTAGGCTCAATATTGGACGATTTGAACTCTGATGATTCTGTGAACACCATTGTTCTAGAAGGGGCAGGGAAAGCATTTGTCGCAGGGGCTGATGTAAAATTCTTTGTTGATAAATTACGTGCAGACCGCTTTGTGGACATCTATGACTTCACCGCCTTTGGACATGAAGTGCTCAACAAGTTGGAAAATTCCCCAAAGACCACAATAGCTCTGACCACAGGACTAGCGCTTGGAGGAGGTCTTGAATTGGCCCTATCATGTGACTATCGCGTGGGAACTCGCAAGACACAGTTCCGCTTCCCCGAGACAAGCATCGGTATTTACCCCGGACTAGGTGGAACACAGCGAACACCGCGAATATGTGGAGTTGAGGCGGCACGCTGGGCAGTTCTTGCTGGTAATTTCATGGATCACAATACCGCTGCTGCACTTGGACTTTTGACACACCTTGTCGAGCCTAGTGCGGTATCTGCTACAATTGCAAATATTGCATCTACTGGCAAACCAGACAACAAGTATTCCGGAAAACCAATGGATGAAAATCATCCAGTTGCTCAATTTAGTAATGCATTCTACTCAAATGAAAACATGGCAACTCTTCTTTCAGGTTCCTGTCCAGAAGGGTTTGATGCTGAGGACAAGCAGGTGAGCAGACAACTACGCTCACTCTCCCGTACAGCACCAATTGCCCTATCCATGGCTAGCGGATTGCTTGATGAGGGCACCAATTCTGATAATCTTGATGCCGGGTTAGCACTCGAATTAGATCGACTATCTGCCATCTTTGGCACTTCTGATGCACTAGAAGGGCTCTCAGCGCTAATTGAAGGTAGGCGGCCTGTGTACACGAATAATTGAATGAAAAGGCTTTGAAGTAAGGTAGTATGGCGAACTCATGCAACCCGGCACGGATCAATTTGGACAGCCAGCACAACCAGGCCCTCAGCCACAAGTGATTGGACAGCCAGTTCAACCACAATATGGGCAACCCCATCAACAACAAGTTGTAGGTCAACCGGCCACGATTGTAGGACAGCCTACAGTTGGAACTGGAGTGCCATTGGGGCAACAGATGATGGTGGGTGAGGCTCAATCAACTAATGCTATGATTGGGCTTGTCTTAGGAATTCTAGGAATTATCGGCTCATTTTTCTATGGAATTGGTTGTCTATGCGGAGTTATTGGTCTAATCATTACTTACGGTGCAAAGAAAATTACTGATTTAAATCCGATGCATCCAGACAAAGGAACCGTGAAAGCTGCGCTAATTACCAATTGGATTGCAGTCATTCTCGCAGTATTGATGTTAGTTACTGTGGTATTGGCAGGAGTGCTGTATGTTTGGGCAAATAATCTGGCAGATGATGATTTGCC
>Ga0187833_10005809_pt1 | contig 11553 bp, 10 predicted proteins | sample ETNtaG_37_FD_167968 | JGI IMG/M metagenome (GOLD analysis project Ga0187833, IMG submission 167968) | Marine microbial and viral communities from oxygen minimum zone, Eastern Pacific Ocean - ETNP2014_SV_400_PacBio MetaG (Illumina Assembly) | ecosystem: Environmental > Aquatic > Marine > Hypoxic... | reverse complement strand
GAGAAACTTTCCTGCCTGAGAAGATATCCAGGAGTCTTCATTCAAAGCGCTGCTACGGACAACTAATATTTTTTTACCACAAATATCCTGAATCTGTAAAATAATCCTGCCCGCATCTTTTTCCCACTCTTTAACTGTAAATTTAACATGTGGAAGAATCACACTTTTTTTGACAACCGGGCGTAGTCTTTCCAGGGTTTGAGCTTTAGTTCCCATTACAAACCTGGCAAGGCTTAAACTTTTGTGCAATGAACTCCAGTACTTATCAACTTTTACAACGTGAACTTTAAGCCCATCTTTTTCCAATCTATCCACAAGACTTACTAGTGATTTCTCGCCTGCTTTATGCAAGCCCCGTGCAATCATTACAGACTTACTGGCAAATTTAGCTGGTATATAGAACATTCCGGCAAAATACTGGTTTTCCTTACTAGCTGAAGGCTGCTTCACACTCGATCTTAGTTTATAAACATTCTTTCCCCCATTAATTGTCCCAAACTCTCTTTTTTCTTGCTCGGACAAATATTTTCCACTGACTACACCAACAACACAACTATGCTTTCTAAAGTTGAACAACAAATCCAAGGCCTTTTTCCTGAAAATAACGTTAGATTTAACCACAATGGTTGGGGTGGATAGCTCCTCTTTAACTTCAAGAAAAGCCTCTACATCTGAACCTTTTCTCCAGTTTTTTTGATAATAAAATCGTAAAAAGGGGTACTTCCGGACCACTTTTTCAATGTGATATCCTCCTACATAAATAACGTCTTTTACCCCTGCTTCTTGCAAAACATGAATTATCCAATCCATCGAACTGCCGCGTTTTAGATTTAGTTCCTCAAGAGCGGCGGGAAAACTTTGGTCCGCGGCCAATCTTCTTATCCTATCTTTGCTATCTATAATAATGGCCTTCATATTATCTACATAATAAGATTAATTATTATCCATTTAGGGGCTGGAGAGAGGGTTATAAAGTGTTCTTCCTCTTCTGATAATATTTAAACTATCAGGACCATAATTAAAGAGAAGATCGATTATGCTCAAATGAGACAGAAATGGGAGTATTTTTTTCTTATAAATTTGTTCATATTCCGGATGATTGTAATTTTGCAAAACAAATTGTATCCCCTCTTTATTAAAAAAATTTGCATTTACATATCCTCCTGTAGCGTTATTAGCTAAATACATATCTACCCCAATCGCTTTGCATATATTTAATAGTTTCTCTTCTTTTTTGCCTTTGACATTCAACGATGAACTTTTTAGTAGCCTTGTATTAATTCCTAACTCTTTACATATAAAACGAATCAAGGCTATGTTTAGTTGGCCAATACTCCCCCGACTGTCTTTCTCTGCGATTTCCTTTAATGGGGATGAATATTTATTGAAAAAACTAGTTTTCCCGTAGGTATGATAGATAGATTGAAAATGTTCTCGAATCCAGTTTCTTTCATTTGAAACCAGAGCGTCTTTAATAAGCGCCCTTTGGGCATCTTTTTGTATAGGAACGGTTAGCCATTTTGTATCATTACTGTTTGATGTTTTTCTGATTCTGTTCCTATTTTGCCACTCGCGCTTGTTAAATTGTACGTCATCCAGAAAAACAAAAACATCCACCCTGTCTATCATTTCAAAGTACCCTATCCAGGGAAGGTAATTGGGCTGGCAAATTGCACAGGAGAGGTTACTCTCATTTATCTTCATTACAGAGGGCTTGATTCAACCTATTAACGATTTCTTTAGGCATCTTAAGACATAACGTCTATTTCTTTTTTCTTAATATAGCCTATAAGGTCTTTATAGTTTCTAAAGGACTGTTTATTATTTTCTCTTTAGCATCCCATAACACGACCTCATGATCGTTTCTGAAAAACTTAACAAAAATTTTGTTTTCTTCCATATATTAAAATATGTCCGTATCATAATCCTCAATATCAATTAAAACCATATACATAGCGTCCAACCTTCAAAAAGACCTCAATAATTAAATAGGTGCGATTTCGCTTTCAATTCGCCTCAGGGCGTCGCCGTCCATCAAGCGCAGGCCCGCTTCAGACATTTCCCTTCTTTTGCTTTCATTAAAAATAAGGCGTTTGACGGCATCAACAAGTTCCTTTAACTCGATATTTAATATATTGCCTATATATTCCGCCGCACCGCTTTTTTGAGCAAAAACACTCCCTAACATATCTTGATGATCCACCACACTCACTAAAAGCGCAGGAGTTCCAAGGGCTGCCAGTTCATACTTTACATAACCGGAAGAAGCCAGCGCCAAATCAGCTTCAGCCATGAACTCCCCTATATTTTCTGTTCCTTCAACAAACGTCACGCCTCGCTCTTTAAGGTAATCATACGAATACAGATCAATATCACTATCGTATCCAATAATAAAATTTACCTTAATATTAATCTCTATTACTTTATGAATTACTTTTATTACCCTTTCAAAAACTCTCTTGTTTATGCACCCTCCCATGACAACAAGCAATGTACTGACATCCTGATATGCTTGATTTATACCTGCCCGTTTCTTCAAATTTATAATATTATCAGAGAGGATGAAATAGTCGGGGCCATTTAAGTGCCTTTGTTCATTAATTTTTTTGGGATAGGCCTGCAGCAGTTGGGGGCTAATTATCACATCCCCAATTGAATAGTCTCTGCCAAGATCATTAAATAGAACAAGTTTATTACAATATTTTTTATAACGGGAAAGTAATTTGTCGGAAGGTTCCAGCATATCCACTATAATTATGTCAGGCAGGAATTCATTCAAACTATCTTGCTCCTTTTCTGCTATTGCGTCTATAGAAGTAATTGAAAAAGAAACTTTCTTCTCAGATAAAAATCTTTCCACAGCAATATCTCCCTCTACGCCCATGAGGATCTCATATTTCTTCGCTCCATTATTAAGGTACTGAGCCATAGTATACGAACGTATTACATGACCCCAACCATGAGCAAGGCCTCCTTTTGACCTGATATATATCTTTATCTGGTCCATATTCAAATATTTATTTATTATTGATTTTCAATTAATCTTAAGTACCGCTCCATATTTCTTAAAGTACATCCCTTACTATTCTGAATGCTTCAGCATATTCAAGGCATACCTCCATCCCCCTTTTTTTTGCCAAAGACTCCACTCCTTCCAAAGAACGTGGATGAGGATATGATCTCAGCTCACTCTGGTAGCATTTGATAGCACCAATTTTTTTTGCAAGAAAATCTTTTATATCTATGTAGCAATTTGGACGAAACGTTGACATAGCCTGGTCTTGACACTCGGTATTTGAAAGCACCTCAAAGGTCATTATCCTGAAGAAGTTATAACTAACATCTGGTCGAAAAGCAGCCATCACCGCCTGATGTGTCAATCTATGATCTACATTGAGGTCCGCAAAGTCGTGGGTTAGAATGAGGTCTGGTTTAACCTCGTTTTTTGCCTTTTCTACAGCCTTAATAATTTCAAGAAGAGGGACAGTATCAAAACGGTTGTCATCAAAATCTACACATTTCAAGGAAGTAAGACCAAGAGCTGTAGCCGCATTATGTGCTTCCCCCTTATATTCATTCTTTTTCCAAGATTCTTCTTTTTGGTTCTTTTTATAACGAGAAGTGGTAATCCCTCCCAGAATTAGAACGTGAACTTCTTTACCTTCGTTGAGAAATCTTGCAACTGTTCCACCACAACCGAGAACTTCATCGTCTGGATGTGCGGCTACAACTAACACTTTATCTATATTGTTCAAAGTAGTTACTCAATAATTCACAACGCTACCTAATTAATCTTTTCCTGACTCAAATTTCATACCTCGTCACATTTCTGCTTTATTAGATAAATTATCACCCTCTACAACACTATCCTTTTCATCTCCCATACATTTGATTATTAATATCCCACCATTAGCAATCACAGCTATACCTGTCTCATGCTTTCGTCCATGGGAATAATAAGGCCCTAATATTATTACAATGAAGCTACATGTCGTATTTAATAAACATGTTCCATGTCAAAGGTTCATCATATTCAATATCTCTGGCAGCCACCCCTCCAATCAAAGATTTCATAAGTTCTGGATTCAAACCGTACCCTGGACGCTTTACAGCCAGGCAATCTTCCGTAATGGTTGCTCCAGCAGGTATGTCCTTAGCCGCTACCAAGCTCCTTCTTCCAATATACTTCATAGATTTTTCTGCCTCAGTACATCTTTTTTGCGGATTACCTAACATTTCTTCAATGCCGTTTCGGACTTTCACTAATTCTTTCAATTCATCTGGAGTTAGGGAAAAATAGTGATCCGGACCTGGCAAGTCCTGATCAATTGTTATATGCTTCTCAATAAGATTGGCACCAAGCGCAAATGCAATCTTGGGAACTTCAACGCCAGGAGTATGGTCAGAAAGACCTACAGGATAACCAAATGCACTTTTTAATGTTTGGATGACTTTCAGATTGTAGTCTTCTGGTTTTGCAGGATAGTTACTTACACAGTGCAACAAGATGACCTGATCGTTACCCTCTCCATTTATTATTGTCAAAACTTTCTCAATATCTCCCAAGGTAGACATTCCAGTGGAAAGAATCACCGGCTTTCCTTTACCAGCCACTTTTTTAATAAGGGGGAAATGGGTCATTTCAAAAGAAGCAATCTTATATGCCGGCACATCAAATTTATCTAGAAAATCTACATCGTCTTCCCCAAATGGTGTGGAAAGAAATGGAATTTCCTTTTCCAAACAATAACCCGCTATTGGTTTATGCATTTCATAGGGTAATTCTGTCATTTTGATGAGGTCATACATAGTAGCATCATTTCCTACCGACAGACGCTCTTTGAAATGCTTCATCATGGGTGTTTTTTTAGAATACATATTTTCAGCCTTATATGTCTGAAACTTTATACCATCAGCCTGTGCCTCTACAGAAATATCAATCAATTTCTTGGCAATATTTATGTCCGCATTATGATTACATCCTGCTTCCGCCAATATATAACATGGTTTCCCATCACCTACCACTTTCCCTTTAATTTTAATTTCTTTCACAAGCCTCTTTCCCCGAAAAGGCAGAGATTTAAGATCTTTATTTTGTTAAATACCACACACATAACAATTGAAATCGTTAACACATTGAAACTATTCTAATTCTTAACAATTGGATCAATTGAAAAATCAGGGATACTTTGAATTCCCTCATCGAGTATTACTGTCGGTTTATATCCAATTAGTTTTATATGTAAAGTTCTACCTTTAATCATAAGTCTAAAAATACCTTCTAGGCAATTTAGCCATTTTACCAAAAAACATTTTTTCTTTCTTCTGATAAAAATACATCATTGGAATAGAGCCATTTGGATCATCTATAAAATATGTTGAAGCATCTTCAAACCCTATACCTGAAAAATACCCTGGAATGCGCGTCCACAACAACAACGCCTGATATAAATTCTTGTTATCATCAATAACTTTCCTTAAAAGTATTTTAGCAAATCCTTGCTTTCTGTAGTTTACTCTTGTTGCTACTCCTCCTATCCCTCCGAACAAAATTGATCCGATTTCTATAGGGCTTATAAAAGCAACGCTTATATATTTATCCTTATCCTCAAAAACGTATAAACGGGTTTGCTCATTAAATCTTTCTATACTTTTTTTTATATCTAAACGATCAAGTAAATGAAATATATTGCCTATTATATCACAGTACTTCCCAATATTTTCAGAATCCGGTTTTATTACTTTAAGTTCAGGTTTATTATTGCAATGTTGATTCATATATTGAGAGTATTACCTGCGCTTATACCATTTATAGCAGTTGCTTATGGTACATATTTAATAAACATATCCCACGTTAGTGGCTCATCGTACTCTATATTTCTTAAAGCAACCGATCCAATAAGCTTCTCTTTCAGTTCAGGATGCAAACCATATCCCAGCCGCTTTACATCTAGTGAATCTGACGTTATTTTCGAACCATCACTTATATCTTTTGCCGCTACTAAGCTCCTCCTGCCTCTACAGAAATATCTATCAATTTTCTGGCAATATTTATGTCCGCGTCATGATAGCATCCTGCTTCAGCCAGAATATAACATGGTTTCCCATCACCTATAGCTTTCCCTTTAATTTTAATTTCTTTCACAGTCCTCTTTCCCCAAAAAGGCAGAGATTTAGGATCTCTAATTTATTAAAAACTACGCACATAACAATTGAAATCATTAATACTTTGAAACTATTTTAATTCTTAATAATTGGATCAATTGAAGAATCAGGGATATTACCATAATCAAGGATACCTTGAATTCCCTCATCGAGCATTACTGTCGGTATATACCCAATTAGATCTTTTATTTTAGAAATATCCGGTATTCTGTAATATATTTCTCTATGGCTCTGTCTATCACTTCCTGAAAAAGGAACAAACTTGGGTTCTAATCTTGATCCTAATTTATTTATGACTTTTGCAGCTAATTCCTTTATCGTAACTGGTTCCAAATCGTTTCCAATGTTGCATATACTATTTCTTGCTTCAACGCAAAAAAACAGATCTACAAGTGCCGCGCTCGCGTCGGAAATATGACAAAAAGAGCGAACCTGTTTTCCGTCACCATATATTGAAGGGGGAATATCATTTAATACCATCTTAATAAAGCGCGGGACAACAAATTCTGTTACTTGACCAGGCCCATATATATTAAAGAAACGAACAATATTATAGTTTATGTCATATTCTTTCCTAAAACCCTCAACACACTGCTCTGCCGCTAATTTTGATATAGCGTATCCTGATTTAGGGTTAAAAGAAGAACCTTCGTGTAATTTGCCATTGTTGATATCTCCAAATATTTCAGAAGAAGATGTTATTAAAACATTAGGTACTTTGTTCATAACACATGCCTCTAAAACTTTAATCGTTCCCTGAATATTTATAGTTATGCACTTCAACAACTCTGTATCAGCTCTTTTCACACCCAAGACAGCCGCAAGGTGAAAGACAGCAGCGCAACCTCTCATTTGCTTGCCTAAAATGAATTCATCCATTATTGTACCTCTAACATATGTAACACCGTGTAAACGTTCAATGGGTGATGCTGTATCAAAAGAAACCACTTCGATCCCACGAGAAACAAGCTCTTTAACAACATGCATACCAATAAAACCATTCCCACCTGTTACTAATATTTTCATAATGAACCTTCCAAATTGTTAATATTCATTTTCCTTCATATATTCGATCGTTCTTGAGATTCCTTCTTCAAGAGATATTTTAGGCTCCCAATTAGTATATTCCTTAATCTTAGAAATATCTGGCACCCTTCGCTTTATATCCTCATAGCTTTTCCCATAATATTTATAATGTACTTCATGTTTGATCTTAGATTCAAAATTTCCAACTTTTTTAATTGTCTCGGCAAATTTATTCATTGATATCTCTTCTGGATTACCAACATTAAATACCTGGTTGTAACACTTTGGATTTTTAACTAACAAGCCAAAAGAGTCAACAACATCATCAATATAAGTAAAGCATCTGGTTTGTTTACCATCTCCGTGAACTAATATGTCTTCATTTCGCAATGCTTTTTCTAGAAAAATAGATGCCACTCTACCGGATAACCTTGGGCCATAAGCATTAAACAAACGCACAACAATATAATCCAATTCTTTAGAGTATGCACAGGCATCCAGATAATGTTCTATAATTGCTTTTGATGTTGAGTAGCACCATCGTTTTGTCATCGTGCTACCTAACAATCTATCATCATCTTCTTTAAATGGAACATTATTGTTTTTGCCATAAATTTCTGAAGTAGATGTGAAAAAAAATAGTTTTTCACTAAACCTACACATCTCAATTAGCTCCATTCCTGCAATAGCCGTTACTTCAACTACTTTACGAGGATACTTTGTATATAAATCTGGTTCAGCAATACCCGCAAAATGACAAACACAATCAACTTTATTAATGACCTTTTTCAAGATAGTGTGATTTTCTATCGAATCATGAATAAAAGTAAATTTGTCATACTCTAATAAATGTTTGTACTTTAGAGACACATCTAAACCATAAACAGCCTTTCCTTGTTTCAAAAGATACTCACACCAATGAGATCCAATAAAACCCATTGCTCCTGTTACCAAATATTTATCCATAATTAATTGTCTCTATACCAAAAATATTACAATTCTTTAATAAGCTTTTCATAACCAAGACCCCATGGACTTCCTTCCCAGTCTTGACAGCCTTTACACAAAGATGTGTCTGAGAATTTATCATTAAGATGTTCCATGCGATTTCTCCAATAATAGTCACTGTGCCAAGCTTTATATATGCTACTTTCAGAAATTGGCATATACGCTGTACCGTTTTCCCAATCAACAGGACATGCTTTGATCACACCCTCATAGTTAATAACAGTCCTACGAAACCAATATGCACATGGCCACCTATTATTTCTAACTCTTTTCTTTTTTATGTTTACCGCATTTACATTGGAAATCATCTCTCTGAAGAGGACTCTATCAACCAGTGATTCCCAATAGCTTCTAAACTCTTCAGACTCGCCAATATTATCTTCTTGTTTTACAAAACTCAACATGATCTTAAGTCTTGAATTGCTTTTGGCCTTATAATCTATTAATCGCATAACATTCTCCCTTACCGTATCATAAGAAAGTCCATATCGAATTTTATTATAGGTTTCTTCATTTATAGCATCTAAGGAGATATCAATCATAAAGAGATCCGATTCAGCAAGCTGCTTTGACTTGTATGCGCTTAACAGCGAGCCATTTGTTGTTAATCCCACGGGTCCGACATTTTGCTCGACTGCATAATTTACCATATCAACGAGTTTGGGATGCAGTAACGGTTCACCATCCGCCGTAATACGAATAAAATGAATTTCTCTTCCTTTACACTCATCGATAACCTTTTTATATAATTCAAAGTCAAGATATTTAGTTTCATAATTGTTGTGCACAAAAGTTGTTGAATGGGGACAGTGGGTACACTTAGAGTTACATTTATTAGTTATATCAAACATAATATAAGTTGGAAAATCTGAGCATGCCAATGTTTCAAAACCATACCCACTTGGAATACCCCTTTCATCCATTAAATAGTTATGCACATCTTCTTTATATTGAAAAACGTCACCATCTTCCACAATCGAAAGAAACCCTTGCAAATCATATGAAATATTATTTATTTTTGTAGTGTTGAAAGTACTAAGAGATAATCTGGAATCAAGAAGAGAATCTTCAAAAGAAACATATCTCTGATCATCATACAAAACACTAAAATCTTGACGACACTTAATAATATGTTTTATTACGTCCATAGGTGACTTTAGACTAAAATCCAGTAATTTATTTGTTGAAAACGCACGAATGCCAATTCCTACTGGTAGCCGGCAATGTTCCCATTGTGTAAAATAATCAGCGTTACTATCATGCATTCTTTTTAAACCGTTTTTCACAATATTTATATCTAAAAAATACTGATCTGGAAGAATATGAACAACAACAGAATTATCATTCTTTTTTACAAAACTAAATAAATCGTTAATATCATTAAACATTAGATTTGAATATTTCTTGAATTTAGAATCCGACCCCCATAAAATTACTGGATGACCTAATTCCTTTATCTTAGAGAAAAAACCCGTTTTCTCCCATAATGCAATAATACTTGCATCTACATCTCTAACGTCTACTAAAGAAACAAACATCATAATTCTATTTGATATAAATCGCTATGTTTACCTAATTCCCCAAAGAAAAACAATTGTCGATCAACTATCATCAGGTTGAAACAAAAAATAAAAAATAATTTGCATTAATAAATACAGGCTTTCAGTTGATCACATATATAGTCTATGTCTTCTTCATTAAGCCCTGTATGAAGAGGCAGGGTAAATGCCATCTTATGATACCTTTCAGCGCTTGGAAACATTCCTTCACGGAAACCAAGTTTCTTGTAAAAAGAGTGTAAATGTATAGGATAATAATGCAAAGATAAATTGATGCCTTTTTCTCGAAGCCCATAGAAAATTTCCAATTTTGCTTTTTTGACCTTTTTAAAATCGATTTGAATGACTAAAATATGGTAGGCTGAAAGTGTTCTTTCTATTGGTGTTTGCAGTGCAACAGGAAGGTCCTGCAGCTTTTCCCGATATCTTTGGACTAGCTTGCCTCTTTTGCTAATAAAATCATCTAATTTATTGAGTTGACTAATTCCCAAAGCACATAAGGGCTCAGTTATTTTATAATTGTACCCTTCAGTACACATCTCCACCAACCAGGGAACTTTTGTGTGACCAGAATTATTTTCTGAAGCTCTTATAATGCCATGAGCACGCATTCGCTTTATCTTCTCATAAAGTTCTCCGTTATTGGTCATAACCAGGCCTCCTTCTCCGGTTGTTATACTTTTTACAGGATGAAGACTAAAGACTGTTATATCACTATATTGACAACTCCCAATCTTTTTGTTGTCATACTCTCCGCCTAAAGCTTGGCAAGCATCTTCTATAACTTTACAATCATATTTATTGGCAATTTCTCTAATACTTTTCATATCACACGACTGTCCCGCAAAATGTACAGGAATTATAACTTTCGGCAACCTGTTTTCTTTAAAAGATCTTTTGAATCTCTCTTCCAAATCCCCTAAATCAATGTTAAAAGTATTTAAATCTATATCGACAAAATCTACCTTTCCACCACAATATCTGATACAATTAGCAGACGCAACAAATGATAAAGCACTAGTCCAACCATAGTTACCTTGTTTTATACCCAAAGCCATACAGGCTAAGTGAAGAGCGGCTGTTCCGGTAGAAACCGCAACACAATATTCTGCACCACAATATTCCGCGATCCTTTTTTCAAACTCTAAAAGTTTTGGTCCCTGACTAATAATATCAGAATTAAATGCAGAGCAAACGGCTTCAATATCTCTTTCATCAATCAACTGTTTACCATAAAAATAACTTTTGTTATTATCATCATTCATATTTAATTAACTTTATTTATTAAAATCAAAAGAATTAAAAACGTAATGTAAATCCAACCTATTCATAAAAAATAGGCTTACCAGTTGCAATATCTTCTCGGAGTGATTCCTGAATGATTTCACGCATAAACCAATCTGGCAATGGTGTGTTTTTCTGAAACGCCTCTCTCACTTTTGTCCCACTAATTGGTTCCAGCGTATCAGCACTTAAAAGTTTCTCATATTTCTTGTTTTTTGGATTATAACCAACAGCATCAAAAATGACAGGCTCTATTCCAATATCGCCTAATTTCTCAAGATAAGAACGATAATCAATCGATTTATAAAAATCCCCCACTCCTGTATGATCTCGTCCAATAATAAAATGGCTGCATCCCATATTTTTGTGTCGTAATGCGGTAAGAACCGCTTCACGTGGCCCTCCATAACGTGCATACGTTGAGAAACTACCAACAACGACCTTTCCTAGTGGATATAAGTTAAAATCCAACATAGTCTGATAACTTTTCATTATAGGATATGCCAGAAAG
>Ga0187833_10005807_pt1 | contig 11555 bp, 12 predicted proteins | sample ETNtaG_37_FD_167968 | JGI IMG/M metagenome (GOLD analysis project Ga0187833, IMG submission 167968) | Marine microbial and viral communities from oxygen minimum zone, Eastern Pacific Ocean - ETNP2014_SV_400_PacBio MetaG (Illumina Assembly) | ecosystem: Environmental > Aquatic > Marine > Hypoxic... | reverse complement strand
TACGGTTGGGACCAGACCAAGGCCGAGTCCACACTGCATGACGTCCTCGACCTGGGTGCGCTTGACATGCTCGGACGACTCGATGGGGAGTCAGTGGTCGAACGGGCACGCTACACACAGTCCCTCCGCCCTCAGCTCGAGGATGCGTACAAGGACGCCGTGGCTTACCACGCGTCCAAGGGGCGACAGATACCCCAGGACATCACTGTGGGCATCCATATCGGCAATCCACGGGAGATGATCAACTTCGACGTGATGGCCTCTTACGATCCAGTGGACAACCGGGTGCGTATCAAGGAGAAGGATGCTCCGTTCAAGGGCGTGGAACCAAACCAGGACGCGCTCTTCAACTGGGACCGCTTCTCCAGGGATACGCTCTACCGGGCCTGCCTTGTACACGAGTTCGCCCACGTCAACAACGACCGTACCTACGATGTCAACGGCGAAAAGAACGACGTGCTCGACGAGGGGCTGGCGGTGTACACCACCCTCGAGTACTGCGCAGACATGGTCAAGGAGGGCCAAGAGGAGTTCGGCCTTTTCGCCAAGAACTATGTCACACGTTCGCTGGAACTCACCAAGAAGTACGCCCTCGGCACCCGCGTCGTGGCAGGGATCCTGGCCAGCGAGGGTAAGGAGGGTCTCGAGAAGGCATTCAAAGGTGACAGGAACCTCGAGGAGCTCGCGAAGGAGTACAGGCTCCTCGGTGAAAAAGTGCTCGCAGATCAACTTGCGAATATCGTCTAGAGCGAGGAGTCCCCATAACCGTGCTATGTTGACACAAACCTATGTTTTCCAGCCGACAAATGATTATAAACAATGGGGGATTACGAATTGGAGTTGAGCGCGTACATCCAGTGGTTGTACGCCCGCAAGCAAGAGCCACACTCCAAGGGACGCGGTCGGAGTCACGAGCCTAGAACGCTCACCCCCCCTAAAAAATGAGTAGGCCTGCCCTCGGGCGTACGAAACAAGGCTAAGGACAATCGGTGCGGTCACACCCCCAGGACAAGAAGGTCCATCTCCTCATACACACCTTTTTATTATTGGGTCACCCCCCGTGGATGTGGAAGAACGCTCCCGGGCCATTCGCTTCGCTATCGGGAAGACCCGTAACGATCTTAAGAAAGTAGTGGCCGAGCGCGGTCGGCTCGTGCTACATCCCGGGGACATGGAGCGGTCTGCAGCCTGCGTCCAGTGCGGTCTGTGCGTTGGGTCGTGCCCCTCCGGACGGTGGACGGCACTGAACATCCGTCGCATCATCCGCGCTATTCAGCTCGGCGTGGGCGATCCCACTCATGATCCCGCGCTGTGGGAATGCACGACCTGCTACGCCTGCCAGGAGCGATGTCCTCGTGAGGTCCCCACCTGCGAGCTCGTTCGGGCACTGCGCAACCATGCGTTCGCCAGGGGGCTCGTCGACGATGAGCACGTCGCGGTAGCCCGCACTGTGGTGCGCACAGGTCACACCATCGAACTTGGGGATGAGGGCCGAGAGAAGCGCGTGTCGCTCGGTCTGCCCGAGGTGCCCCCCACCGTCCTCGCCGACCCCGCTGCCCTCGAAGAGGTACGAATGCTCCTGAGCCGCGTTGGATTCTCACAGCTTATACATGATGCGTTCGAGACGAAGGAGGGCGATAGTTGAAACCTCTGGCCCTCTTCCTCGGCTGCATCGCACCCATTCGCATGCCGGGCATCGTATCGTCCACACGACTCGTGCTCGACCACTTCGATGTGCCATGGACGGAGATGAAGGGGGCCTCATGCTGCCCCGCCCCGGGAGTGGTCGGCTCGTTCGACCTCACCACATGGCTCACGTTAGCTGCCCGGAACATCACCCTGGCCGAGGAACTGAAGGCCGACATCACCACGGTGTGCAACGGATGTTACGGCACGCTGCAGGAGTCCTCCGCCATCCTCGCCGACGAGAATGTGCGGTACGAGGTCAACGAGCGGCTCGAAGAGATAGGGAGGGAGGTCCGCGGAACAGCGCGCGTGTACCATCTGGTGGAAACATTGCATGATGCAGTGGGCCCGGAGCGCATCACGAAGGCGTCCTCTGGCCTCGAGGGGCTCAAGGTTGCTGTCCATCACGGATGTCACTTCCTAAGACCGCGACGGACCAGGGACCATGGGTCAAGCGAGCGACCGAACATACTAACCGACATCGTCAGCGCCTGTGGCGCCCAGCCCGTGGCATGGTCCGAGGCCCATACGTGTTGCGGTGCGGGCGGCGGTGTACGCGCGGGGCGGCCGAGTACGGCGCTGCGCATCACCGCGACCAAGCTGCGTTCCGCCCATGAGGCCGGTGCCGACGTCATCGTCAATCCCTGTTCGTTCTGCCACCTCCAGCTCGTTCGGGGACAGGAGGAGCTGCAGGAGTCGCATGGCCTCGACATCTCCGTCCCGGTGCTCCACGTGGCCCAGCTCGTCGGCCTCGCCATCGGGCTCGACCGCAGCCGCCTTGGGATTGAGGGGCCACCGCTCCCCAAGGGGGTGCCGAAGCGTGAGTGATGGACCACCTAAGCGAATTGGCGTGTGGACATGCCGTTGCGGCGGGAACATCGGCGATGTCGTGGACGCGGTCGGTGTAGCGAAGGAGGCCGCGGGATGGTCGGACGTCGCTAGTGGGCTGTGCAAGGAATACCTGTGCTCGCCCGATGCCCAGGACGAGATCGCACGGGCCATCGAGGAGGGCGAGGTGGACAGGGTGGTCCTGGCCTGTTGCTCACCACGTCTCCATGGTGCGACCTTCCGGCGTCGGTTCGGTGAAGCAGGGCTCGATCCGTCTCACGTGGCCATCGCCAACATTCGCGAACAGGGCTCTTGGGCTCATAAGGAGGATCCTGAGGGGGCCACAGCGGCCGCCCGCGACACTATCCATGCTGCCGTCGAAGGCGTCCGAGAAGCGACGCTACGCGCACGCACGCCCATCACGGTAACTCAGGAGGTGCTTGTCGTGGGTGGTGGTGTGGCAGGCATCACGGCAGCCCTCAGGTTGGCACGAGCAGGGACTCGTGTTGTACTCGTTGAACGCGAGCCCTCATTGGGCGGCCACCTCTCCCGCTACCCGAAGGTATTCCCCACCCTCGACTGCTCACAGTGCATCCTCACCCCCCTCATGGCAGAGGTACGTGACGAGGAGAACGTCCGAGTGCTCGCCCCTGCTGAAGTGATAGGTGTGGAAGGGGGTCCGGGTTCCTACAACATTCGTATCCGGGAACGGTCCCGGTTCGTTGATCCCGAGCGCTGCGTTCGCTGCGGCCGCTGTGCAGATGTATGCCCAGTAGAGGTGCCAGACCCACGCCAGGAAGGGCTCGGATCACGTAAAGCAGCCTACCTCCCTTTCCTCCAGGCGGTTCCCACGACCTACCTCATCGACGGCGAGGCGTGCACGAAGTGCGGCGCGTGTGTCGAGGCATGCCCCGGCGGTGCCGTCGACCTCACCCTCGGCGACAGTGTACATGAGCTCGAGATCGGTGCGGTCGTCCTCGCCAGCGGTTACGACCTGTACGATCTCAACGACTATGGTGAATGGCTCGTGGGCGACCACCCGAACGTCGTGGGGCCTATCGCCGTGGAGCGCATGTTGGACATCGAGGGCCCAACAGCGGGCCGTCTCGTCCGCCCCTCCGATCGAGGGGCAATCAAGCGAGTTGTCTACGTGCTCTGCGCCGGCTCCCGTGACACGAACAAGGGTAAACCATACTGTTCGGGAGTATGTTGCATGTACGCCATAAAGGAGGCACGGGTCATCCGCTCGGCCTTCCCCGGGACCGAGGTGTGGGTGTTGTACACCGATGTGCGAGCTCCCGGGAAACGGTACGAGGAGTTCTACCGCACCGCCCAGGAAGAGGGCGTGATCTTCGTACGGGGGAAACCCGGTCAGGTCATCGATATCGGCGACCGTCTGATGGTGCGTGTGGAGGACACCAGCGAGGCCCTGCCCATGGAAGTGGAAGCGGACCTGGTGGTCCTATGCCCGCCTTTGGTACCCCATCCCTCGGCCGCTCCTGTCGCGGCCTCCCTTGGTGTCCCGCTCGATGAACACGGCTTCGTGCTCGAGCGTCATCCCAAGCTAGATCCAGTGCGCACGGGGCGCGAGGGTGTCATGGCATGCGGAGCTGCTATCGGACCCATGGACGTCCAGAGCTCAGTTGCGACCGCCGAGGCCGCTGCTGCCAGGGCGCGGGCGTTCCTGGACGGTGAGGCCGAACCCATCGCAGGGACCGCTTTCCTATCCCGTCCCGAAGCGTGTGACGGATGCGGTGCGTGCGTCGAGGTATGCTCGTGGCGCGCCCTCGCTCTGACGGACGGAAGAGTGGTTGTGGAGGAGCCCATGTGCACCGCATGTGGCGCCTGCGTACCTGCGTGCCCGACACTGGCCCTCGACCTCGCCGGACTGGACGAAGAGGTCCTCCTGGCCCGCATCCGTGGTATGCTGACCATCCCGGTCGACGGTCCGCGTCTGTTGGTGTTTGTCGAATCGAGCGCTGCTGCGGTAGCCCTCGATAATATTGGCGCCAGCAGAATGGACTACCCCGCGGGCATACGCGTCATCGAGGTCGCCAGCACCGCCCGCATCGGGCTGCATCATGTGATGTCCGCGTTCGCTGCAGGTGCAGACGGAGTCGCTCTCATCGAGGGGCCGCCCGAGGGGCCGTTGGGAGCGGTCCATGAGATAGCTGAGTCACGGGCACACGAGATGGAGCCCAAACTGGAAGAGTCCGGCCTCGATCCGCATCTTCGTTTCTCTTTCCGAACAGTGTACGTGCCCGAACGTCGGAAACTCGCAAGGTTGCTTTCGACTCTCTACGGCTTGGTTGAGGACGCCGGTCCGCTGGACGGACCGGCCCGCGAACGAGTCGCCAGAGCAGCGAGTACGCTCTAGAACTATAGCCCCAGATGTAATGGGTACTTGTTATTGAGCTCGAAGTCCTTGATGGCAGCGCGTAGGCGCGCCATCCCCTCGTCGATCTCCTCTGAGGATATGTTCAGTGGAGGTCTGAACCGGATCGAACGCTCCCCCGCAGGGAGCACCATGACCCGTTTATTGTAGGTCTCCTTGAGGAGCGAGTTGCGGACATTCGTCGTGCGCAGGTCGAAAGCGCACATGAGGCCTCGCCCGCGAACGTTGGTGATACCCCCGGGATGCTCAGCGGCGAGCTCCGTGATGGCCGCGATCAGGCGCTCACCCTGGCGGGCGGCGTTCTCAACTAGCTTCTCCTCCTCGATCACCTCAAGGTACCGCTGGGAACGAACCATGTCCACGATGTTGCCGCCCCAGGTGGAGTTGATGCGCGAGGACACCTTGAACACGTTGTCCTCGACCTCGTCCACCCGCTTCCCCACCATGCAGCCACACACCTGGGTCTTCTTCCCGAATGCGATAGCATCAGGTTCGAAATCATAGTGCTGGTGGGCCCACATCTTACCCGTGAGCCCCAGCCCGGACTGGACCTCGTCCAAGATGAAGAAGATGTCCTCGTCGGTGCAGATACGGCGCAGCTCCTGGTGGAACTCAGGACGGAAGTGGTTGTCCCCACCTTCACCCTGGATGGGCTCGATGATGAGTGAACTGATATCGTCAGGGTTCTCCTTGATGGCCTTCTTGATCTGTGTGTAGGCCAGGTGCTCCAGCTCCTCGACCCGCTCGAGGTTCTTGCCCTCTAGCGGAAACGTGATCTTGGGATTGACGATGCGAGGCCAATCGAACTTCGTGAAGAACTTCGTCTTGTTCGGGTCTGCTGTGTTCGTAAGTGAGAGCGTGTAGCCGGTGCGACCATGGAAGGCCTGAGCGAAGTGCATGACCTTGCGGCCCACGTTCTCCTTATGACCCCTGCTCCAGTTCGTGCGCACCTTCCAGTCCATGGCGACCTTCAAAGCGTTCTCTACACCCACCGATCCCCCGGACACATAGAATACGTACTTCATGTACTTGGGCATGGCGACGCGCGTGAAAGTATCGACGAACTCCGCCATCTCCGTCGTATAGAGGTCCGAGTTGGTTACCTTGTTCACGGCGACCTCCCCGATCTTGCGGATGAACTCATCGTTGGCCAGCCGTGGATGATTACAACCGATAGGTGCTGATGCGAAGAATGAGAAGAAGTCAAGGAAGTCCTCCCCGCTCTTCGAATCGTGAATCCAGCTGCCATGGCTCTTACGAATATCGAGCACCATGTTGAAACCGTCGACAAGCATGTGCTTGCCTAATACCTTATGGACGTTCTTGGGGGTGATGGCTGTCATCGGAAAGCGCCTCCGTATGATGTTGGCCGAAAGGGCCATAATCCTTTATATTATTATTTATTCGTAAATTAATTGTTGGTTTTCGTAATATATCCTGAATTAAATACGTCTTTCGGCCTTCTTCCCGCCAATAATCCCCGTTACCACAGATTCGCTACAAATCGCGCATAATTAATGCAATGATAGGAGCCGATGCTCACGAGTTGTCCTCTCCGCCGGCTGAAGGATCTACCGGTCGAAGAAGGGGCTCTTTCCCGTGGCGGTCAGAGGGATCCCGCAGCACACGTTTGTCTTCGTCAGCCCTACAGAGCGCGCAGCAACGCCGATTCGTATCATGAGGCGATTGTCGACGTTGTGCATGCTCGCCGTCTTGGCAGCGCTGCCCAGGGCGATACCGAGGTCAAGGAGACGGAGCATGCAGTTCGGTCCCTTGAAGTCCGCAGATGTGGACGCCTCGTTGAAAGCGGCGCATGAATCGAAACCGCACGCCGCGCAGTTGAGTCCCACACCCGAGTGGGGCTTCACGCCGATAAGCAGCACGGCAGGGGAGGCTTCGATAGCCTGTGAGTCCCGCTCATAGTTATGTCGCCCCTCGCGGTCGAGACGGCGCATCTCGGCAGCCAGCTTGTCCTTGCACTTTCCCTTGATGATCTTGATCTCGAGGATGTCCGTCCCCATGGTCTTGGGCGCTGTGCGGGCAGATACAGCCATGAGCTCGGCAACGATGCGAACGGCATCATCGAGGCACACCTCGTCGTCAGGCGCGGTCATGGCGGCAGGGGACGTGTGAACCTTTAAGAATCCTCTTGGAAGGCCCGATCCAAATCAAGTCACGGTCGGAGGACGACAGGATTATAATAAGGCTTATTAAGGTCGAGAACCACTTAACATCTCACAGGGATAGGGTATGGACACAATTCTTACTGTGATAACGATAGGCCTCATGCCGGTTCTCACATGCTCTGTTGGGTATGGCGCCTTCTACTTGAGCGAACTCGGTCTGTACGAATAGAAGCAAAAAGCCCACTGGAAACAAGTAAGTCGTCGTGGACTCCGGGGTCCTTCTTTCGAGCAAAAGATAGTATATTTAAAGGATAGTCCCCGTCGCAAGGGCACATCCCTTTACAACTGGGTGGTGACGATATGGTCATTGATGATGATGTGCTTGAGGAAATGCGAGACAAGTTCGGGCTGAACCTGTACGAAGCCAGGGTGTGGGCAGCCCTCCTTTCGAGGGGAATCTGCACGGCCGGAGAGATCTCAGAGCTCGGTGGTGTGCCGCGATCACGTGCATACGACGTCCTCGAGACATTAGAGAAAAAGGGTTTCGTCGTCATGAAGCTCGGAAAACCTATCAAGTACCTCGCTATCGATCCTTCCGAGATCGTTGAGCGCCTTCGCAAGCGTGTCAACAAGGATTATGAGGAGCGTCATGTCTCCCTCGAGAAGCTCGATGGATCGGATCTCATGGGCAAGCTCGACACCCTCTACAATGAGGGCATCCGGATGCTCGATCCCACTGAGATGTCGTCGTCGCTCAAGGGACGGTACAACATCCACGACCACCTTGAGCTGATGATGAACGACGCGATCAAATCCATCGATATCGTCACGACCGAGGAGGGTCTCAACCGTCTCGCCGAGTATCATCTCCCCGTCATCAAGGGTGCCTCCGAGCGTGGCGTTAAGGTCAAGATCGCCGCTCCCATATCGCGATCCGGGCTTGCAGCTGCCAAGTACCTGCTCGAGTTCTCCGGGGTGCGACATATGGACCATATCAAGGCGAGGTTCAACATCATCGACCACGAAGAGGTGATGTTCATGATCATGCCGGACATTTCCATCCATCCCACCTACGACACCGGCATCTGGATCCACTCACCCTTCTTCGCCAAGGCTCTTGCCGACCTGTTCGAGCACACCTGGGAGCACCTGGAGCACGCCGAAAAGGTCATCAAGAAGATCGAGGCCGAAGAAGTATAAACTTCCCGTCATTATCGGGCGTTCTGTTCAAAGTGATTAGCTATAGCGCTTAAGCGACACCGTTCGCGAACTGGCCCGGCCGGAAACGATCGCCGTTCAGAACGGTCCGGTAGGCCCGTATCACCTTCCCTCCACGTCGCATGAGTTCCTCCTCTCTCATGAAGGCTTCGTGAAGCTCTTCCATCTCATTGTAGGGCTCGGGTGCGTCCTCAACGTCCTCCTCGCCCAGGTAACTACGCGTGCGCAGGTAGAATCCCTCGCTCCCATCATCCTCGGGATCGAATGTAGCGTGCTTTCTCAGGTAGTTACGTGCGGCCAGAGCCTCCTTGAACAGCTCCTCATGCTCACGGCTGCCTTGATGGTGGTCGGGGTGGTGGTCCTTGGCCATGCTACGGAACACGCTCGTCACCTCGTACCGAGTTGCGCCCTCCTCCAGCCCCAGGATGCTGTACGCTGCGCCCACGTCGGTAATACCGTAGACCATGGTCGTGTCCGATGGTCCATGCGGGGCCCGGCGCTTTATAGACTTTCCCCCGGGGTCACGGCGGCCCCGCCCAAGAAGATATAAGCCTTCCTCCGCTCTCTACGGAGGGATTGACCATGACGTCCGACCATCTCTTCGCCCGTGCCCGATTCCTCCTCCCCATGGCCGGAAAGGACGGGACCGCAACGCGTATCGCCGACGGTTACGTTCTCACGGCCGGCGGGACCGTAAAAGAGATGGGCACCTACTCCTTCGAGATTGGTGAGCGCATCCTGAGGGACGTGGGCCACTCGCTCAAGGTGCTTGGCGGGAAGAGCTCCGAGGACGGTCCGCTCGCCACCGAAGACCTTGTCCAGCTCAACGGCGTCATCCTACCCGGGTTCATCAAAGCTCACGGTCACGACCACGAATCACCCCTTATCGGTATCGCAAAGGATGTACCGTTAACGACCTGGCTTGATGAAGCAGTGAACCTATTCACAGGCTTCCTCAACGAGCGTGCGGACGACCTTTCCAAACGCTTCGGCCGCTCACCGCACCTTGTGACCTACCTCAAGGCCCGTGTCGACGACATCAGCTATGGCATCACTTCGTGTATGGTCCATCATTGCAATTTCAACAAGTACCATGTTGCCGAGATCGTCGAGGCAAACCGGTCGGCAGGCACGCGCATGATCATCGCCGTCGGGAGCCAGGACCGACACTACGACGAGCGTATACTGGACACGCCCGAGGAGGCCGTGGAGCGCCTGGACTCGGCACTCAAGCTCGTCAAGTACACCTCGCGCACGACGATCGTTCCCGGACCCGACCAGTTCTTCTCGAACGGGCCCGAGCTCCTCAAGGCACTCAAGGACTGGGCCCGACGCAACAAGACATTCCTGCACATCCATTCCTCCGAAGAGCCCGGTACCACTAAGTGGTTCAGGGACACGTACGGGATGACTCCTGTCGAGTACGCTGACTCCATCGGTGTGCTCGACGCTGAGACCATCCTCGCCCACCAGGTGAACTGCACCGACAACGACCTCAAGCTTCTCAAGGAGCGAGGCACCAAGGTCGTGCACAATCCACTGGCCAACACAATCCTTGGCTCGGGGATGCCGCCTTTGGTCCGGATGCTGGACATGGGCATCCCCGTGGCCGTTTCCACCGATGGATCGGGTTCGGCTGACAACCAGAACATCATCATCGCCGCCAAGCTCGCCAGCCAGTTCCAGAAGGCCTTCAACAAGGACGCGTCCATCCTACCTGCCCAACAGTGCCTGGAGCTCATTACAATCGAGCCGGCCAAGGTCCTGGGACTGAACGCTGGCTGCTTGGAGCCCGGACGCGATGCTGACCTGATCGTCCTCTCACTGGAGCGTCCGAACCTTGTACCAACCCGCCGTGACAACGTGATGGAAAACATCATCTGGGCCGCTGACGGCTCGGAGGCGCAGCACGTGGTCGCCGGGGGTCAGATCCTCCTGGAAGATGGCCGGTTCACAACACTGGATGCCGGGCGTATCCTACGTGACGTGCAGGTGCTCTCGGAACTGTTCAGGGACTGGGTGGAGCGGGAACGCCCTAAGATCAAGGGCACGGGCGTCCACACCTGACCACTAGAACCTTATGCGGTGCTGCTTCCCCCACCGTTGTGTGTGGCGCGTACGAACTTCCTCGAGGGCGTCAAGCCCGTCCCTAAGTCGCTGGATGAGGACCGGTTCGAGCACAGGGTATGAATCGTCCCATTGGACAAAAACGCGATCGCTCGCGAAGTCGCCCAAAGAGGCATGCGTGTTGTCCGATTTGAAAGTGGTGACCACCTCGTCCCGGAAAGCCTCCTCCTCGAAAGGGAGCCGTCGAGGGGACTGTACCCGAGCATGGGGCACGCGATAGGTGGCCGAGTTCATCCCACCTTCATCGATATCGAGGATGAAGGCCGCTTCGAAACGGAACCCGGCATGACTGCCCGTCAATGTTCCACGTGCTTCGTTCGGACCGCTCTTTTCCAGTGAGACATCAATACCAGCGATGACGGTCCCAACTATTTGGGAGAAAAGTCGTAGGGCCCGTTCTAGCTTCGATCCTTCGTTCTTCTTTCTCGGCCCGAGAGGGGCCTTCCCGGGCACGCCACAGGCCTCCCGTCACTAGGTGAGGCGTTCCATGCGCTCTAGGATATCGAGGATCTCCCTGACCTCTTTCTGGAGGTGGCCGAGCTCTTCGTTGAGCGACCGTTTGGACTCCTCGCCTGCGGGCGACGGGGGCGACTCTACAGCGCCCTCTCCCTTCGGAGCGTACACCGGAATCTCCGCTTCTTCCACAGGTTTCGGCGGAGCTGCACCCGGCATTGTAACTCCTCCAGGGATTGTGGGCTTCGGCGCCTCGTCGGCCTTAGGTTCGGGCGGGGAGGCCGGAGGTATCGGCTTGGGTGGGCTAGGTGCCCGCGGCGGCACAGTCTCCTCCTTCGGAGGCTCAGGTGACTTTGGTGTCTCTGGTGGCTTGGGTAAGGCCACGGGCTTCGGTGGTTTGGGCACAGCCACTGGTTTGGGAGAGCTCGGTGGTGTGGGTACACCAAGAGGTGTCGGCGGCTTGGGTACTACCACTGGTTTGGGAGGGCTCGGCGGTGTGGGTGCACCAAGAGGCGTCGGCGGCTTGGGTACAGCCACTGGTTTGGGAGAGCTCGGTGGTGTGGGTACACCAAGAGGTGTCGGCGGCTTGGGTACTACCACTGGTTTGGGAGGGGCAGGCGGTTTGGGTGCACCAAGAGGCGTCGGCGGCTTGGGAGGCGCAGGCACCTTGGGGGCGCTAAGAGGTGTCGGTGGCTTGGGCACCGCTAACGGCTTGGGAGGCG
>Ga0187833_10005805_pt1 | contig 11557 bp, 7 predicted proteins | sample ETNtaG_37_FD_167968 | JGI IMG/M metagenome (GOLD analysis project Ga0187833, IMG submission 167968) | Marine microbial and viral communities from oxygen minimum zone, Eastern Pacific Ocean - ETNP2014_SV_400_PacBio MetaG (Illumina Assembly) | ecosystem: Environmental > Aquatic > Marine > Hypoxic... | reverse complement strand
TGGGGATTTCAATATCCCCAGTTAGTTTTATAATAATTGGTTATATTGTATAGGTTACTATTCAATAGAAATTATAAAGGAGAAAAAACATGGCAGAAGATAAACGCCAATTTCCAACCGAGGTAATAGATTTGCCTTCTAAAGGACATTTCTATCCAAAGGATAATCCATTATCAAGTGGTCAGTTGGAAATTAAATACATGACAGCACGAGAAGAAGATATTTTAACATCTGTTAATTTGATTCAGAAAGGTTTAGCCATAGATAAATTATTAGAATCTTTAATTGTTAATAAAGATATTAATAAAAAAGATATTTTGATTGGTGATAAGAATGCAATTATGGTGGCAGCTAGAGTATTGGGATATGGTAAAGATTATACTATAGAAGTTGATGGTGAAGAAGTAACAATAGATTTAACATCTTTAAAAGATAAAGAAACAGATTTATCTAAATCCGAAAAGGGGAAAAATGAATTTCCTTTTACTTTACCTAACTCAAAACGAAATATTACTTTTAAGATTTTAACTTGGGGTGATGATGATTCAATCGAAAAAGAATTAGAAGCACTTGAAAAAGTAGGTGCTGAAGTAAGAAGTGAAATGACCACACGATTAAAAAGACGGATTACCTCTGTAGATGGGGATAATACACAATCTGTCGTCAATAATTTCGTAGATAACGAATTCCTTTCAGTTGATTCATTAGCATTTAGACAATATGCAGATGAAATAACACCTGACGTAGATATGACTTATACATATACTTCTATACTTGGTGATGAAAAGGAGATAGTGGTCCCAATGACCACTCAGTTTTTTTGGCCTTCAGCCAGAAAATAAACCAGACATACACGAAGAAATATTTCAATTAATTTTCCACTCAAAGGGTGGAATATCATTTCAAGATGGATATAATATGCCTATCTATCTTCGCCGATTTTACCTTCAACGGTTAACAAAACACTACAAAGAAGAAGCTGCGGCCATCAAAAAGGCTCAACAAAAAGCTAATAGGCCAAGATTCAAAAAATAGATTTTCTTATATTTATTAGTAACTAAATACAGTAGTTTTAATTATTTTAAGGAATTCATTATGAGTAAATTAGACAAATTAATAAGTAAATTTTTTGACAATCTCAGACAAAATAGGGTGGACGCCTTTACAAAGGATATAATGTCAGATCCTAAAGGTCGTGCTGCAGTCAAAAGATTGAAACAGTCCGAGAAAGATTTATTATCTACAATAAAGAATAAACATCTTTTGAAAAAATAAAAATAATTAAAATTCGTATTTTCATAAATAAAGTTTTATAACTAAAACTTATCTAATCAATCAAGGAACACGATGGCTAAAACAGCAAAAGACGCTAAATTAATTGCAGATGCAGAAGAAAGAGCTGCTAAATCGGCTGCCAAATCAGCACAATCTGCACAAGACGAGGCTAAATGGATCCAATTAGGTCTTAAAGATCAAGGTATCTCATTAAAACAATATGAAAAGGCTTTAGCCGCAAGACGGAAAACGAAAAAAGAAGAAGAAAAAATAGAAGCCAGTAGAAAGCGACAAGTAATATCAGATAAGAAAACTCGTGATTTAGCAAGAGATTATAATAAATATTTAAAAAGTAATAGTGGAGCACTTTTAAACCAACTCGGTATTGTAACAGATACAAATCAATTAGAATTAAAAGCAAAAGACGCGGCAGTTGAAGCCACAAAGAATAAAGGTAAGGGTGATGGAATAGTTGAGCAAAGATTTAGGTCGGAACAAGAAGGTTGGAATATGGCAGCACAGGCAAGAAAAGATGCGATGCTAGAAATAGAAGCTGGTACATTTGATGAAGAATCTTTTGGGGAAAGTCTCGCGGCACAATTAGATGGTGTTGAAGGTATGACTAAAAAGGCCCGAAATGAGATATTATCAGGGAGTAAAGAATGGGCTAAAGATACTGGTAAAGTAATAGAATCAGCAGGTGGTGGAGAGGACTTTTCTAAGAAAATGGAGATGTCAAAAGAATCTATGGCCGCCATTGACGGATTTAAAGATAAAATATTTAAGGTAAAGGGTTTCCTTACAGATCCTGCATTTAGAGGTATGATGTTAAAGGGAATGTTCATTGGATTAGCAGTAAAGGCCGCCAAAGCATTAGGAGCGGCCCTTAAAGCCGGTTTTGATTTCGCCAGAGAGATGGGTATTAGTTTAGGTTCAATGCCACTTGCAGTAGGAATTGCAAAAGAAGAAGCAACTGCATTATTAGATGAATTCAAATCATTAGAAGGTGTTACAAGTGGAAATCTACTTAATATGAAGTGGAACGCATATTGGACTGGAGTAAGTGCAGCAGATTCAGCTAAATTAGCAAAGTTACAGATGTCTATTACAGATTCTACTTTAGAAATGGCATTAGATGACCAAGCTAAATTTATGAAAGAACTTAAAAAAGAAGGTTTATCAGCCTCTAAAGTTATGTCTGATATGGCAGGACATTCTGAATTTATTGCAAAGTATATGAAAGATGGTGGTGATAATATGGAAGCAGCTGCAAAACAGGCAGCTTCAATGGGAATATCTTTGGATCACGGTGAAGCTATAGCAAATAAATTAATGGATTGGGAATCATCTATAGCATCTGAAATGGAAGCTTCAGTATTACTTGGACGACAAATAAATCTTGATAAGGCTCGACAACTTGCGTATGACGGTAAGATAGCAGAAATGCTGGTAGAAGCCAAGAAGCAGGCAGGTGGGGAAGCAGAATTTGCAAAGATGAGTGTTGTTCAAAGAGAGGCATTAGGAGATGCACTTGGATTAAACGCCTCACAAATGGCAGAGTTTGTTAAGACACAAGATGGTGCGGCAGAATCAGCAAAGAAGTTTCATTGGGGCTGGATAGCTATTATGGGTGGAATAGGAGCGGCCATTGGATTGGCGATAGCAGCAAAAAATGTATTAATGACACTTCTTTCACCAACTGCTGCATTAAAAACTTCAGCAGATATGAAAGTTATAGCTGGTGGTGGTATGAAAGGACTTGGTGTTGGTTTAGGTGTTGGAGGTGCAGCAGCTTTAAGTGCATCCGCCATGGGTAAAGAACGAGGTGGACCAGTTAGAGCTGGTAGTCCTTATATAGTTGGTGAGAAACGAGCAGAATTATTTGTTCCTGGTGTTAGTGGTAACATATTACCATCAGTTCCAGGAATGCAAGATGGAAGTCTACAATGGCCAGATATGGGTAAGTTGTCTGATACACTTGGAGGAAAACTTGACCAAATAGCTTCCTTTTTGAATCAAGGTAATGAGGATAGAAACTTTGGAAATAGAAAACTCGGTGGTCAAATTGAACGCAGTGGGGGACAATTCTAATGAGTTTAGTGAAATTAACAAAAAATTTAGAAAATTTTCAATGGACAGATTATGAAAAGGCTGGGAGTGGTAAAAGTCCACAAAGTGGAGAAAATTATTTCGGAAGGCCATCTGATAAGGCATTGGAAGGTATGGAATCAAAATTTGGAAAACTTGATACTCAACCATCGATAAGAGGTCCTTATGGTGTTTCTAATGTTATGGATGGAACTAAAAAAGGACGAGGATTTATTCCACCTGGAGGTCCACCATCTGGATTCACTAAAAATATGGATTTATTTCATAATAAATCAGAATATGCAATTGGTCAAAATTTAACACTTACACCGTTATCATATGAGGTAGCAGGAGTAACTTCAAATTTATTTTATGGTCAAGTAGATAAGAAAGAAATTAATATCGAACCAGCCGCCGAAGGTGCGTATGGAGTTACAACTTTACCTATATCAACTTATACAAGTAGACAAAATTTAGAAGGTTATACTATTGCCGGGATTGGTGGTTACAATACTTTTTATGGTACTATTGATTCATTATCGAGTAAAGGATCAAAGTTTCAAAAGTCAGATGGTTCATATACTACACCAACAAAAGATGAAATAACAAAACCTGGAAGTTCAATGGAAATTCCATCTTTTAATGATGAAAAGGGTGGACAAAGAACCTTTATTATACCAGCAGCATATCCACAAAATACTTCAGCATATACTATTGATAGTCAACTTGGATGGTCACATAGTAATAATTTTCTTAAACCATCTGGTGGACCTTGGGGTGTATTACCAATTGCGTGGGTAGAAACTAAAACGGTTACTACAACAGTTCCTTATACAGAGGAAGATATGACTAAGGCTGAAAATTATATGGGTGGTCATGTTAATGATTGGATGGCAACTCATCCACAAACATATACAGAAACTCAAGAAATAATTCATCCTATACAACCGATTAATCTTCATAGTGTACCAAATTATAATGCACCAAGTTGGTTAGAACTTCAATTTTTAACAAATTATGGTGTTACAAATGGAATATGGCCATATAAAGTTCTTGGATTTGAAGGAACTCATCCACTTATTAAAAAAGAAATAGGACAACGATATCCTATTGGAGAGGGTATTTCAGATTGGATGGCATTACAAGTATTAAGAACTGCAGATGATATTGAAAGAGTAGAAAAATGGTTAGATACACCGAAAGGTGATTTGTGGATACAAGCACAGCATATGCTACAAGATTTAAATCCACGAGAGGAAACAAGGAATTTTAGTTTAACTAATTTAAAACTTTCTATCCCACCAATGTTTCATGGGAATAGACATAGTGGAGAATTACTTGGTTGGGGTGGAACTTATATGGAAGCAGGAGATTTTGGAAGTCTTTATGGAGATCCAGACGATGTGTCTACTGGTTTTGGTAGTGGTTTATTTGGTACTTTAGGTAATGTAGCCTCGGCATTAGGAGACGTAGATTTCTTAGAATCACCAGATTCTTTTCCAAATCGAAATGGTAGATTGGTATTTTTAACAGATAGGTTTATATTGGGAAAGAGTGATGATTCTATATTATTTTCAGGAAATAATATTTTTGAAACTAATTTAACAGAGTTAAGAACTGGTGGATCATTATTTGGACGACCACCAAAAATACCATCTCAAGATGTAATAAGTCAGGCTGGTGCATTTGGTAGAGGAGATATTTCTACTGGTAAAGAACCAAGTGGTCAAGATGCAGATAGTCTTATAAAACGTTATTGGACACTTTCTTATGGGAATATTCCAGATGCTGAAGATTCATCATATTCGTATATGCCTGATTTCAAATCTGATAGACAGGATAGAGAATTTATGCTTGATGTAGGAGATGGTGAGTTTCCGATAGGTCCAAGTGATCCATTTGTAAATTATTCAGATGGAACTACTGCTTGGGAAGATGAATATCGTGATAAAAGAACAAAAGGTTCAGATATAGTCAAAAATATTGGACAACAAGGATTACAGGCTGATCCAGTAGTAGATACTAAAGCAGACGGGGCTGGTTTAGGACTTATTAAAACAGGTATTACTAAACAATATAAAAATGATTTAACAGATAAAGTTAATATGGCACCATATGGACCTTGGGGAGCTCCAGATGATTTTATTAAATTTAAATTTTATGATATAGTAAATAAAAGAAATATTATATTCAGAGCAATATTAAGTGGGATATCAGATAGTATCTCACCTGAATGGAGTGGAACACGATATATAGGTCGTCCAGATCAAGTTTGGGTTTATCAAGGAGTAGATAGGTCTGTAAGTTTTACATTTGATGTTTATCCAAAAACAAAACAAGAGTTTCCTGTATTAATAGAGAAATTAAATTATTTGATAGGATTATGTTATCCATCTTATCATAATAGTAGAATGATTCCACCATTTATTAATTTTACACTCGGTGATATGTTTGTTAGTACTCCTGGATTTCTGAATAGTTTATCTTTAGAAGTTGATGATATTGGAACGTGGGAAATTGAACAAGGATTACAGTTTCCAAAACATATTACTTGTCAATGTGATTTTAAATATATTGGAAATCATCCACAAACAAGTGATGGTAAACATTATGAATTAGGTTGGATACCAGAAAGAATAAAACCAGAACAATTTTGGCCACAGAGAGATACTGCTACGGCAATGTCCAGTAATTTGAATATTAAAAAGATATTTGACGATATGGGTCAAATGGATGACTTAAATGATAGAACTAAATAAGGATTTTAATTATGTCAAGATATGATTTTACTCCAATGAAATTAAATAAAGATGGAAAGAGGGTTTTTAAACCAACCATCTATCCCAGAATTCCAATCCGTGATAGTGATATATTCATTTATCCAAAATTTGGGGATAGATTAGATAATCTTGCATTTAAATATTATGGTGATGTTTCTTTATGGTGGATAATTGCTAAAGCAAATAATTTAGATGCAGCACATATCGGACTTGAAGTAGATAATCAGATTAGAATACCAACTAATATTCAATCTGTTATTGATAAATTAAAAAAGATGTCTTATTAAAGATGATTAATTTTTCTGCAATAAATAAAAATGTTCAAGAAACTTTATTTGATAGAATGAGTATGCTTGAAAGGGATTCTTCTGTTTCAGATATTGGTGTAACTACAAATTATCCAATAGGTTCTACTATATCAACCAGTGGTGGTGATACAAGACAAAATTATATGTTTGCTCGTTCTGTTTTTATGAGAATGATATCATTGACACCACCTGTAAAACCAGATGGAAGTATTGCTAAACCAATAGTGTTAATGGGTGGAGAAGCAGTTTTAAGAGATGGACAATATGGAATAGCACATAATTTGGCAGGTAGCAAAGAATTTGTACAACAAAGTTATATTGATCAATATGATAAGGAATGGAAAGAAGGAGAATTAAGTGCACAGGGTCAGGCCCTGTATAACCAGCTTGGTAAGCAGACTTTTTTTGAGAAGTTTGGTAGTGCTGGTATAAGAGAAACAGATGCTGGAATTGAGATATTAGAACCAAAAACAAAAGAGTTTACCAATCAAACAGTTAAACCTGGAAAATATTATACAGTGGGAGAAACACAACCATTCAGACCAATGCCTGGTGTAAAAGATTTGTCAGTAGAATTTAAAGGTGGTGGTATGACATTAGGGGCCACAAGGGAAGCTGAAATAAATTGGACTTGTTGGACTTGGGGGGATTTAGATAGAATGATGCCACATTTTTTACATCACGGCAAAACAGTATTTATTGATTGGGGTTGGAGTGGGGTAGGTGAACTACAGGATATTCAATATTTTAATCTTTTTAAAGAAGATGGTAGTTTTAGAGAAACAAATGATAAAGGTGAGCCCGTGGATATATTGGGAGAGTTACAGGGTCATATTTTAAAACAAAATGGAAATTATGATGCTCTCTTAGGTGTAGTTAAAGATTTTACTTGGCAGGTTAGAGATGATGGTGGATTTGATTGTACTACCACTCTTGTATCTACTGGAACTAATATATTAAAACAAACTTTAAAAACAATGCAAAATCCAAGTTTAAAGTCCATACCTCTATTATTCACGGATGTAACTACAAAAACTTGGGCAAAAAACACTCAAACTGAAAATGAAGAAGTTCAGAAATTCCTTAAAGGTAAAGATAAAGATAAAGATCTAATGAAAGCCTATTCACCATATTTTTCTTTTGATTTATATTTACAGGATCTTAGAAATCAAATAATTTCTAATTTACGGAATAATAAAGAAGTTTTGAAAAGTGGTCAAATATTGGCATTTAATAGTCCTTTTGATCATAAAGTTTATGACCCAAATAATGAAGGTGCAGCACGGGAACTTGATGGTGATTTAGGTATTTCAGGTACACATTTAGTCGCAATATATGTTACTTGGGGTTGGTTTGAAGATAATGTTTTGTCAAGATTTTTTAGTAGAGTTGTTAAAAGTGGAATTCTTGGTGTATTTAGAAGTATAGAAAATATACCTGATAAATCTCAAGGACAATCTGATATAGAACACCCAGCCGGAGCCAAAAAGAAAGTAAGACATTATAAAGAAAGAAATTGGGCCAAAGACAATACTTTTGATAAAGTTCCTGGATCACATACTGCCTGGGATGATTATGAAAATTGGAAAGATGAAGAAAGTAAAAAAATTAGAAGATCAGTACGGATTAGAGGTAGTAAAAGTACAGATAAACAAGTTGGGATAATTACCACTGATACTGCAAAATTTTTAATATTTGGAGATAATGAAGGTTCTGGATTTCGCCGGTTATTGAAGGAAACGGGTACAGACAGATGCAATTGTTGGTGGGAACAGTTATCTAAAGAATATGATCCAAATGCATCTATAGATCCTGATTATCCAGGATCTGATTTGATAAATACTGGCTATGGGTTAACTGAAGATGAAGTTAAAAAAATTCCAGTTCATAGTTTTGTTGATCCAGATAATCCTAATGATGGTATACTAAGAAATGTATATTTTAATATAAATTATTTAAAAGAAAAAATGGAAGGACATAAAGTTATAAATGATGCAATTCTTAATGTTTGGAAAGGATTTTCAGATGAATATGGTGGGATTTATAATTTCAAAATAGATACTGGTGATGATGGTAATACTATAATGGTTAAGGATATGGGTTGGACAGCAAATTCTGTTAAAGGTATGTTAGATAATATAAGTAGTACAGCAGATGCAGACGCAGAGGATGGTTCACCTGAATCTGTTAATAATTATGAAGGACTTTTTGTATTTCCAACTTGGGAAAAAAGTTCAGTTGTAAAGTCACAAAATTTAACTGCAAAAATTCCAAATAGGATGCAATTAGCAGCTATGTATGGTAGTCAAAATGCACCAGATTCAATAAGTGGTTCTGCAGATGTAGCCGATTATGATGAACGAGCTGGAATGGCGTGGGGTAGATTAACAGCACCATTAGATGAGAGAAAATTAGCACAGTCTAATATGACAAAGGCACAATTATCGTTAAGAACATTAAAGGATTCACTTAGTGGAGATTTAGAGTATCCATTTAAATTAAATAGAAGTTTTGGAAATGCAGATGCGTCTATATCTGATGCTTTAACAATAGACCATCCCCAAGATGGTGTAAAGATATATGATACAATTTTAGATCCATTAATTTGGCTCCAAAGAAGTTTATTAATAACACAACAAAAAGAAATAGCTGCTGGACTTACTAAAAAAGAAATTAATGAAATAGCAAACGACAGAGCGAATCAAGAAAAAGAAGATGCCATAAAAGAGTTAGAAAAGAAAAAGAAAGTATTCGATCATATAAAGAAACAAGGTATTTATAATAATTTTAGTTTATATAGGGCTTATGGTACAATACAGGTAGGTAGGGGTAGCAGCCGTTCGCGAGGGGCGCAGCGATCTGCTCATCTAATAATTGATCCAACTTATAGACAATTTTTAATTTCAGAGTTAAAAGGAGATGACGGAATAGTAGGAAAACACGATCCACTTATTCCAATAGAATTTGAAATTGATGTAGATGGTATCGCGGGAATATATCCAGGAAATGCATTTCAAAGTTCTTATTTACCGACTCGGTATAAACAAATGGCTTGTTTCCAGGCGTTGGGAGTAGATCATAAAATAGATTCATCTGGATGGTCAAGTACAATAAAAGGACAAATAAGAGTTTCAGTAGAAACTCAGATAGAAGAGAATAAAACAGATGAAGAAGAAAAATTTGAAGAAACAAAAGATTGGACTCCAACAGAATCACCTGGTAGACCTAATATTCCATTTCCGTCAAACCTTGATGTAGATATTTTGGGTGATATGGATTTTCGTGGCTTAATGGGTGGGGTTGGGGGAGATTATTCAAAGTTAGAAGAACCACCACCTTATGTGGCTTCGGATCATTTTGAAGATATGGAACTACGGAGGACAGATGAATGGGATCCATCTGATTTAGAAGTGGGTTATGTTGGTGGTGGACCAAACCTAGATGCCGATTTTAGTAACATTGATGTTGATACACCACCACCACCATTAGGTGATCTTAGTGGTAATCCATTTCCTGACTATCAAGTACCAATTGGTACACCAAAAACAATGGCAGACTTTGGTCTAAGCATTAATACACCTTCTATAGCAGAATTACCATCTCAGATTGGTGTTGTTCTGCAGTCACAAAGTTGGATACCAAATGCATTATTACAGACTGTAGAAAATTATATTTCAGATACTTTGTCTATAGATATGACATCAGATGGACAATCAATGGTTATCATGATAAATGAATTTGGACAGTCGAGTGGTACTATTAGTGAAGCTATGGCTGGACTGACAAATACTATAAGTACATTTGCAAACAATCATGAGCTCACAACCTCTTTAACAAATCAGATTATAGGTTTGATGGACGATCCTAACAATCCTGGTGTACAGATTTATGTTGAATTAACTCAAGGTGGTGATTAAAAATGGCAATTACACAAGGAGACATAGAAAGAGTAAGTGGACCTTATTTAACAAGAAAATCTGAATTTCTTTATAGTGATCTTCATCCAGTTAAAGAAGGTGTTTCCTATTATAATGTATACACTAAAGATAAAAGGAAAAGATATGTGGATATAAAATTAAAATTAATTGTTCCAATGAGAGATGATAGTTTATTTCAAAGATATGTAATAGCAAATCCTAATGTGAAAAGAGAGGTATATTTAAATTCACATGGAGTAAGAATTAAAGATAAAGATAGAAAGGTGGGAAGTGTGAATAGATTTTTTGCAGAATATATGTTAGACGATGAACATCAAATTTTTGAAATTAAAGAAGCAGATTATAGTAGAGGGACAAATTTTTATAATAAAGTATCTTTAAATTGGTCCCTAACAGGTAATAAAGAACAAGTTAAATTACAAAACGAAGAAGAACTTGAACGAGCAGATAAAATTTTAAGTGGTATAAAGTATTTGTTGAATCCACTTGAATTTTACGAAGAAGAATTGACTAAACACGAAACAATACAGGAAAAATTAAGTAGATTAAAGTTTGTACCCGATAGTACTGATACATCTTCAGACCCACCTTCAGGATGGAGTGCAGGTGATGGACCACCTCCAGGTGATAGACGACCCTTACCTCCAGGTGATAGACGACCCTTACCTCCAGGTGATAGACGACCCTTACCTCCAGGTGGTGGAAGAGGTCCATATTAATTTACATTTTGAGGATTTAATTTGATATATATATACAAAGGTTATAGTAATGAAAATCAACGTATTAGACAAAGGTTATATAGAAGTCGTTGATGTTCTTGGTGATGATTTAACGCCAGTAAATGCGGCCAGAGTTTCATTTGGTGGTCGTAGTGATAAATTCACAGACAAAGACAGACGATTATCTAAATTCCTAATCAAACACAAACATTTTAGTCCATTCAGACATCAGCATGTAATGATGATTATCAAGGCACCAGAATTCGTTATGCGCCAATGGTATAAGCACGTTGTGGGAATAGAAACCACATCTAACCATCCAACCAAAGACCACGCTTGGAACGAGATTAGTGGTCGTTATATTGCCTATGAAGATTTTTATGAACCAACTGAGTTTAGAGCACAATCAGATGACAATAAACAAGCAAGTGAAGGGTTGATAGAAGAAC
>Ga0187833_10005802_pt1 | contig 11559 bp, 10 predicted proteins | sample ETNtaG_37_FD_167968 | JGI IMG/M metagenome (GOLD analysis project Ga0187833, IMG submission 167968) | Marine microbial and viral communities from oxygen minimum zone, Eastern Pacific Ocean - ETNP2014_SV_400_PacBio MetaG (Illumina Assembly) | ecosystem: Environmental > Aquatic > Marine > Hypoxic... | reverse complement strand
GAAGAAGAAGAAAGAAGATTAGAGCAAGTCAGGCTAGAAAGAGAGAAAAGAGAAAAAAACTCTGAAGAAGAGAAGCAAGAAAGAGAAAAAGTAAATCAAATTTATAATGAAAAAATGGAAAAAGCAGAACAAGAAAAATTAGTTCAACTTCAAAAAATGGGCTTAGTAAGAGAAGAAAGAATAAAGGAAGAAGAAGAAGAACGAGAAGAATTAAACCAAATTTATAAAGAGAAAATAGCAAATATCGAACAAGAAAAACTGGTTCAAATTGAATCAGGAATCAAATTGGAAGAAGAGGAGAGCGAAACAAGACCGGAAGAATCACAGGACCAGGAAAAAATAATCCAGCCTGCAGAGGAAAGAGATGAAGAAGAAAATGAAGAAAAGGAAACAGACAAAAAAGAAGATTAGAAAAAAAATCAAGAAAAAAATACCAAAAATAAAATTAAAAAAAAGAAAAGTCCTTATCGTTAGTAAGAAAAAAAACAAGAAAACCCTAGGCTTACGGAAAGCAGTAAAAATTAAGTTTCAATCTTTTGTTGAGGCATATAATAGTTTTAGAGAAAAAAGGGCAATTAAAAGATTAAAAGGAGAAAAAGAGAAATTAATAGAAAAAGAAAAGAAACTAAAAGAAAAACAAAAAAGATTACAAGAATCACAGAAACAAGAAGGAATAATTCAGCCTGAAGAAGGAAAATAAAGAGTAAAAGTTAGAATATGAGAATTTTATTTGTGTTAACTATTGATGAATTCTTTTAATTTATTGAATAAAGCATTGATATCTCCATCATTGCTTTCGATAATAGAACTAAATTCTTCCTTCTGAGTTCTTGCTAAGCTAAGTCCTTCAATAATTAAATCTCTTATTAAAAGTCTATTAGGATCCTTTGTGTAAACCCTCCAATCAATTTTTACCTCAGATCTTTTCTTAGTTGCAAGCAGTATACTTGATACAATGGTATATTTTTCATTTTTTTTCTCAGCCGAAACTACATCTATTTTAGGTTCAGAATAATCAGTTAGTCTAGATACAAACGTTTTTAAGAAATATTTCTTAAACAAAATCGTATATTCTTTTTTTTGTTCTTCAGTTAAATCTTTTCTATATGAACCTAGTGTATAAAAACCAACTCCATTTATGTCCACCGTAGCTAATGCTATTTCTGTTAGTTTATCTGACTTATACTTATCAGAATTTGAATCAACTAATATTTCTTTAGCTTCATCTACTATTTCCTGAATAAACTGTTTTGGATCAGAGCTGTCTGCAAAAGCATTATTAAAGGATAGAAACAACAACAAAATACTCACACAAAAAATAAAAAAATTTCTTTTCATTATTTTCTTGATTTTAATTTGTGTCTATTTCTTCCCAATCACTTTCGTCTTGAGTCTCTACAATTGTATCTGAATTAGTAATTTTTTTATTTCGATTTTGTAAATATAAGCTTTTAATTGATGCGTATAAATCAATTGAATTTTTTTCTAAACTGTCAAAGGATTCAATATTTTTTGCTCTGAAATCTACAGCGGATGTACCTTTTTCAATATAATAATCACTTTCGTTAAACAATCCTTCAGCCAGCATCGGGTTATCCGAAACTGTCATGCTATACCATGGGTCACCCCATATGTTTGCGACAGTTCCAACAAAATCTCTAGCTGTCGTTGGGCCCAATATTGGCAATACAAAATAGCACCCGCTTCCAGTTCCCCAAACGCCTAATGTTTGACCATAATCTTCTTTACCATTGTCAGGGAATCCCATTTTTTCTGCTGGATCAAAAAATCCAAGAATTCCTGCGGTTGTATTGATTGCAAATCTTGCAACAGTATTTCCTGCTTTTCCAAACTCTCCTTGAAGAACATTGTTCGGTATGGTCAGGAGATTGGATATGTTGTTCATCACATTACTGGTACCGTTTCTAATCATCATGGGTAGAACCCGATATCCTTTTGCGATCGGCTCAAAAATTACAGCATCCAAAGCTTGGTTGAAAGAAAACATAGTCCTACTAATACCTTCAAAACACTCATTAGCGGTACTTGATGGAGATTTCTTTAATTTCTCACTTCCTGTTGAACCAGCATAAGCAACATTGACCCACAGGAGAAACATCACAGCAACTATAAAAGTCTGTCTTTTCATTTGTCTTCTCAATAATTAATATCTTAATGCTATATATATAAAAATACCTATAATAGAAATATCTAAATATTGAATAATAATTGAATTTTTTTATAACCTTTGGTTGTATAAAAGACGTTAAATATGAATTTTAATCACATTTCTAATTTTGATAAAAAAAAAAGATTAAAAAAACAGATAAAACTAATAGTTTTTCATTATACTGGAATGCAATCTAGGGTTGAGGCATTTAAAAAGCTTTACAGTCCTAAATCTAAAGTCAGCTGCCATTATTTTATTGATGAAATTGGAAATATTACAAAAATTGTTCCAGAAAAATTTTCGGCTTGGCATGCGGGAAAATCAAGCTGGAAAAATTTTAAATTTCTTAATAAATTTTCAGTAGGAATTGAACTTGTTAATCCCGGACACGATTTTGGTTATAGAAAATTTTCAAAAAAACAAATTTATTCTCTAAAAAAAATATCAAAAAAACTAATTGCTAAATACGACATAATCGATTCAAATATTGTAGGTCACTCAGATATTGCCCCTTTGAGAAAAAAAGATCCAGGTGAAAAGTTTCCGTGGAAAGAACTTGCAAATTCAAAAATTGGAATTTGGCACAAGCTAAAAAATAAGGAATTAAAAAAAAATAGAAGAAAAAAAACTAACATAAATGAAAAGAGAATTTTTTTTAAATGTATTAAAAAAATTGGTTATCAAACCCGGTATAACTTGAAAAAATCTGTCTATGAAAATAAAATAATCAGGGCCTTTCAGAGAAGGTTTAGAACTGAATATATTTCAGGAGTAATTGATAAAGAGTGCCTATTAATTGCAAAAAACCTAAGTTTTTTAGTGGTAAATAAATCTTGATTAATCTAAATCTTCTATTATCTTTACATTTGCCAGATAGATGACTAGTCGCTTTTATATGCATTTATAATTTATAAAAGAGGAAAGTCCGGGCTCTACAAAGACACGGTGCCAGATAACTTCTGGCGAGGGCGACCTCAGGGATAGTGCCACAGAAAATATACCGCCTTATCAAGGCAAGGGTGAAAAGGTGTGGTAAGAGCACACCGGTTTTTTTGGTAACAAAAAACGCATGGAAAACCCCACCGAGAGCAAGACCAAATAGAGATGGCGATGTTTTAAGCTTAAAACGAAAAATCGTCTTTGGTTAGCCATCAGGGTTGGTTGCTTGAGCTAAAGGGAGACTTTTAGCCTAGATAAATGACTTGTTTGAATGACAAAACCCGGCTTAAAGTTTATCTGGCAAACTAGTTTATCCACAATCAATTAAGCTTTTTTTAAATGTTCTTCTTATGATTCAGATAAGATTCATCTATGTTCTAAATTTTCAATCAAATTTCAAAATGACTAAATCTTGTGCATAGCTTTAATTTTGGTACAAATCATATTAAAATTCCCATTTTTAATGTATTGACAATCATAGGTTGATAGCCCATTATATCCCATAAATTCCCAAAGGAGGGAAATATGGTGCTTAAAGGATTTGATCAAATAATTAATAATGATTTTTCCTGGGGCGCTGTTGACTTAAAAAAACATGTTTTTATCTACGCACGAAAACAAATTAGACAAGAAAGGGAGGGTATCAGTGCCTGCTAGTTTTAGATCTTATTTAAGTAGCATGGGATACAGTGGAGTTATTTGTTATCCTTCATTTAACAATCTTTCAATAGAGGCCTGTCCCCAACGTAGAATAGAAAAACTTTCTGAATCAATAGATTCATTAAATCCTTTCGAGGAAAAAAGAGATATTTTCGCAACTTCAGTTTTATCAGACAGTGTGAATCTCCAGTTTGATGGCGAGGGAAGAGTTTCTATACCCGACAAATTGTTGAAGCATGCAAAAATAAAACAAACAATACTTTTTGTTGGGCAAGGAAAAACTTTTCAAATATGGGAACCTAAACTGTTTGAAAAATTCAAAACGCAAGCTAGGAAGAAAGCTAATTTGAATAGAGCGAGTTTAAAATGGGAAAAACAATTTAAAGAGGAGGGGAAATGACAATAGACATTAATGCGCCAGAAATTAGAGAATTACATCCAAGAATATTAGTTCTTGGAATTGGTGGAGCGGGCGGAAATGCAATTAATGGCATGATCGAATCCGAACTACAAGGAGTAGAATTTATTGCAGTAAATACCGATGCACAAGATTTAAATTTGAGTAGGGCTAAAGCTAAAATTCAAATAGGAACAAATATAACCAGAGGCTTGGGTGCGGGTGCAAAAGTTGATATTGGTCAAGCAGCAGCGGATGAATCATTAAATGAAATTATAAATTTTCTTCAAGGTAGCAATATGGTCTTTATTACAGCTGGCATGGGAGGTGGCACAGGAACAGGTGCGGCGCATGTCATAGCCAGAGCAGCCAAAGAGTTAAATATTTTAACAGTGGGTGTTGTCACATTGCCTTTTCTGTATGAGGGTCCTAGTAGAATGCAGAGAGCCAATCAGGGTTTAGAAGAATTAAGAAAACATATTGATACAATCATTGTAGTACCTAATCAAAATTTGTTCAAGGTGGCGAATGAGAATACCACGCTTGAAGAATCTTTTGTGCTATCCAACAATGTTTTAAAACATGGAGTTCAAAGTGTAACAGATTTAATGGTCAAACCTGGTCTTATAAATTTAGATTTTGCTGATGTCGAAAGCATTATGAAGAGCATGGGCAAAGCAATGATGGGAACTGGAGAAGCTGAAGGAGAAAAAAGAGCACTTCAATCGGCAGAATTGGCTTTAAATAATCCATTGATTGACGAATATTCTTTGCAGGGTGCGAAAGGACTTTTAGTAAATATTACAGGTGGAAAAGATCTAAAACTTTTTGAAGTAGAAGAAGCTGTAAATAAGGTAAGAGCAGAGGTTGATCCAGAATGTGAGTTAATAATTGGTTCTATTACGGACAATTCTTTGGAAGGCAAAATGAGAGTATCAATTGTTGCTACTGCTTTAGATGGAATATCACCAGAAGAAAAATCTGTTGTTAGCATGGTTCACAGAATTCAGAATAGAAATTCTGGTTATTTGAATCCAGCAATAAATCCAAATGCTACTAATATTGTAGACAATAATAACGGTCTGAATTCAACACCTACTTATGGAGCCAATGCTTTAAAAATGGATCACGACTCAGAAAAAGAAAATGTTTCGGTAGAACAAAATAATATTAATACAAGCATACAAGATGATACATTAAATGAAATCTCTCTAGACAATCTTGATTATATAGAAAATACTGAACAAAATAATCAAGAAGAAAATCAGCAGCAGACAAATCTTGCTCAGGATGTGGTCCATGAACAAAAAAAAGAAACTACACCACAGCTATTTTCTGAAGAAAAGGAAGTTGCTTTATTCAAACAAGAAGCAAATGCTGAAAAAGTATCAGAGAATTTAATTAGCGAATATGATGAAGAAGATTTTGAAATCCCTGCATTTTTAAGAAAACAAAAAAATTAATGAACAATGAATTAAATAATAAGAATGAATGCCACCATGTCACTGAAAAAAATAGACCATTTTTCAGTGATGCTAGATCAAATTCTAAGCATTATTACCCCTCAACATGGTGGCACATTTATTGATTGTACTTTTGGTGCTGGCGGATATTCAAAAGCAATATTAAAATATCCTAACACAAAAGTAATTGCTTTTGATAGAGATAAATCAGTTAAATATTTTTCCAGAGCTTTAGAAGAACAGTATAAAAATAGATTTAAATTTCATACAAAAAAATTCAGCAGCATAAATTCATTTGTAAAAAAAGATGCAAGTATCAAAGCTATTATTTTTGATCTAGGATTTTCATTAATGCAAATTAAAAATTTAGATAGAGGTTTCTCATTTGAATCAAAAGGTCCACTCGATATGAGAATGGGCATTAATAAGTTTAGTGCGCATGATGTTATAAACAAGTTAAATGAAAATCAAATTTCCACCATTCTAAAATACTTTGGGGATGAGAAGGATCATAAAAAAATAGCATTTCAGTTAGTAATGTTAAGAAAAAATAATAAAATATTAAACACGGATGATTTTGTGAGAATCGTAAAAAAAGTTAAAAAAAGTAATAATTTTACCAAAAAAAATGTAGCTACTAAATCACTACAGGCATTAAGAATTTTTGTAAATAATGAAGTGAGCGAATTAGTCAAAGGACTTATAGAGGCAACTAAATTATTAAATCCGGGAGCAATGTTAATTATAGTGAGCTTTCATTCACTTGAAGACAAAATAGCAAAATATTTTTTTAGAACCTATTCTGAAAAAAGTAGGAACCCTTCAAGATATTTTCCAAAGCTAGATAAAGAAGATATAAGACTTTTTAATTGTCCGAAAAAAAAATCAATAAAACCTTCCAAAAATGAAATTTTAATAAATCATCCATCAAGATCTGCAAAGCTACGTTATGGAATAAGAAATTATAAAAAATATTTTTTCCTTAAAGAATTAACAGAAAAATTCAAGAATTATCTGGAAATAGAAAGAATGGGTTCGCATTTATGAGAAACATTTTAATATTAATAACTCTAATATCGGGATTAATTTTTACGTCTTTAATAAAAAACAAAACAAGATTATTAGAGAAAGATTTACTTTCCTTGAATAATGAAATTAATAGTTTGACTTCTATTTTAAGCGAAGCAAGTCTAGATTTTCAATATTTAACGACACCTAAGAATATTTCTCTTTTAGCTAAAAATTATCTTGATGAAAATTTTTTATATTACAAGAAATCTCAGATAAAAAAATCAATTAAAGCAGAAAAAGATTTAGTTATTTTAAAAAAATTAACGAATGATCATACTTTTAATCAATTAAGCACAGAGAAATCGATTAACAAAAAATTAAACATTGCAAAAAGCATTGATAATTCCCAATTACTTATTGTAAAAAAAATTGACAAAAAACAACCACAAAAATCAGAAAAAATAGTAGTTTCAAAAAAAGTTCAAAAGTGGGCAGGATTACAAATTATAAAGGCACTTCTTGGTATCCCGTCTATACCAGGCAAATAATTTTTTATGCACAATAAAAAAGGAAAAAATAATGATTTGGACAATCATAGTTCTGGGAGAAGTAGAGGCTTTTACTTTGAAGATTATGAAACATCAAAATATGAACATAAAGGACAATCAAAACTCTCCGGAGTTAAATTATCTTTAAATAAAGCATCATTTGTTTTTTTTATTTTTTTAGTTGTTGCTTTTATATTTGGATCCAAAATTATTTATTTGGCATCAATCAAAAAAGAAAAATATTTTACAAATAAATTGAAATCCCCAGCTTTTTTGAGAAGGCAAGATATCGTTGATAGAAATAATAATTTACTTGCAAAAAATGTAAAATTGTATTCGGCCGCAATAAAACCCCAATTCATTACAGATAAGGGAAAACTTTTAATCAATTTAAGATTGATCTTTCCAAACATGAACATAGACAGAATAAAAAAAAAAATAGAATCAGGAAAATACTTTTACATTAAAAAAAGATTAAATGAATCAGAATGGAAAAAACTCTGGCTTTTAGGTGATAAATCCATTGATTTAAATGAAAAGCAATTTAGGATATATCCTCAAGAATCTCTTTTCAGCCATGTTCTAGGACAAATAGACGATGATAATTTAGGTATATCGGGATTAGAAAAATCATTTAACGAAAAATTAACAGAATCTAAAGATCCATTAATTTTATCATTAGACGTTAACTTGCAACATATCATTAGAGAAGAATTAATATCTGGAAATAATATATTTCAAACGTTAGGTAGTGCCGCGTTACTTATGGAAGTTAATAGTGGTGAAATTCTTTCTTTAGTTTCACTTCCTGATTTTGATCTAAATGAGAGAACAAACATAGAGGATCCAATTTATTTAAATAAGATTACAAAAGGAGTTTATGAGCTAGGTTCGGTTTTTAAAACATTTACATTAGCGGCGGGTATAGAATCTGGGACAATAAAGGCAAATACAGTATTTAAAGATTTAAAAAATCAAATAATTTGTAGTGGAATGCCAATATCAGAACATGATAAATTACCAAAGAATTTAACAGCGGAAGAAATATTAGTTAGATCATCCAATATTGGTGCAATTCGAATAGCACAAAAAGTTGGCATTGATAATTATAAAGAATTTTTAAATTCTTTGGAGCTTTTTGAAAAAATTAATTTTGAGTTAGAAGAGGTGGGCACACCTATTCCGTTTAAATGGGGAAAATGTACACTTGAAACTGCATCATTTGGACATGGAATAACCACCACACCTTTGCAGCTTGCAAAGGCCTATGCAATTATTGGCAATGGTGGGCGTAAAATTAATCCAACTATTTTGTCAAAAAAAAACATTTCATTACGAAATGAAGGACAGGTTATATCATTGAAAACAAGCAATATAATTAATTCAATGTTGAGAAAGGTAGTTTCAAATAAAAAAGGAACAGCGTCATTTGCAGACAAAAAAGGGTATGAGGTAGGAGGTAAAACCGGAACAGCTCGCAAGGCGATCAATGGAATTTACAGCAAAGAAAAAAAAATAAATACTTTTGTATCCCTGTTTCCAATCAGCAAACCTAAATATGTATTACTTGTGATGTTGGATGAGCCAAAATCTGCTCCAGACTTTGTTTATGAGTTTTCTAGTGGATATAAACTCACGGGAGAAACACGCAATACAGCTGGATGGAATGCAGTTATTGTTGCTGGTAATATTATTGAAAAAATAGGTCCAATTTTAGCCACAAATAATTTACAAGCTTCCAATAAATTGTAAATGTATTTATCTGAGCTACTTAAATCTGTAGAAAAAAAATATCAAAAAATTTATGTAAAAGGCATTTGTTTTGATAGCAGAAAAGCAAAAAAAGGTGATATTTTTTTTGCAATCAAAGGAATCAAAATATCTGGAACAAAATTTATTCAAAACGCAATCTTGAAAAGAGTATCTGCAATCGTTGTTGACTCAAAAATCAAATTCAAAAATTTACAAATTCCACTATTAAAGGTGCGCGATGCAAGGAAAAGTTTATCTGAAGCCTGTTCAAACTTTTATAAGAAAAAACCTTCTTATATTGCCGTTGTAACGGGCACTAATGGAAAAACTTCAGTAGCAAATTTTTTTTTTCAATTGTTCGAATTAAATAAAATACGTGCTGCCTCCATAGGTACTTTGGGTATAGAGTCAAATTTATTTAAAAAAACGACTAAACTTACATCTCCAGATCCATTACTATTACACAAAAGTCTTTCAGAGCTAAAAAAAAAAGGAATTAATATTGTGGTATTAGAGGCGTCAAGCCATGGTCTCGATCAAAAAAGATTGGATTATATTACTTTTAAAGCTGCCGTGTTTACAAATTTAAGCAGAGATCACTTGGACTATCATAAAAATATGGATCGTTATTTAAATTCAAAACTTTATTTATTTAACAATTTATTAAATGAAAAAAAATTCTGTATTACTGATAATGATAATATTTTTTTTAATAAATTAAAAAAGATATGTAAAAGAAAAAAAATTAACATTAATTCGATTGGTCATGGGCGTGGAAACTTAAAAATATTAAATCAAAAATACAAGAATGATTTTCAGGAGATAAAATTTTCATATAATGATAAAACATATAAATTAGAAACCTATCTATTTGGAAAATATCAGATAAAAAATTTGCTTTTCGCTATCCTCTTAGCAGAAAAGTGTGGTCTTAGTATTAAAAAATCTTTGAAGAAAACAAAATATATCAAAGCTGCAAAAGGGAGACTGGAATGCATAAAAAAATTAAAAAATAATTCACGAATATTCGTTGATTTTGCACATACTCCAGATGCTTTAGAAAGAGTTCTAAAAAATTTAAAATTTCAATTTAATAAAAATATTTCAATTGTTTTTGGATGCGGAGGAGATCGTGACAAAGGCAAAAGATCTGTTATGGGTTACATAGCAAGTAAATATTGTAAAAAGATTTATTTAACAGATGACAACCCTAGATTTGAGAATCCAAAAAGCATAAGACAAGCAATTAAAAAAGGAATTAAGACAGATTTTATAGAAACAAAAAGCAGGAAGTTTGCTATTCAGTTGGCGATTAGAGAACTTGGCTATAATGAAATCTTACTTATATCCGGCAAAGGTCATGAACAATATCAAGATTTCGGTTCAAAAAAAATCCATTTTTCTGACGAAAGTGAAATAAAAAAATTTTTCGCAAATAAAAAAAAACAAGCTGCTAATTATTTTTGGCATCCGTGCATCACATCTGAAGTGTTTTCAAATTATAATCATTTTAATTTTAATAATGTTTCCATAAATTCAAAACAAGTTAACCCCAAATCCTTGTTTTTTGCAATTAAGGGAAAAAGAAAAGATGGACATAATTTTGTTAAAGAGGCTATTGCAAAGGGAGCAGAAAAGGTAGTAGTGGATAAATTAATAAGAGGAGTAAATTCAAAAAAATTAATTTTGGTTCCAAATACTTTGATTGCACTTAATAATCTTGGTAAAGCAACTAGACAACACACCAAAGCAAAAATCATTGCTATTACAGGAAGTTCTGGAAAAACTACCCTAAAAGATATGACGAGTTTTGTTTTAAAAAATTTTGGTAACACTTCCTCATCAAAGTCTTCATTCAACAATCATTATGGGGTCCCTTTGAGCCTGTCTAACCTACAAGAGAAAGATGTTTACGGCGTATTTGAATTGGGTATGGATAAAAAGGGTGAAATAAACTCACTTTCAAAAATATTAAAGCCCGATATAGCAGTTATAACAAATATTTCTTCTGCACATATAAAAAATTTTAAAAATCAAAAAGAAATTGCAGAGGCAAAGTCTGAAATTATAAATAATTTGGTTGCACAAGGAACTTTAATACTGAATAGAGATGATAAATTTTTTAATTGTATAGCTCAGATGGCTAGGAAAAAAAACGTTCAGATAAAATCTTTTGGCTTGAATAAATATGCAGATTTATATTTAAAGAATATAAGAAAAAATAAGAATATTTATCAAGTTTCTATTTCACATAATAATAAGGTTTACTTGTTTAATATCAAATATAACAATAGCACCTATATTCAAAATATTCTTTCGACATGCCTAATTATATTTAATTTGAATTTAAATATATCTGGCAAAAAAAATATTTTTTTAAACTTTAAAATACCGGAAGGTAGAGGGGATATTAATAGAATTAATATTTTTGAGAAAAAATTTTATTTACTTGATGAGAGCTATAATGCTAATCCACATTCAATGAAACTGGCCATAAATCATTTTAATAATATCGATAAAAAAAAGACCCAAAAAATTCTTGTATTAGGAGATATGTTGGAATTGGGAAAAAAAACTAAGTTTTTTCACAGAAATTTAGCAAAATATATTAATAATAGT
>Ga0187833_10005800_pt1 | contig 11562 bp, 8 predicted proteins | sample ETNtaG_37_FD_167968 | JGI IMG/M metagenome (GOLD analysis project Ga0187833, IMG submission 167968) | Marine microbial and viral communities from oxygen minimum zone, Eastern Pacific Ocean - ETNP2014_SV_400_PacBio MetaG (Illumina Assembly) | ecosystem: Environmental > Aquatic > Marine > Hypoxic... | reverse complement strand
CGACACTATACCTAGCTGGATTAAAGCTCGGGTCTGCACCTGCAAGTAACTATGGAAAGAAAGCAGGTTTTAATCGTGTTACTACCTATAACCATTTAGAAAAATTGACGAAGCGCGGTATCTTTTCTGTCGTACGCAAAAAAAATATAAAATTCTATCAACCAATTTCACCTGAGAAACTCAGTATAGAAGCTAGGAAGAATGTGGAAGCTCTAGATAGAGTGCTTCCAGATCTTCGAGGGCTTATGGGAAACCATCACAGGACACCACGGGTTCGCTATTTCGAAGGTGCAGATGGCATTCGTGATATCTATCGCGATACACTAACTGCAGAAACTGAGCTGTTGAATTTCGCCAACTCTGATGTTGTACGAAGCTTCTGGAAGGAATATGACGATCAATATGTAGCAGAGCGTGTGAAGAAGGGGATTCATCTTAAGGGAATCGCTCCAGATGATGATGCGGGACGAAGGGTGCAGGGGAAAGACAAAGAAAGTTTCCGAGAGATTCGCCTCGTCTCTGTAAAAGAATTCCCCATCAATAACGAAATTAATATCTACGACAACAAAGTGGCAATCATTTCATTTACAGAAGATGAAGCTGAGATATTCGGCGTCATCATCGAAAGTAAAGAGGTGGCACAGACTCAGAGACAAATTTTCGAAATGGCATGGCGATTTGCAGCTCTAGGGGAGGGTGCAAGGCGTAAGGTAAAACTTGATGACTCCGAAGGGGCTCCTAAGATTAGAAAAGATCAACTCATCATGTTTGAGTAAAAACGCAAGTGTTAAATATTTGAACAGGTGAGGCTAATGCATCTCATTATTCTTCATAGTTGGAAATTGAACATAGATCTGCTGTGTTTTAAATTCAAACAAGGTAGTAGTCCGAAGAAATCACCTATTGAATGCATCTTCATTATTGCGTTGAATATAGGGATATCTATTTTTTATCCCTATACATATGGGAATATTTGATCGGCTCAAAAGAGATAAACTGCCAAAGGCAGAATCAATTACACAATATCGTCAACTACCAGATCTTGTGAAGGAATTGCAAACATCACATGCAAGTGATCTGAAAGATGCAATGCAAAAACATCCCGATCTGAGAAAAGCATGGACTATTATTCAGGATTCAGCTCACCCAGATTACAGAGTGCCAATCAGGCCAGATCTATGTTCTGCAAGAAGATTGATGGTAGCTCATTTAATATCAGCTGTTACCACTGGTGAACTTGTTCCACAAGTATCAGGGGAAAGCTGATTATTCTCCGGTACTCATTATCTGCATCAAATGCTGCATTCTCTTAAGTAATCCTTGTAAGCCATCCTCAGAATCCTCAATTTCGGAAAGATCAGTCTTAATAGATTCTATGTGGTCATCGACATCATCCCGAGAAAGCAAAAGCCACCACGGTTTGCTCACTTGTATCTCACCTTCCTCTACCGTCGTTTCCAGTATGTAATTAAAGGGGATGAACCCAAGAACCCACGCTTTTTTGCGATGTGAAACAGTTACGACGTTTTCTTCTACTGTAATTTTACGAATATTTGGGTCGCTTTCGGCAAGTGCCCTAGCAAAGAGCTTTAGCTGACCAACTGTTCGAACATTACGGCGTAAAATAGCCGAACGCTGCGTAGAAGGAAGTGGACTCCCGAGGCTTGATGTACTCGTGATGCTAAACCCTTCTTCTAGAAGTGTGATTTGCTCTTCTACATTCGCATTAGCTTCGTCAGCATATTCTTCTAGCTGTTCGAGTGTTAATTCATCTTGCTCCTCTTGAGTTTTTGATGATGGTGGACTGTACGGTGTAGGTGTAGGTGTTGGTGCAAAATATGGTTCTACAGGATTAGAAGACGAGGACTCAGAGAATTCAGAAGAATCTGAAGAAGATGCAGGTGCTACTTCTGCAGGAGAAGTTGCTACCGTTTCCTCCAAAATAGTTTCACTCGAAGAAGCCTCCTGCTCGAATTGGTTTTGTAGACGCTCTCGGTACTCTCGTGCCTGACGTCCTGTAAGTCCTGTTGGATCTTGCACCTCAACTTGTGATGATGCATGAACTTCTTCAATCAGAAAACTAACAGACTGCGCATGGGCAGAAATAGGGATGAATAAGACAAATAATAGAATTCCTATAGGTCGCATAATTAAATTATAGAGGAAAACAAGATAAAGATAATGTGTAGTACGAAATAATTATTCCATCATTTCCATCCGCGCATCCCACTCTTCACCAAAACTTCCTCCTGTATAGGTAATGGATTCTTTAGTGACGTTGTACTGCAACGAAAGCCACTTCTTTGCAGCTGCAATATTTTCAAAAGCTTTATCAAGATCTTGAGAAACTGCAGTTTCTAGTGCGAGTGCCTCTTCTAGTTCTTTCGGCTTTTGCTCTGCATACAAATCTACAGCCAGCACAACATATTTTTCTTTTGCTAGTTCACGTGCTTTTGCCCAAATGTCATTTTCTAGACCCCACTTTTCATGAATAAGAACAATCGCAGGATATGGACCTCCACCAACAGGGGATGCGTAATAACCAGTAGCAGGACCATAGTCGACAAACTTAGCCAAAGGCTTATTTTCATAATATGTTTCACCATAGAAATCACACTCATGCGGCTCGTTATAAATAATAGACCCACCAGCCATTTGGCACTCTTCATATGTAGTTATCTCTGGAATATCAGAATCTGTAGAGCCACAAGCAGTAAGTAGTACTGTGATGAGGAGAAGGGATTTTTTCATAGGCGCGTAGTGTAACATTAATAGAAGATGTTTGATGGGTAAATAGTGCAATTGCGAATGCAAATTGATTTCTCATGCGGAGACTATACAGCAATAGATAAAATAAAACCGCCTAGGGACGAACCTTTGACGATCTTATTTTAGACGCAGGGAAGAAATAAACTAAAAGCTAATCTCAGCCAAGCGACAATGAGTATCATACCATTTTTTGCCAACTTTTTCAATCCCCCTATAAGCTCTAAGTGCCAAATTCATGCTCCAATCGCCCAATTGGCTGCTTTTATTGAACAAATAATTTATACAACTCAATTGTAATATATTACAGAAGTTCTCCACATGTCCATCCAAACCGCTTTTTTAGTCTGACATTGATCCTCTTAATCATTGTCTGATTGCCCGAAAATCTACGATCAACACGACTGCAAATACGTTCATGTTGAGAAGATGTATATATAGGACCATCTGATCCTGTTGTTACCAATGTATCAGGAAGGGGATTATTGATGAGCGCAACCTTTTTCTTCTTCCAGAAACGATTGTGGATTCTGGAAACTCTATCAAATTCTGCCTTTCCATGTCTACTTCTTACAAGCATATTTTCTGGTCCTTCATCCAAAGACTGCTCATCTGACTCTTCCTTGTCGGCCGTAGCCTTGGCAGAGGCCGATGACTCTTCTGATTCATCTGCATCTTCTGCATCTTCCACAGTTGAACCACTCGCTGCTGCAGCGTGAACACGAGCTTGTTCTTCAGGGTCAAAAATTCCTACGGCTGAAAGGCTTGGAGACTCTTGGTCTTCGTAGGTATATATACCACTACGCATTCTTTTCATCAGTGCACGAAACCGAACCCGTGCGGCACCACCACCACCAGAGTTAGAGGTAGCAGCAGTGGGGACATCTCCTGTGTATTCAAACCAAAACAGTCCATCATTACTTCCAGCAAGAATATCCGTATTACCATCACCATCTATATCTGCAGTATTTACAAACCACCAATACGACACACCCGACTTTAACGCAGTAGCTGTAAATGATGGATCTGCAGCGCCATCATTTTCAAGAGCATAGAGCGTACCCGAACCATCACTGTCTGCAATCAAAACATCTATGTCGTCATCACCATCAACATCAGCTGCATGGAGAAACGATGCATAGTTCGTGTCTATAGTGCTTTTGGTAAAAGTCGGAGGATCAATCCCATCATTTTCCATAAAAATAGTACCTCCTCCGAATGCAGCGACTAAAATATCTTCATCGTCATCTCCATCTAGGTCTACCATCTGAATATAGTTATGAGAAGCAGTACCAAGACCACCAATAGTAGTTTCGGTAAAACTTTCTGAGCCATCATTTTCATACCATTGAATAGAAGTGGAATTGTGCAAAGCAACAACATCTTCGTCACCGTCACCATCTACATCTCCAATATCAACAGAGTCTGGAGCAGATAGATTGTCATCGAGTGTTGTTGCCGACCATACAGGAGGATCAGCTCCATCACCTTCGTAATAAATAATATCACCTGCACTCCAGTACACCGCCACCACATCAACCTCGTTATCGTCATTTACATCCTCTGCATCAATGAAGTGGGGGTTGGCTGTAGAAGCTATCGTGCGCTTGGTAAAACTGGCAGAGCCGTCATTGTCATACCAGAACACCCCATCAGGAGAGCTGTCGATCTGATTTGTGACAATATCTGGGTCTCCATCGTTATCAAGATCCACCACCACACCCTGCTTTAATCCTGGGGTATCGGTATCGATGTCCGTCTGTGTGAAGGATTGAGATCCGTCATTCGTGTATAACAGAAGATCGTCTCCGGTGGAATCTCCTCCTGCTATATCAATATCATCATCACCATCAAAGTCTGCAGCACCAAGCTCTCTCCAACTGACACTAGCCTGTTCATCGATGGTATATTCCGTGAACGAAATTGCGGCAAGCACAATGAGTGGGGACAGCAGGACACCAATCACAATCAATGCGACTGTATCATTTTGTCGACGCCTAGTGGGGAAGCGCGAGAAGAAAGCCATTCGGTCTGGGCGCAGGGTTAATACGCCTTGAAACGTATGATACCGCATAAATATGCTCACTGCCAAGACAAGTTTGCTTAACTGTCCATAGTTGCACACAGTGTTCATAGGTGTACCCTAACTGAGGAACTTTCCCCCACCATTCTATGCACCCAGGACTAATCGCTATGAAACTACATATGCTCTTTGGCATCCTAATGCTATCTGGAGTAATACTGCTCATTGTTTGGGCGGCCAAAAACCTCAAAGCTGCAAAGCTTAAGAAGACTGCCAAGTGGCTCGTTGTTATTGGTATCGTCGGTGGACTCGTAACCGGTGGATGCGCCTCTAAGTGGAAGAAGCACGGCGGAGATAGGCACAGTGCTGTAATGATGGAAGTCTACGCAAACCACGGTGCTGAGTTTTCTGAAGAAGAGTGGAAAGAGATCCAAACAGAGATCAAAGAAGCTATGAAGGCTTCTTGGAAGAAAAAAAGAGGAGGAGACGACGGAGACACTGAATAGCATTTTAGGAATATATTAAACCAGACCGCCGCGAGAATAAATCTCGCGACGGTCATCCTCCTACTCCTGAGGTGGCACGATTACGCATCCTTGCTAACCGTAATGTGTCATCACAATCAATCCTTGACTGTGGGGAGAAGAGGGGGGTGTTCGGATCCTTCCGAACGAGTCGTACGGCATCCTTGCCGTAGTCCAAAATTTGTCCGGATCCTTCCGAACGATGGAGAAGCAGAATCCTTTCTGCCGGAACACTGAACGCTTGAGCACCAAAAGAGGTGCATCCGTGCGAGGTGCTCAATGCTGACTATCCATGTCGGCACCGCACTGAGAGCAAAGGAGTTCTCAAAGCGGTATCGGCTCTATCTGTGGTTTCTAATGATCAAAGTGTCCTAAAGTAGTCCTGTAAAGTTTGTTTGGCATGAGGAAATATAGGACTTTTTTATAATGCTCTGATTGGCTTATATGAGCTGTTTATTTGCACTTTTAGTGGCATTAGAGGCAATTTCCTGTACTCTCTTGCAGAATTTACATGGACATCAGAAACATTGCCATCATCGCGCACGTAGATCACGGGAAGACAACCCTCGTAGATGCACTCCTAGAACAAGGAGGTGCCTACACAGACCATGAAGAGGTAAAAGAGCTCGCCATGGACTCCGACGATCAAGAAAGAGAGCGGGGGATTACCATCTACGCCAAAAACACTGCTATCCATTACAAAGACTGCAAGATCAACATAGTAGACACCCCCGGCCACGCGGATTTCGGTAGTGAGGTAGAGCGAATATTGCGAATGGTCGACTGCGTGCTGCTGCTAGTTGATGCGCAAGAAGGCCCAATGCCACAGACCAAGTTTGTACTTAAGAAATCTCTTGAGCTTGGACTAAAACCAATCGTAGTAATCAATAAGATAGATAAACCAGCTGAGCGTGCTATGCACGTAGTGGATATGGTGTTCGATTTGTTTGGAACACTCGGCGCCTCAAACGAGCAACTCGATTTCCCACACGTATTTGCTATCGCTCGAGAAGGGATCGCTCAAAATACTCTAGAAGAAACAGGGAAAGACTTAACCCCACTATTCGATTTGATCATGAAGCACGTACCAGTAGCAAAGAGTGATACAGAGGCACCTCTAAGAATGCAAACAAGCAGCCTTGCCTACGATGACTACGTCGGCCGCATGGGAATTGGTCGTATATATGAAGGAACCATAAAAGTAGGGCAGCAGGTTTCTGTGCTTAAACCAGACGGAGAATCTAGAAGTGGAAAGATCACCAAGATATTTATCGCAGAAGGGCTACAGAAAAAAGAGGTGCCAGAAGCGGTCACAGGAGAGATTGTGACAGTCGCTGGAATAGATGATATTTATGTTGGAGAAACAATCGGTGGAAAAGACGTTACAGATCCTTTGCCTGCAATCTCGATAGACCCACCAACCATCAGCATGACATTCTTGGTAAACAACTCTCCATTCGCTGGAAAAGAGGGGAGCCAACTTACCACAAGGCAGATTCGAGCACGGCTCGACCGAGAGAAAGAAACAAACGTAGGACTGCTGGTAAGTGCAATAGAAGGAACAGATAGCTTCCGAGTATCGGGGAGGGGAGAGCTTCACCTTTCTGTACTGATAGAATCCATGCGCCGCGAAGGGTTCGAGTTGCAGGTAAGCAGGCCAGAGGTGATCTACCAGAATATCGACGGCGTAATGCATGAGCCAATCGAGCATGTGATCATTGATGTACCAGAAGATTTCAGCGGAACGGTGATCAATATGCTCAACCTCCGTAAAGGAGAAATGCAAGATATGAAAACAGAAGACGGCCAAACACGTTTGGAGTTTTTGGTTCCAACGCGAGGGCTCCTTGGTTTCCGTGGAGACTTCATCATCGAGACAAAAGGGGAGGGGATCTTAAACCACTCATTCCTTAAGTTTGAGCCAGAGAAGGGAGAACTCCCCGGGCGCAACTGCGGAAGTATGATCTCTATGATCAAAGGAGATACCATGGCGTATAGTCTTTGGAACCTGCAGGAGAGGGGACGACTGTTTGTAGGGGCACAAGTACCAGTCTACGAAGGAATGATTATCGGAGAGAGTGCAAAGTCTGATGATATGACAGTAAACCCAACCAAGAACAAAAAGCTTACAAACGTAAGAGCATCTGGTACAGACGAAGCGATGAACCTAACACCTGTGCAGCCAATGACACTCGAGCAAGCACTGGAGTACATATCAGATGATGAGCTTGTTGAAGTAACACCAACAAGCATCAGATTACGCAAAAAGATCCTCGATGAAGTAGAGAGAAAGAGGGCGTAAATAAGTCCTTCGTCCACTTGCCAATAATTAATTACGTACCATAATGCCGCAACTATGATGACTACAGCAGAAAGCGACTTCCGCATGGGAGAGGCAAAAATCACGCTAAATACACTGGGTGGTGAGCCAATTATCGACCATGCTCGTGAAGGTGAGGCATCAGATGCTGCCATAGAAGAGGTAACCTTCCGCGGCATGTTGATACACTTGGTAGAGAACTACCTTGGAAATGCGGAGCACGGAGCAAGTGAGGTTGATGAGCTCCTGGGTGAACTTCCGGATGACACAGATGTCAATCAGAATGCATGCCTTGCTTGGCAAACCCTAGTGCAAACACTCGAAGCACTGAAGAAGTTAACGATTGATGAAGAGATAGACATCAGTGCAGCAGATGGTGATAGGGGGCCAATCGTGGACGATGATGCAGTACGAAGGAGTGCCGGATATAGTGAATCTGAAAGTGATGTTGCAGAAAGCTCACTACAAAACACAGGAAGAGATGTAACCGACGAGGACATAGGTACATCCGCTGCTGAGAACGTAGAGTTTATTGGCGAAAGAGTACTAACACCTGCATTGGCATTTGACATAAACAAGAGAAAACTCTTCGATGGAATAATAACAGGTTGTCCTATTTCAAGCATGAGGCCACTCTTTCAAAAGACTGATGGACAATCACCCGATGCAATAGTTGTGATAGCAGAACAAACTATAGATGCTACGATACATGAAATACGAGAGAGGCATTCTCTACTGCAATATCGAGACGACGAGGAGCAACAGCAACAGCAAAATCAAAATCGTAGTTAGGGCAGTGCCTGCACCATCGCCTCAAGATTACACTCATCCAAATATGCTTTGAGCTCTTTATAAAGCTTGGAGCTAGGAGTAGCTTCCGTAGCGTCTGAAAGTTTTGCTAGTCGCTCTTCAATTCCTTGAAGTCTCTCACAGACAGTCGTAAACGCATCTGTGTATCCGGCAACTGTGTGCTCTGGGAGTATTTGATGGTTATCAACGTGTACTTTCATCTGCTCAACAAATTCACGAACGCGTGCAAGGGGAATAGCTCTATCATCTGCCATATGCTCTTTGATGCGCTCAAAGCAAGACCGAACTCCCTGGAACTTACCTATAACATGCATACTCACAGCCGCATCAAGTGCTGCAGTTTTATCCCGCTGAAGAAGTGCTGTTCCAAGCGCAGAGAGTTTTTCAGAAAGCTTCCCGCTGTACACAGAGAGAGGCTTGAGTGTAACGCGTGCCAAATCATCCGGGTGAATACCAAGTGTACAGAGCACTCCTGCAGCCTGCGCATCTACCTGAGACTCTGTTAATTCCGCTTCGCCAAACAACTGCAAATTATTATCGAGTATATGTGCTTTATCTTGCAAGCAGCCTCGAGCATCTCTAAGTATAGACTCTTGACCTTCGATAGTATCACGCAAGACAGTTTGATCTTGATTATTGTAACTACCTTTGCCAATCACTTCATTTCTACGAGCTTCCAATCGAGAAACTGCAGCTACCATCTTACTAAGCGCAGCACTTGGATTTGCTTTTCCGGATTTATCCACAAAACTGGAGGCTTCATCTAACAAGGTACATGCAAGTTCTTTGTACGAGGCAGTACAATTTCTAAGAACCAACGTGTACTCAGTAAGAAGCATAGAAGCCATTTCACGCAGTTCATCTTTTTGCGTTTGAGGCGTATCTGCTTTCCACTCACGATTAACCTTTCTGTTCAGAGTAATAATTCTTTCACGGAGTAGGGCCAAGTTTGGAATTTCCTCTTGATACGATCCTCCTTCATGCAATGTTTTTCTGTATGCAGCGTAAACAGAAGTGAAGTGCTGAACTGTAAGACCATTGGGGAGATCTCCATTTTCTTCTATCCGTGTGTAGAGAATTGTGCCATCGAGTTCTGCATCGTCGTCATCAATTGCCTGCAGGCGATAATGACCTTGCTGCAACGGCAATGCGTTTTCGAAAATCTGCTTGAGTCTATCAGTCGACTTAGGCTGTGCCTTCTTCTCAAGTCGCCTTGCTGGTCGATCAACATCATCAAAGTCTACTAGATTTAGATTTTCTGCAAGTTTTTCAGGAATCTTATCTGCACTCACAAGACACGGTGCAAGGCTAATAGTATTTAAGTTCGATGAACCTAAAGATGCATGTGGAATAATGAATTGATGCGGATGCGAGAATGCCTGCTGAAACCGCTTGAACCTCGAATTTCTCAGTGCGTCCCACACTACCTCACGCTGATTATCATCATTAGGAATATCTCTAAGACGAACGAAGTCATCATGCCACTTCTCTACTCCATAGGCTTCACGCTGATTCTGTGTGCTTGCTAAATCCTCTAAATTCGATCGCTCTGTCAGCAAATCCTGAACACGCTTTATTTTTGCAGCTGTAAGATCCTTAAAGTCGCTAGCTAGGGCATACCCGGTTCGATCCAGAGATGTATTATTGCGTTCTCGGAGGGTATCGAAGGTGATGGTCGTGAGGGAGGACATGGCTCGTGATATTGCCTATTTCGGCTCTATCTGTCAATTATAAGCATAATTTTATGTCTTTGCCTTATGCCTGAAATGCTTTATAATAGTATATTATGGCAAATAAGTCACAAATCGACAGAAGCTTCGCTCTTGAGTATCTCTCAGGTGCCCAGAGCGATACCGAACGACAAGCGGTGCTCCAAGAGCTATCAGAACATTTTGGTACCAGTGTTGATGTGATTTTGCAGGCTATTGAAGAGCAAGATGAACCTAGCGGGGACACGCTTGCATCACCAGATAATATGCTCGGAACACTACTAGAAGAAAGCTGGAAAAGTAGTAGGCAAACGGGTAAAGAGTTTTGCGCTGAACTTGGAATATCTGAAACAAGTTTCTATAACTACAGAAAGGGGACGCAAGTCCCTATGAGAAAGCGTATGGAAGCACTCTGCAAGAAACTTAACGTAGATAACGATGATCGAGATTCAATGATCGCATCACACCAACCTAAATCAATTGGAATAGTAGAAGAGGAACTACTGTTCGATTTGCTGATAGAAGGTTGGCCACTTGAGCAAATCGAAGAAACATTCAAAGAGAATGGATTCGATAGAAATCGATCATGGTTGAGGTACTACAGAAACCGTCTAATGGATGATTTCGATTTGAGGCCAATGAATAAACAAGGAGAAGTAGAGGATCCAACTGCTAAAACTATCAAGAAAATATTGGAGAATGAGAAATCCAGCAAAACAAAACCATGTAAGAAGGTGGTGTCTGAGCAAAATGAACGAATGCAAAGAGGTGATGTCTTTCAGGAATATGCGCACTTTATTCATATGCTTGCAACAGATATCCGCAAGGTTGTTCCGGAGTATGCGCTAACCGTAATAAAAGATCCACAGACTGGTGAAGTGGTTCATACCACAGACATTATCGATATAGTTGCAGATACCACTGCAATGGAAATCAAAATTGGAAAATATGATCCGGTAGAAATTCGAAAGCAAGTTCTAAGACAGCTTCGTGCAATCCGCAGGTTGCAGGCGAGAGGCGATGCAGATGCAAACAGCCACATAAATTCTGTAAAGCACATAGATGTAGTAGTGCTAGAAGAATGCGAGGAAACAGATATCCTTAGAGAAGAATTTTCCGATCACCCAGATGTTCATGTGCAGGAAATTGGATTCTTGGTGGATTACCACGCTCGCAGACTTACAAAGAGCGGTCCTGCATTTGCCGCAATGTACGAGATGATTAAGTTAGGTCGAATAAAAGGAGATGAACTACGATGTGTTCGAGATTTTCTCCATGCACTCAATACCGGTATAGACTTTCACAAGTTGTACAACATAGCTCATAGAGATGCCACGAAACTACGAAGAAGAATGGCTAAGGGGTTTGAAGTTCTACATAACGCCAATCGAATTACCGATGATCTTGTAG
>Ga0187833_10005799_pt1 | contig 11563 bp, 13 predicted proteins | sample ETNtaG_37_FD_167968 | JGI IMG/M metagenome (GOLD analysis project Ga0187833, IMG submission 167968) | Marine microbial and viral communities from oxygen minimum zone, Eastern Pacific Ocean - ETNP2014_SV_400_PacBio MetaG (Illumina Assembly) | ecosystem: Environmental > Aquatic > Marine > Hypoxic... | reverse complement strand
AATTTGCGAAATGTTCAACACTTTTCCAAGAACCTCAACATCGCGCATCCCCTCGAGGATATTCTCAATCTGTAATTTCCCAGTAACCGCATCAAATAACTTAACACTCAATTCGTTAGCAATAATATGGGCCGCACCCTCCTTACTAATCAATCCAGAAAGCTCCTCCATCTTAGCATCAATCTTCGCGTTCAATTCAGCGTCGGCAATACCACTATGTTCCTTAATCTTAGCAATAATCTGCTCTATCGGCATCTTTATCATGAAAACAGCTAACTCACAACTTTTTATATACTTTTAGGTTGTTGAGAACTATTAATTAATCGGTGGAGCAATATATGTAGTGTATGCACCCTCTCCAAAGTTACCAAACTCATTAAGACTGCCCGCATCGTCCTCCGCAATAATGACGAAACACGTTTCTTTGAGCAAATCCAGTTTCCTCTCAGTTTCCCCTAATGTAATTCCACTCTCCTGGAAGGGGAAAAACAACGGATCAAAATACGGCTCATCCTTTTCGGAGTCATACTCAATTTCTCTGAACGGTAGCACCAACGTCTCCCCCTCAGAACACTTGCCTTCCCTCTTCTGTTTAGCATAGAGTATAATCTTCTTCACATCAGACGACGGATTCTTGTCCCAAATCAATCTACCTGTCTTTGTACCCTCAACCTCTTCCTGCTCGAATCCAGTATAGGCGAGTGGCTTAAAACTATCCCAAAACTGCATCCCAATCTTGATCGAAACCGGCGTTCCATCCCACCGATGACTAAAAGAATCATCAGTTATCTCAAAAACCAGCACATAGTCTTGCTTATTATCCGTCGGTGTTACTGTAAACGCACTAAATTCCGAGACCATGCGAGCAAGCGTAGGTTCTCCCTCAACACCATCTTTTTCTCCCAGGATCGCACCAGTACACCATTCGATATCGCTACCTTCGTGCACAACATTATAATCTTTTGCCTGCAACAAACACTGCTCAAACTCCCCTTTGTACAGCTCTACAGCACCCTTCACCCGATCCATCCCCTTCAAAAAGTCATAATCCGAACTAATTCTAAATGCCGGCTTAATCGCATACACAACAGGCTCTATCTCTCGACACATATCCTCCCAATAACATCCCAATGTGCAAGGATCAAAGTCACACTGTATCTCATTGAGGTAATCATCACATTCATTAGATTTTTTTGTACATATCTGCTCCGCCGAATCCTTACTACGACGAGCGGCATTCTGTCGCTTCAATCCAATGCCGGCCTCATTAATCAAAGAGGCAGCTCTAGCTGAGGGAAAAACCGCATCTTTCGTCCCAATGCCAACCACTTCAAGCCCACTCCCTTTTTCCTCGTACACCAAATCAAAGTTATCGAGGGGAATATTTTTTCCGGGAAAACGAAGTAGGTAACTATCTAATCGAGTATTAAATAATCCTTCAAAAGACTCCTGTAAGGCACCCTCCGTAGGAGTGCATCGGTGACGTTTCCTATCTTCCATCGATTTACTTCGTTCACTCTCGTCAATAGACTCCCAAACACCGTTTTCACATATTCCTCCGGCCTTAGTAAAAAACTCAGTTATCGTATCCTGGAGCACATACTCTGCACTCTGATCGACATACAGTAATGCCTTATGGCCTGAAGCGATTGCTTTGAGCTGCTCACTCTGCAACTCTCCTGTCTGCCCAGTATAAGGAACGATCTTTTGAGACATCTGTAGCGAGAACATCATCAAGAGTATAGAAGTAAATACAATCAAACTCAAACCCATGGCAATCAATCCTTTTTTGTCCTTCATCGATATAGCTCCAGCCGATACTCCAAAGGCACTCGATCTCGTTGAGGCAACACAAAATCAAAAGAGTAGTCTTTCTTAGAAGCATAACATCCCTTAGTGCATTTTTTAGTAAGGAGACTATCTCCCAAATAAAGTTTGAATTTCTTATAAGAGGTTGTTTCAACTAATACCTTAAGCAATGCCTCATTTATTTCTGTAGAACGATCAACTCCCGTCGTCCCATCAATAGGCTCATAACTCAATATTTCGCGCAAGGGTTTAGTACCTACTTCGTACTCCAACAATCCTAGCAATAAAACAGTATCAGTATGTTCATCAAATGAAACTTTAATTGCAACCTCCTCCTTTCCGGCGATCTGAGGCTTTATACATTGGGTCATCAGGACAAAAATGAAGAGCACAAATATCCAAAACATCACAAAGACTGCACGATCCGCACCCGTCCCTCTTTTCGATTTCATCGGTAAAACATAACCCCCTCAGTCAAATGAAGAGTCTTACCTGCAACAACAACCGGATACCTCAACTGAGTCCCACCAAAAACATTCCCGTTCTGATACACCGCAGAAGCAGCCCGATAAAGCTCAAGATTAAATCCCACAGGGTTCTGGCCCTGAAGTGTTAAAGCACCTGCAAAATCAGGATCTCCCAAGAACAATTTCTCAACCTGATCCTGTGTAATCTTTTCCGAGTCAACAATCCAAGGATAGGTCCTTCCTGTAAGATTATCCTCCAGAAAAATAGAATCTCCACTAAATGCCAATCTGCTAGAGTACAGATAATGCTCCATATTGTAGGTATCGGCAGATCCCTTAAAGACAGAGAAAAACAAAACCGCGAATAATCCTAAGATAACAACAATGCCGACCATGTACCCCATGATATAGAAAACTAAATCAGACAACCCTCTCTTATTATTAAACAGCCTAGACAATTGCATCCTGGATAACCCCTGGCAATTGCGATTTAGTTTGTGTACTCGTAAGTTCAGCATAACTAGCCTCATCGCGCAGGCTGCCAATTTCAAGAATCAAGCCGGCAACGTCAGGTCTGAGAAGCGGAACGAATCCCTCTCCCTCGCCACCTATAAGTTGAGCCTCATCAAGGGGAATAAGAGCAACTCCCTCAAGGCTAAGACTAGGAACATCCAAGAGATTATTCAGAATCTCACATCCAAGACCTTTAGAAACTTCCAGAATCTCCTTAGGAGAATTCTTAAGATAATATGCTTTGATCGTTTTCCCAGCGAACGCCGAGCCAACGTGAATACTTACAATTAAATCAACCTCCTTTTTTTGGCTAGCAGCCTGGATATCATTCGTAGACTTCCTCCGACCATCCTGCATTCGAGTGTAAAAAACATCCTCGATCTGAGTAGAAAGCAGCAGTTCCAAACTACTACCAAAGACATGAGTGAGTTCAGATTCTCTACGCCCATTGTAAACATGCCCATCATCTGCACCATGAGCAGCATCAACTATAATGTGCTTAAAACCATGTTTACCTACCTCACAATCAAGGCTATGCAAGGAATAAGCGCGAGATCCATCTCCTTGATCCATAAACAATCCATCATTAATGCGCGCAAACACCGGTTTCACCTTAGTCTTCTCAACGAGATTAGTAGAAATCTTCTCGCCAGCAAACCGTGGCGCCAAACTACCTTCATTGACCGTTGCATGTCGATCGGCAAGAAAAGGATAGCTTGCTAGTTCAGTAATCGGCCTTGTTTCATCGTGAATTCCAACTACATTATCCTTAATGCGCAAACCAAACCATTTCATATTTTTATCATACGTAACAATCATATTCCCGGGAGAGGCATACAACGTATTAATCACCATCGCAACATCCCGTGCAAGAAAATTAGCCTCAAATCCTACTTCCTCAGTAATATTGACAATCTCCTTCATAATCGGTAGAAAATAAAACGCCGCAATCAACAAAAGACCAAAAATAGCTATAGGAATAACGGCAGGTATCTCGCTTTGGCCCCTCTTTCCCATAGACCCTCCCTCGAAGAAATGAGTTTATATATCTTATGTTATTTTTTCAATGTACTTAACGTAATCAAGGTATGTTGCACCTTAGAATTATCTTTACTAGCATCAACTTTCTTTTCAATAGAAAACCCCAGATCTACAGTCGCAATCTTATCATCTCCCTCCTTGAAATCAAAATCAACAATCTCTCCCTCCTTGCTCAAAATCTGGTGACAATACGGAGCTATTTTTTCGGCTCCCGTCGACTGCAAACACATCTTCGGCTCAGATGCACAGTCAACCCCGCGTACCTGACTAGCCTCCGTACAGCGAGAGTAAAGCCTAATAATATTATTTGTGGTGAGAGCTAAAGGAATACTCGACGCCTGACCCTTATGAAACTGAGTAACATATTCTGCAATTGAATCAAACGTCTCATAATTCACATTTTGAATATGTGCTTTTTGAGACTGACTGCACCATTTAGCAACTGCAGGAATAAACACTATCAGAAAGACTACCAATATCGTCATCTGCAAGACTTCAGTCCAGGGCTGGTCGACAACACTCCCTTTCTTATTTTTTCTTAGCCCCATCTTTGGCTGGCTCAGTTATTACTATAGGAGAACTCTGATAGCAATCCTTATCTCCACAATCACTAAAGGTGCCTGTAACCTTTTCCCAAGTTCTCCCGTTAGCAGGAGTGGGAGGCGTATCAGCACATTTTCTATTAGTATCAAAAAGACTCTTACATGCAGTTCCATCAGCCTGATTTAAAGCAGAATCAGCAGTTGTTTTGTAACCTTTAGTATATGTAAGAATACTCTCCTTGAAAATAAAACCAACAATAATCAATACCAACACCCCTAACGAGGCGATGATAATCATCGTAAACGAAAGCCCCTGACCCTTTTTCCGAACCATACACAAAAACTCCATTTTCAAATATTTAAACCTTTGCAAAGGGAAAGCTATTTATACAGAAAATCCAGTATAGCAGCAATGAACAAAAAAGCGATTGTTTGGTTGGTAATAGCGCTTGTAGTGATGGTCGCAGCAAGTTTCTGGCTCTTCGGAGAGCCAGGTATCAATGAAGCCGACCCAGAAACGTGGATCATACGAACTTCTCAAACACAAGCGGGTGTCGATTTGCAGGGCGCAACGGCGGGCAAGAGCTTCCTCAACGAACAAGGGCTGCAATACCTTTCCGCTACTACCGCAACCACATTTGCCTTAGAAGGATGGTATCAAGGTAAACATTTCAGGCAAGTGTATGCTGATCAAGACGGGAGAGTTCAAATGAGAATCACCCCGAAGATGCAACCTTACGATGGTATCCCAGAAGGATTCATTTTGCAAAAGTTAGATCCTCCTGAGGCCTACATTTTCCTTGACCTAGACTGGAAGGAGAAGTATCCACAATCCGTGATCTACTGGGGACGCTTCTTCGAAAATGAACAGGCAGTTGATTTTTCCTCAGAAGTAAAAGGGATATATATAGACCGAATAGAAGATGACATTTCAAGATTCCAGGAGAACTTCAATATCCATGACGGTGGAGTGATGGTGGGAATTCTAAACGAGGATGAAACTTCTACGCTTATCCGATTGTCCTAAGTTTTTCCAATACTAAGTGTGCCCCACCCGCTCTTCTGCCATTCCTGAATCTCTTTTGAATCACGAGACGTATCTCCGGTACCTCCAAAGCAAGCAGACACGGAAGGGATATGTCGAGGCCAAGCACCACATTTTTGTAATGCATATGAACCCGCTACAGCACCTAGTTCGACACCTGAGACTGCAAGGGTCACAACGGCACCTGCCGATGTACCTCCCGAAATAGGAATCAGCGCTACAGCTGCGATTATCGCTGCCACATTAGCTGCAGTCGTAGCATATTCAAGATTAAGATTTCTTCCAGTATAGCAAAAATTGTTACCCTCATTCCAGTTAGAGTAGGAATCGAGGCGCGGAGTTGCAGAAACGCAAGGAATAGTAACTCTTCTTGATCCAGAGAACCGATTCGTCTTCGTAGGGACGAAAGTCTGCACGACGTCGGTTTCCCTACATACCTTGACTGCATTGACTTGTTCTGCGGTGGGCTGAGCTACAATATAGTTCCGAGGTAAAATATCCTTAATGAGATCATCAAGATAATCACTCTTGAGAAATCGTTTCATTTGCATCTTATAAATGAGCTTACTGGTAGATTTGAACCAAACTAAGTTTCCATAATTGTTAGCTGGAGAATTGAGGAACAAGGGAAGATTTCTTTCTCGTCGATCCTGCAATCTATACCATTCCAACTGAATCTTTGAAAAAACAAATGTCTCATCTGGAGAACTATAGAGGTATGTTAAACTAGTAGGGTCTTCAATGGGCCCTCTATGACTAAAAATATTATTGAGCCGTTCATGACGCTCAGTATTTCTCATAAGGTCCCAATTAATTTCTAATACATCGCTTGGCTTCTCCCTAGGGTTTTTCCAAAATCTCTTAGAAAAGGGTAACCTCCAGACAGATTTAAAAGTTTGGGGGAGATCAAACGAGTCAATGTTGGGATTTTCATAAAAGAGCCCTCGTACGAGATGTGCTAGTTCCTCCTTATCCCAATCATCAAGAGAAAGTTCACCTGAAACGATGGAGACAGAAGTAAGGTCGGAGACGAAATTGCTAGAAAAAACCTCGAGAAATCGCTGAAACCGTACCTCGTCCAGATCAAGAAGAGGAGTTAATTCAAGAAGGAATTCAATCTTATCATTTTTTCCATAAGGAGTTCCTACATGGTTTACAGATCCCGAGAACAATACATGCCCCATCATCATCACAAAAGTCTCCGCATCAGGAAAGAGAAACTTAAAAAGCTCGGTTCTCTCTAACACCAAGGGATCTTTTTCTAAAAATCTGTTTTTTGGTAGGAGTTGATTGATGCGGGACTCGAGTCCATATCTCTGACTCACAGTCTTTTTGAAGGACCAGTCTTTGACTGTAAGGTATTCCTTCTTCTCTTCAGCGCTAAACGTATCCCACACGGTTTCGACAGTCTTTTCCACCCCAATTGCCTCAATAGGTTGTATTCGATTACCTTTTCCATCTTCACCTGAAAAATAGTAACCAAAATCTCCATCATTCATCTGACAGGAGCAGTAGTTCTTTGCGATTAGTAAATCTGCCTTACAAGGACTAGCCATAAAAAATCGCTCAGGAGGTTGGCTAGGATCCTTATTCATTGTAAGGTACAGATTCTCAATTCCTACCGGATCGTACGGTTTTGGGGGGATCTTATAGGGTTTGGGCTTAGCAACACCAATGGTGTTTGGTCCCATTGGCACGAATGCTTGATTCCTACTTTCCTCAAGATTGTAGAGCATTCCAAAACCAATAGCCACAGGTAAATAATTATACCGTAGGAATTTCATACATCCAGTAGCAGAACGAAAGGGACCATTGAAAACCCAGCTAAAGGGAGTTCCTTTTATGAGGAGTGTAGCCGCACCCACACCAGCACCCACAGCAACAGTACCATCACTAATAAATTGAGAGGCAAAGCCTGCAGCAATGATAAATCCACCTACAGTAATGCAGTTGCCAATGCTTTTAGCACTATTTTTCGCCCAGAGCGTCCCAGCCAAACGAAACTCATCAGCACTTTTTGTATTGGATTTAACTGCAGTAACGAACTTGCTGTTCCAGATCCCTTTTGCAGACTCGTCAAGGTTACCTATGATGGCCTTTGCAGCTACCTCATCTGCCTGTGAAAGCCCAGTTAAATCTTTAGTCCACATTTGTTTAAGTACTTCATCTGAAGACCTAAGTCTTTTTGAAAGTGTGATCCCTCCAATATCATCAAAAGTCGCAAATTGCTTCTGGAGTGTCTCGATAGTATCATCCCAATGGCCCGACTTGAAAAGCACCTCAGAAAAAGCTTCAGCATTGTTTCGCTTAATAATCAGTTCAAGTGCTTCAGCCGCCCTTTTATTAGAGACTCCTTCAGTAACCTCCTTCATTGTTTGCTTCAAGGCGTGCTTGGAGATGTAAGTCTTTCGTGTAGCATCAGTTAATTTTCCGATAACTCTTTTAACAGTACCGTCAATGATGTCATTCCCAAATCCAGCCCTTTGTAATTCACCACGTAAAATAGTTTCCATAGCATCCAGCCCTTTTTTCTTCGTCCCATGTTTAGTTGAGATAGCTACATTAAGGAGATCATCCTTCACCCAGGTCTTTGAACTTTTTCCTTGTCGTTTGTAAGCATCAAAGACAAAATCAACAGCATCGTCAATCTTCTTCAGCTGCTCCTTTGCGAGATAAGGAGATGCATCACTGACACTTTCAGCCACCTGCGAAATAGTCTTACCTACCACCCCTCCACTTTTACCGAGATTTTTAGTTTTTGCAAGCAATTCTCCAGCTTCGTCGAAATTATCAACTGAGTTCGCAGCCTTTGCCAGAGCTCCTGCAGCAGCTTCGCCCGCTGCTTTAGTCCCTCGCAGAGCCTTCACAGCTGGACCAATAGCAGGCACAAACGCGAAAACTCCCTGGACAACAAGTCCAACATTAATCCAAAAGAAATCATGGGTCTGCCAGGAAGCTTTTTCTTTTTCCGGAAATTTCTCATAGTATACGAGATACTCAGGATCTCCAAGATTAGGGATATAATTGCTGAGCTTAGATGTATCTTGGGGAAGCTCAAATCCAGAGAGAGTGCAGACCGCTCCGCGCTGTTCAACATTTTGAGGGAGATTCTTATCAGTGAAGACAAATCGGTTTCCCTTCTGCAAGATGAGATAGATTTCCCTTCCATATGATCGCGAATCGAGTTGATTTTTATCAGAAACGTAATGCATATCAAAGGAGATATGATCTTTCTTTAATCCCAACTGGCGATCCGAATCGGTAAAGAGGAGCTGAGAAGTAAAAAATCTGCTACTTGGAAGTTCCAATACTGCAACCGAGTTCTCTTTGAAGATCCGTTGTTTCCTTGAATCGACCAGCGGTTCCAGAATCTCAATGCGTTGAACTGCATCTTTGCGCTCTCGCTCAATCTCAACCAATCGTGCTTTTCTTTCAGAAGCAATTTCCGGAAATTGGAATTCGGTGGCGAGTTCTTCTGAGATTTTCTCTTCCTCTTTAAGAAGCGCATCCAAACTGGCTGTCAAAGCCGACAATTCAGCAATCTCATCACCGAGTTCTTCAGAAACTCTTGCCGTATCTAATTCTATTCTTTTTGACAAGAGCTCACGCTTCCAAGGAGCAAAGGTAAGTCGAGCACAAAGCACCGGATTAGAAATACGGTTATGTTTTCGCAGGCATGATCTCATTGCGTCTGTAATACTAGCGGCATTGTCTACAATCTTTGTTCCAAGCGGAAGTGTAGGGGTAACCTCGCAGTTCACGCATTTATCAGTTCCAAATAGTACTCCTTCACAACTCGCCTTCTCAGAGTCGGATGATTCGTCTTTGTCAGGAGTCTTTGATCCAAGACACCAAGAAGGATCTACAGATCCCTTAGCAACAGAAGAAAAAGCACACATCAAAGCATTCATAGAATCATCAATAATATGCTCCTCTGCAGTAAACACCGCTTTATACGGGGTAAATTTAGTCTTCCCGGTAAAGTCCGCGCGAGTATTATTGAGGAGCTTTTTCGAGGAAGAAAAAGCATCAGGATACACTGCAAAAATAATCAATCCAAGAACAATCGCACCAATAACTATCTCGACTACGTTAGACCATACCAAAAAACCCCTTTTATTGCGCATCATGTTCAAAAAAAACTACCGATATCTTTAAGCAGACTAGTCCCTTCATTCTGTGCCTGAAAAACATAAAACAACAAAAAGACCAAAGCGATGCCCGCTAAGATAAACAAGACCAGTTGATTAAATGCTAAACCTTTCTTCAATCTCATTTCACTTTCGCCTCCACTTCTTTAAGCTTACAGCTAACCTGGTACTGATCAAGCGGCATCAGCTGAACGACATCAAAAATCTCCTCGGGAGGACTGCCTGAAAACCGTCGTGCAATTTCAGCCGATAGCTGACTAAGTTGTTGCTTATTAAACCGCTTATACACCACAGCAAGATCGTTGTTTTTAAGCTTATCAGTCGAAGATTTTTTCTCAATATCATAGGGATAGCTTGTAAAAAAGTCACTCACTAGAGAATCATCTTTAATATACTCCCAAAAACTCTCTGTGCTAACTCTACTGGTAGGATTATTCTTCAGGAAGGCATCCATAGTAGAGCCGCCAGCAAATAGGGTAGCGACATCATCTCTGAATTGAATAACCTCACACAAATCACAATAGATAACGGTGGAGGCACCAGTAAGCTCGTCAAAAATACCTGCATCGTGCCATTGTTTTCCAATAGGCAAATCTCCCTGTCCATTACGGCCCCAACACCGCTTCATCGCCTTTGCTATAGCTTCCTCAAAACGATATTCAACCAAAAAAGGAACCCTGCCATTTTTCCCAAGTAAAGGATCCTTATTAGTGAGATATTCGGCAATGCCTCCCGGACCGTCAAATTTATCTTTCTTCATGCGATCATTCTGATCCTCTAAACTATCCCTCGGCTCATTATACCACTTCGCGATATTTTCGTAATCCTTCCTCGCAAACGGATCGTTAAGATCAACAACACTAGGATCATCAGAATCACCCACCAAAGAGAGTGTATGGAAAATGGGAGTACAACTAGCACCCCACACAGTGATACCTGCTATCGGAATCTTAGTATAGGCACTAACCACTTTCTTAGCCAAACAAAAGAAATAATCCTCCCCTATACCTCTCATCAACGCAAATGCTGACGAATAAAATCGCAAAGCAATAATCATAATCACGGCCATCATAATAACCGTAACAATAATACCTTCAGACATTCCTTTCTTATTCTCAGGAAAAAGGTACTGCTTAAATCTCAATAACCAAGAATCTTTTTCCTTACTCATTTGAATGGGTTCAATTCAGCCATCTGACCTCTTAACAAAAATATTGCAACCGCAAAGATAAATGCGAGGGATACCAAGATCAATATCCACCCCATAGGCAAGCCTGTCTCTGTTGCCTGCCCTCTCTTATCCATACCACTACCTGTAGAAACCAAGTTTATAAACATTTGTTTTCCACCGAGAGATGAACGAGGAAAGAAAATACACTCTCGCAACACCAGAAATGTCTTATGACAACCCAACCGCATCCAAAATAACAAACGTATCGTTAAAAAGAACCAGTTTCTGTATCATCATCCAAAGAATAGCTAACAACACTAACAAAATAATAATCTTAAATGCAGAAACATCATTAATCTTTAACATAAAAAGGAAAAAAAATTAGAACTGCGTACAGCAGATCTTACCATCAGCCAAGTTAAAGCTTCCAGCGATTTTTGAGCCTGTTGGACATCCACCCTCGGCGTCAGCATCCTGTACAACTCCACCGATAGCTGCACTATCGCAAGTTAATCCTTCCTGCTGCTCATCCAATCCCTTATTGAAAGCTCCCATTCTACCCGTAAAGATTGCCCAAAGAACAACCAATACAATAAGAACAATAGCTGCAATAATAACCGTGTTAAGACTTAGTCCCTGTGCTTTCTTTTTCATATATGACACCTCTGAATATATTCCAAGATATTGATAGATACAAATCAGCTCAAGTAGTATATAAACCTTTTGGAAATCGGAGATTTCCAATGGTACCAGAAATGGAATTTCTATGTACCTTTCGATAACTTAGAATAAACGCTTCCGTCGCCTAAAGATGGGAATGAACG
>Ga0187833_10005797_pt1 | contig 11565 bp, 7 predicted proteins | sample ETNtaG_37_FD_167968 | JGI IMG/M metagenome (GOLD analysis project Ga0187833, IMG submission 167968) | Marine microbial and viral communities from oxygen minimum zone, Eastern Pacific Ocean - ETNP2014_SV_400_PacBio MetaG (Illumina Assembly) | ecosystem: Environmental > Aquatic > Marine > Hypoxic... | reverse complement strand
AGAGGCGTTTCATTATTATTCAAATGTTTGTTCTATATCGTTATGTTTCTACTGACCCTACATTTTGGATTCTTCAAACACAACACTGGGGAGTTTACACTTGGCTAGAATAGATTCAATCTCTTGCGTTTCTTCTACTTCCAGATCGAGAGAAGGAGAATCTGGTACGATTTGGGAAATGTAGTGAAGAAAAACAAGTAAGCATTTCGTCGGATCATCGCAATGAGTGTTGATTTCCTTGATGACAATTCCGAGCTGGCTTAAAGTATCGTAAGTATAATGATGATCACTGAATGCGATGCCAATCTCCATAGGGGCTATCCCTGTAGTCTTGCACTTCGGACAGGGAAGTAGCACACCCCACTTCATTTCACCACAGTTTAAACAGAGAGCCGCTGTCATATCTAATTATACAAATTCACGCACCGAGTTTAGCCGTCCGGTGGAGTGAGTTAACCAGATTATCATGTATCTACTCTTGTTTTTATAAGTTTCATAATGGAACTACCAGAATCCAACATTTCATTATCTAAAACTTGACCAATATTGTAAGTGGCACCGCCAATATTTATTTCGTCCCAAATGGAAACGCGAACTAAAGGAATATCATATAACAGTGGAGTTAAGTCTTTTACAAAATCATAAAAAGCACGTTGTTTCCACCGGGGAGAACCATTACCTGAAAGGTTTCCAGGAGTAGAACCCACACCAAATTGTTTTTCACAACTATTGTTTGTCCATTTGCCACCGTAAGCACCTGCACTTAAACATTTTGATTCATAAGTCTCGCAATATGATTTGTATTCTTTTATTGAGAAGTTTTTCAATTTTAAATATAGTGGAGAACTCAAAGTAGAAAGACGGTAACGATTAAAGTGTAATAATTCATCGAGCTCAACGGCAATATCTTCCACTTCAATGTCCCATTTTCTTAAGTTTAATGGGTAAGGGGACAGCAACCCCCCAAGTTCTTCATAAACGCTTTGGACTTCGTCATTGAACTCAGAATTATATAAATCTTCCTTCTTGGGATATTGTAAAAAGCCAGAAGAGGTTCTGTAGCCAGAATATTCTAAAATATACCCAAATGTATCTTCTCTTTTTCCCATATTTATTGTCTCCTTGTTATGAGGTGGTTAATCTGTTAATACGATCAAGTTACAGTGAAACACCAATCTTTCCGAGGAGATCTGCTACACTCGCCGTATCAAGAGAAAAAGCTAAAGGCCACCTATAGTTTGTAATAGGTGCATACCCCAACCGCTGTTTCAATTCTGTAATCTTGAGTCCTATCAGAGTGTTATCGATACTTAGCATACGGGAAGAATTATTATCGTCCCAAAGTTTTTGATTGAATGAATAGGAAAAACAAAGCTTTGATCCATTCATATAGCAAGGAGTGCTAGTGCCGTTTATACTCTCAAGCTTTAGCAAGGATATTGATGTTTCACTGACCTGTCCAGAGAATCCTAATCTCCCGTAACGGCTTGGTTGGAAGTACTTTGCAGTATAAACACCAAGAGCTAGGCTGCATTGATCAACTGTCAGATTCATTATATTCGGCTCCCAACTTAAAATCATACCTGAAAGCTGGCTGGGTTCGAAATAACACCGGGACATACCTTTCTCCCAAACCCTGGTGTGGGCCATTGTTCTCAATATGAGAATTCTTGCGTGTGGTTTCTCAGCCATATCTTATGTACGATCTAAACATTTCAATTCTTACTTTTAATCAGTTTCTTTTTTAATCCAATACCTTCATAACCTAAATTTTTGGTATCCTTCACCTGATTAACAATAGAACTGAGTTTTTCTATCGCCGGCAGATTATTCCTCACTTCCAGAAACGGATCAATTCTTCTCTGCCTGAATTCACTGGCCAGTTTTGCACTTGCTAATACGCTTCTCATTATCTGTTCCTGATCTTGACAAAACGTGACGGTTGCGGGGATTCCCAAAAGATGACCTTGGAAATATGGATTCCATTCGTAACGACTATCCAGAATTACAACGCCACCCCGGTCCTTCATTGATCGTATTAATCTACCGAATCCCTGACGTAGTTTCAGGTAAGCACTGGAAGAGTAAACTCTAGCCATAAAATCTGTTTCCCACATATTTCGATGAGCAATAATGGTATTACTCAAGCTTGGATTGGGTGCTTTTACAATGATCACCTGGCTAAGGGTTGGACCGGGGAAATCCACACCTGACCAGAACCTGTCTACACCAAAAAGGATAGAATATTCGTTTCTATAAAATTCCTTGATTTCTTCTAGGCTGCTGCCATTTTGGAGGATTGGTAGAATATCATAATTTCTAAAGAATGCTTTCGTTCTGTCATAAGTTTGGTTCATTTCCTCCGTAGACATAAACAGAATCAGTGTCCTCCCGTTTGTAGCCAACCCATACGTCATAATTGCCTGATCTACAGATGAACGAAAGGCTTGCATCTGAAAAGGGTTTTTATAATCATAACTGGGTATGGATGTATCCACTGCGCAATACACATGATCACGGTAAGAAAATGGTGAATTAAGCCGTAATGTGTTAACGTTAAATCCCTTTGCACGTGATCCATATTCATCAATAAAGAATTCTGGTGAATCCTGTATGTAGAGTGCGGCGGAAGTAAAAAACACATTGTCTATATTTTCATATATTGATTTTTTAAGGCTGTCGTGGAGATATACTGGCATCCTCGTCAGTGTCCAAGATTCAGGTGAGCCACTATAGCTGTGTGCATAGCTTAAAGTACCAAAACCGAAAGAAAAATCTTTGAAGGATCCAGAGATGTTTTCTATTAATACACGATAGGATTCACATCTCTCCTTCTGGGAGGAATTAAGCGGTGAATTTTCATCCTGTAATTCTGTTAAACTATTTTCAATAATTTCCAACATCACTAATATTGGGTCCATTAAAAGTTTCAAGGATGAGGTTGAATTTCTAAGAGCAGGCAGTTTTACCATTAATGATGGTATATATCCATTCGCAGGATGGATTTTCTCTATAAATAATTGAATTGATTTATTATATAACCCAACGTTACCAATCAGCGCCTCAATATCCTCAAGAGTTTTTGCTGCATTTTTCCTGTTTCTACCTTTTACATTCTCTTCAATTTTTTCTTTTAATACCTGAAGATAACCACGTCGCTTTGAGGTCCCTATCAGTCTATGTATTAACCTGTCAACATCCATAGATCTTATTTCTATGGAAAGTGCCTGACGAACATTATCACCGAACCGATCTGCCTCATCAACAATAATTGCATGAGTAGAACCTAAAATTTCCTGATCAAGTGATACCGCTTTATGATGGTTGGTCACAACTATATTTGATCTTTTTGCAGCATTCAGGTGACGGCCATATACACAATTGGCAGGCTTGCAAAGAGATTTTGTGCAATGCAAGTCACTGCGCACATCTTTTAATAAGTCATATAAAGGAATCAACCACTTTTTCATTCTGTAAGGGATTTTCTCCAGGTCTCCTTCTGTCTCATAAGAAAATAGAGCAAGATAAATCCATGCCGCTTTTTCCTGCCAGTCAGCTTCTGCATTAAATGAATGTGAGAACTGACGAGCCAAGGCAGTTGGACAGATATAGTTAGATTTACCTTTCAAAGTTGTAATGGATACATCCTGAAACCTTTTAATGATTAAAGGCCAATCCTTTTCCAATATCTGTGCCTGTAGGTTTTTGGTTGATGTGGCAATCATTATTTTGTGGGTTTTATTCTTTTCAAGGTAAAAAGCAGCAGGGACGAGGTATCCAAGCGTTTTTCCAATGCCTGTGGGTGCTTCTACATAATGATGAACAGGTTGATCTAACATATCTACCACATTAGCTGAAAACTCAATTTGTTCATTCCTGATCTCATAGCTCTTTAGACTTTCCCGGATAAATTTGGAGGTAAAAAAGTTCTTAACAGTAGAAGTATTAATTTTCTTTATTACCGAATCGTGGTTAAAAAAAGTACCTACCTTGCTTGTATCATCTGTAAGGATTTCGGGAATCAGGTCCTTTCCTTTAAAATCAGCTATATTAATTGATCCGTGTCTTTTATTGGGATTTATCAGCAGGTCACCATCGAGCCAACCGGAACTATTGCATCCCTGTATAAGGTGAGAAATAGCTTCAAAATCAGGGTTTGCAATTATTGTTTGTAAAATATCCTGTAAATGCGTGTGGAATACAGTATCTTTTCTTGAAAATAGCTCAGCTACCCTTCTTAGGAGTGCCTCAAACAGTAAAAGAGTTTCTTTCATGATATCTTCTGTTTTAGGGAGTTCTCTGCCAAAAACAGATTTATACATTCCCTCTAAAGAATAATCGTCAAAATCAGGCAGAAAGAATTGTATAACCAAGCTCAAGTCAACTACTACAGTTTGGGGAGAGTTTTTTAGAACTACCTCTCTTACCCAGTCCAATTCGTTACCGTTCCCGGACTTCATTACGAAGATATGCGAAAACTTTTCTAACTCAGATTGCCACTTGGAAGACACTGCACCGAATAGAGGAGCATTTTCAAGAATAGAATCCTTTAGGCCGGATCTTTGTTTAGCACTACGGCTAATTTTACATTCAGGTTTAAACTTTTCAATTCCTGGTTCTTTTGTACCATCAAGAGGGAGCAAACCGAGTTGAATTATAAAATCCCTCTCGGTGTGAGGACCGGTGGTATGAATATGTGATATTGCGAAATTGAAGTTGTTGGTCATATCTTACCCCACCACTTCTTAAGCCTGAAGCGACCGGGACGACTTTTCCTTCCGCGTCCGTGAATCGCCTCGTGCTTACTCTTAGAGACAACCGTAAGATTTAAAGGCCTGTTGTCCTGTTTGTCCCTGTTGATATGGTAGACTTCGTATCCGGAACGAATCCTGCCGCCCAGTTTCTTCTCTGCAACTCTTCGATGGGTAAACTTCCAAGTGCCAGATCGCCTGCTGTAATATTGAGTATACCCGTTCTTTGATCGGGTTGAAAGGGTACTTCGACTTGGAGTTGATGAGGAATAACTACGTTTAGTTGAAGACCTGTAGGAGGAGGAAGGTCTAGACGGCCTGCGACTACGGTATGAAGAAGAACGGCCGGATGACCTGTAAGATCCCCGGCTGGAATAATTTCGAGAGTATGATCTTCTGTTGAATTTTTTATCTCCTTTTCTTAGAAATCTTTCAAATTAGCCTTTACTTTATTAACCAAGCTTACAATAAGAACTATTGATATGTTTCCATGACAACGTTGCTAGTCAGGCCCTGTTAAACCTTAGAATCCAACCAGTATTTTTAAGAATTTATCAACCTCCGATTTTACATCCACTGCAGGTCCAAGTAATGCGCCACAAATACCGCAGCAATTGATTTCTTTCAATTCCGTATCAGACTTAAAATTATCATCAACTATAATACTATCTAGTATCTTATATCCATCATCAGTCTTTTCGGATAGTTCTATCATTAACAAGATATCTGAACTTATTGGATATATTTCGGTGAGGATCTTTATATTAGGTCCACACTTGTGGCATTTGAAGGTTTTATTTGTATCATTATTTTTGAATTCATAACTCCTTTATTATTTATTATTCGTAAAAGATATTACATTATGAAATTGTAAAATGTTAAAACAGCAACGTTGCAATTTCTTGGGTGGAAAATTTGCCTTAAGAAGGCTACGAAGGAATAGATTACTGTCTTTCGGCCCAGGTCAAGAGATCACGCAAGACGGAAGTAAAATCTTTTAGTAAACCTTGTTGGAGTATGAAATAATCTTGACGTTTAGGTGTCTTGCGATGCCCAATGTAATGTTCCTGAGATTCTTCAGGAGTGAATCTTCTTACCTTGAAGTTCCTGCTAGCTGTATCGTGTGCTCCTATCCACTTATGTCTCAGTACGTCAATTCTGTGGAAGACATCCGGCGCGTTCTTTGGTTTGGGAAATCTATTAAACTCGTGTGGGTATTTTGCCATATTTTGGATGCGACTATTTTTTGTTCGTGGATCAATGATTTCCTTTTGAGTTGATTCAAATACTATCGTGTACAATGGAGCGATAAACTCTTTGAATGTGTTTCCATCTTCAACCAGAAAAGACAGTTTGTTAAAGAACATTGGATATTGAAATGATAAAGTGGTGTCAAATATTAGTTCTATTCCTTTGCCAAAAAGATTCTCATTTATTTCAAATATAAATTCATTCACTTCATTAGCGAGTTGAAAAATTACAGACTGTTTTCTATTTAACTCTGTAGCCGATGTTACTTGCGTGGATTGCGTATCTGAAGAATAGGGTGTTCCCTCAGGTCTCTGAGATAAATCTTCAGCGCTCGCACAGAAATCAATCCATAGCTGTCCTCTAGGCAAAATAACATCACCAAATATCCTCGATTTTCTTATTACCAAACCAAGTTTTATCAGCTCTTCTTCTACTAATCTTATTGATTGAACCCCATACAGCACTTGTTTTTCTGATAGAGACAAGCGGTTTATAGCGCTATTGAAATGGGGAGTCAACCGTAATAACAAATCAGGTGCTGATATTAGCTCAGTGAGAGAAAATTGATTACAAAGTATTTTGACAACATACGGCATACCCCCTGAATAATTGGATGCTATCTTTTTCAATTTGTGTAATTCACTACTACTTATTCGATTACCATCCTCAAATGCTTCTTCCACAATACTCTCGCACTCTGATTCTGAGAGAGGTGCCAGGTAAATCGTATGATCAATAAAATTAAAATCATCAGAACCGACATCCTGTGCATAATGATCCCACCGTCTTGCTCCCGATATTGTACATTGAAATCTTTGACCGTTAGGGAGAGGACACATTACTAAGTTCCTAATAGTATGAAAGGAGCCAACTCTACCTTGCAGGGAATTAAAATACATGAATTCATATTCATCTATAAGCAGGCATATAGAATATCCAGAATTGGCTAATGCCTCAATTACATATCTTATGGTGGATTCACCTCTCCAATTAGTATTACTTAGAAAATTATAGTATCCATCAACAGTTGGTTTTTTTTCTACCTTTTCACTACCAAGTGTAAGACAGCCATCCGAATCCCAAACATCATACTCGTTGACCTTATTAATTATAGCTGCACATAACAAAAAGTAACTAGAATTAATACCAATTACTGAAGGATATAGCTTGAAGTTTACCAAGACCGGAATTGTTCTGTCTCCGAGGTGTCCATTTTCAATCAAATTTACAGCACAGTTTAGTAATGACGATTTACCACTACGTCGCTCACCTATAACTTGTGGATTACTACCTCTTGAAAAGGAACGCAACAGAATATCTAATTCCCTGTCCTCCTCATTTCGGCCAATTAAATGTGTAGGATCGAATATCTCTTTAGATGGTTCTAGCCAGATGTTTTGCATATCTCCTTCTTTTTTTATTTATAAACTGACTGTGTTCCAATTAACTTATCCAATTCACTATCCAAATCTGGATACTGAACACACCACCACCTCCTAAAAAGATCTACACCTATTCTATATTCCGGTATATCTTCAACTCGCCTTTGAATCAAGACTCCTCTTCTCACAAGTGCTTCTAAGGACTCCTGAAGGCGTGGAAGAAAGTATATGTCGCCAAGAGCACCCGCTTTCCTACTCTCAGATTTTCTGTGCTCACCCCATTGCTCTGTCATTTCTTGTCTAGAAATGAACTGGGGAATTGATCTGTTCTTACTACAAAAAGCAACTGTGGAAATAACAGCATTATTGAACCGCTCATCATCCGTTGGTCTAAACTGAGTATCACGGAATTCACTTTCTAATGTTGTCACTCCACCGGGCAATTCTTGGTGACGTTCTCCCGCCATTGTAGAGATTACAAGTTCCACTTCCGGTACCCCAAGTACATTTCGTCCTGTTGCAACTGCATACCAACCGCATCTCCGGCAAATCATCTGAATGAAAAACGGAATATTATTAGATGCCAGCACGATATATTTTACAGCTTTTTCAGTAAAGGTGAGCTTCGGTGTCGCCGCTTGAATAAGTTCCTCAGCATACTTCTCCTCAATAGCACCAATCTGCAATTGTTTGGTGTTAGCTAACTGCGACGTTATCCCATACTTTGGGTCTTTAATAATGTCTATCAAATCGTAAACCCCTGCCATAATGAAACACGCTTTCTCATCATCAATTGTTAATTCACGAATCTGCTGAAGGAATGCAGGAGTAACCAGATGATTTTCGACCATCTCAGTATAGTATGTAAATTCATCAATAGCTATGAAGGGTAAGTATCCTTCTTTGATTAGAATAGAAAGAATTTGATTCAAATGAACATTTCTGTATGGATGACGATCCCGCAATCTTTTTAAGTATTTGTTCTCGTTCAGTGTGCGAGGTATTAGACCATTGTCAAGATAATAGTCTAATCCTGGGCGTCGGTCATTTTCCCCTCTAAGGATACAGTCACCTATCAGATAGGACCACATATCTTTCGCATTGTCACTAGCCGCCGCTGATGCAAAACTCCAGAAAAACGGGAGTAGTTTCTTGATCCCTAATCTAGTGTCAACCTCCTTTAACAGAAGTCTTTGAGCAAGATATTCGTGAATAGATGATTTACCATGACGCGTAAGACCAAATATGATGTACGTTTCGATTCTGTTCTTACTGCTGAGATAATGCGACTCCAGCTGGTCCAACAATTCATCTCGACCTTTAAACATTTCCGGCGGAACTTTCGTGGTTTCATGCCACGGAATATCATCATCAGTTAGGGCGTGGGATTCATTTATGCCAATAGTAAAATATTCCGGCTTGAATAGTAGTTCCTGATCTCTAAATTTTGTTTTAACTACCACTTTTACTGTTAATGTTTCATCATCCAATAACTCTAAATTTTTATCCTGAAATACAATTTGCCACCTTCGCTGGTCACCCGGAATAATGTCTTCTTCCCAACTTGCTTTCTCTGTACAAATGACGTCATTACCGTCCGTATAAATTAACTCAATGCTAGACTTCACCGCACTCGCGACGGCAGTCCCCTCGTTTTTTAATAGTAAGTTCAGGGTACCCTCATCATTAGTCTTAACGATAAATGGTGGGTCAATCACCACTGTAATTCTAGGCTGAATTGCTCTTGTGCGTCTCAGTTCAAGACGGCGAAGTGAACTCAGCCAAGTTCTTAGGAGAGATTCTAAGATAACCCTTTTCCAAAAAGTTGGATGTTCAGCAATTTCAGACAGTATGCCTGAAATACGCTCTCTCAGAAATAAAACAATACCGAGCTTCTCCTGATCAGAGCGCTCCATATAGGGTTTGAATTCGCTAATGATTTGAGTTATATCTTCAATAGTTCTCTTATCAGACTCAAGGTACACTCCTGATTTAAAATCTATTTTTTTCCATTCGGTAGAGAGTTTGTCTATTTCCCTAACTGTAAACTCATAGTTGGCAACATTTGCTAAGTCCACCATACTTTGGTTTAGTTCATTAATGCGATAGTCAAAAAAAGTTTTTAGTTTCTTGCTTACGCTTATATTTTTCTTAAGTTCTACTGATGTCAATCTTTGAAACCCTTTTAGAATGACTGGCTGATTATAAAAAATAATTTCCCGGGCTTGGCCACCAAGAATTCCCTTTCTAGTGAATATTCTGTTAAAATTCTTTGGGTTTGCAGCACCGATATTTAGCATTGCATCACATAGAACCAAAGTCGTGTCCTCTTTTTTCAGGCACCGTTTTGCTGTTGTTGTGAAATCTTCTCTGAAATGATTCTTTTTTATTTCCCGTCCTATTTTAAATGCTGCATAGATGGCATGGAGTTTAATATAGTTGTCTACGATTTCATCGGCAATCTGCTTATTCTTATCTAAACTAAGGCGTAATGACTCAAGATAGTAAGTGGCGGCACTATCTCTTAATCTTGCTATCTCCTCTGGGTCTCTTTCTGATTCATCTCTTGAAAGGATTATCCTCTTAAATCCATCAAAGAAAGCCCCTGCGAACAAGGACGCATATCTGGCCAAACTCCTTTCAAAAAGGGACTCTTCATAAGCGCCTGAAGTTAACTCAGAATAGGCCTTGGCAGCTTCCAAGTAAAGTGGATAGTGTACAAATATCTCCTTTCCTTCATTTAATGATTTTTCCAACGTCAGGTCCGCCATTTTTAGCAGATTATTAGCATCTCCAACGTCAGGTATTCCTCCCTTTTCTAGTACTTCTGGATCAGAGAATTTGTGCTCTTCAATATCGACTTGTAGCATTGGACTTTTCTCGCTCTTGATTGAGAGGTCAATATCAACTGAAAATTCCTTACCAATATCACTCAATTCCTCTAATTCCAGGTCTTCTCTATGTTCAATGAAGGTAAATCTCTGTAGTAATTTCAGAGCCAATTTGTTGTTAGGTTCTATTGCTAGTATTTCATCTAAATACTCTCTTGCGTTCTGAATCTCACCCATTCTAGAATGTGCAAATACCAAACCGAACATTGTGAAAATTCTTCTTCTTAATGTCATGGCATACTGAAGCATTTGTAATAACGAGTTTTGAAATTTATCCCACTGTTCAGTTCTTTGAAATATCTGGCTTTGAATTTGGTATAACGGGTATAACTCTTCACTATTAAGCACTGGACACATAAGGCCCTTTTCAACAGCTTTCAGTGTATACTGATTGGAATGGTCAGGGTCAGTTAGACCAACTGCTGCATTCGCCATATTTATGTAAAAGGATGCGGAATGAGCATCAATTAATTTTTCTGCTTTAACAAACAATTGCCATGCTTCATTATTCTTCTTCTGCATACGCAACCTATTTGCTTCTACAATAATGTTATCAAATTCAATTTGGTCACGTTTCTCAATTTTTTTTACTGCTCCAACTTTTATAGGGGAAAATCCTTTCTCATATCTGGGTTCGGGTTTAATCGCCAACCTGTTTTGAAACCTCAAGCAATTAGATTCCAAGTCATCGTAATTATATTTTATAGCAAATTTTTTAATTCCCTCTATTGTATTATTAATATGGTGCATCGATCCTCTTCTAGGATCTAAAAGTTGGATGCATTTTGTATACACCTCCTTAGCTTGTGTTATATTATTTAGCTCTTCCTGTATCTTTGCAAGAAACAGCCAGGCGTTTAAATGGCGATCATAATCCCCAACTAACTCTACAAGTGCATCTCGATATTCTTCAAGTGTAGCATTTTCCAATGCACCTAAGAAATGATCGTTAAATTCCCTGTAGGTAGTCGTTACTTTTAATTCCAAGAATATGCACCTCCATTAACTTTAAGATATGGTATATGAAGTAAGTTTAACCACATAAAATGTATAGTTAGTTAACTAACAACGTTGTCAGCTCTCGAACTTAATTGAACTCTTATCTAGAACTAATCCATACTTTTTTATTCTAAGATCCTCAGGGTCTCTTATCTCCGTTATTTGAACCTGTTTGTGTATTCTGGGGTCTCTTACTTGTGTTGAAATAATCTTCTTGAGTTTAGACCGGTTCTCCCGAATAGTTTTATCTATATCATAATGGCTTCTTGCATTAAAGTTATACCAATAAGA
>Ga0187833_10005792_pt1 | contig 11571 bp, 11 predicted proteins | sample ETNtaG_37_FD_167968 | JGI IMG/M metagenome (GOLD analysis project Ga0187833, IMG submission 167968) | Marine microbial and viral communities from oxygen minimum zone, Eastern Pacific Ocean - ETNP2014_SV_400_PacBio MetaG (Illumina Assembly) | ecosystem: Environmental > Aquatic > Marine > Hypoxic... | reverse complement strand
GATATTACTTTTACGGTTAACAATATTATTGGTTTTCCTGGAGAGACAAGAGAGCTTGCTTTTGATACAATTAATCTTAATAGAAAATTTAAATCAGACAACGCTACTTGTTCTATTTTAGTTCCTTTTGCAGGTACAGAGATCAGAAAACTTGCGGAGTCACAGAACCTTATTGATTCCAATTATATTTGTACAACAGCCAATACGTCCGAAGAAGGTGTATTGGACATGCCACAATGGAGAAAAAAAGAAGTTGCAAAATTACGTAATACTTTTCCAATGTACATTAAATTTCCTAAAGATAGATGGGGAGAAATAGAAAAAGCAGAAGATGACCCTGAACTTTTCTCAAAATTAAGTGTTGAGTTTGTAGATACTTTTTGGCCTAAAACTGACGAAAGTATAACTGAGGCGGCAAGAGGACTTTTTTAGAATGTCGATTACATGAAGGTAGTTACATCATTTCAAATGAAAAAAATCAATTGTATTTAAAACTTAGACACATAGTTAATTTTGATCGCCGCCCTATTAAAAATAGAATATTTAATGATTATTAGGTTTTTTTGATATCTGAAAAAAATTTCTGCTTTGGAATTGTCCAAAAACTAGTTTTGTGTAATGCATTTAAGAATTTTTTGTCACTATTTCCATAACCAAAAAATTTTTTTTTAATTGGCTTATAAGACTGCAAAAATTTATATAATTTAAATGTGTTTAATTTATTAATATCTAAATTTTTAATCACTTTGCTATTAATTCTTTTGTATTGTCTATTTCCTATATTTATAGCTGGAGTGTCTAATATTGGCGCTTCGTAAATTGCTGAACTAGAATTTCCTATTATAAAATTTGCATTTTTAAGCAGTGTCAAAAAGTTTTCAAATCTTAGGTTTTTTAAAATATTATATCTAATATTTTTAATTTTTTCATAGCAATTGAAAATTATTTTACTTCCAGGATCATTATTTGGATAAATAATTATAAAATTTTCATTTAATTTATCGATAAATCTAATTAATGCATTTGTATCTTCTCTTAGTGTATTAATTTTAGATGTAACAGGATGCCAAAGTAATATAGAGTAACTTTTAAACTTTATTGAATATCTTTTTCGAACATTTTCAATATCAGGCAATTTTTTGTTTGCTATGGCATCTATATCGGGAGATCCAATATTAAATATATGTTTTTTTATCTCTCCCATTTTAATTATCCTGTTTTTTGCAGCAGAAGATCCGACAAAATGTATATGACTTAATTTAGTTACAGCATGCCTGATTGTATCATCAATAGTTCCTGAAACTTCTCCTCCCTCTATATGAGCGGTTAAAATGTGATTTAGTGAACCAACAATAGCGCAAGCTAAAGTCTCAACTCTATCCCCATGAATAATTATTAAATCAGGGTTCATATTTTTTACAATTTTAGAAAATTTTTCGGATGTTTTGGTTAAAATTATTTCTAACCTATCTCCTAATGATTGATTCTTAAATTTGATAATATTAGATCTAAAATATTTTTTTACTTCAAGATAAGTATTACCAAATTTTGGTATTACATGCATTCCAGTAATTACAATATAAACCTCAAATTCTTTTCTAGTTTTTAAAATTTTTATCAACGATTTTAATTTACCAAAATCAGCTCTTGTAGATGTAACAAAAATAATTTTTTTCTTTTTATTTGATATCATTTTTTTTAATTTGAGTATTTTTTTTTATTTTTTTAATTGCTATTTTTCCTAGTATTTTTTCATATTTGCTTGCTGCAAAATCTCCATTACCAGGTCTTTTTACCCAAATATTTTTTTGGGTCAATTTTTCACCATTTTTTATTTCTTTTATAGAAACAACTGATGCAAACGCAAAATTTCTGGTAACTTGTTCTTCTTTTAAAAGATTTTTTTCACCACCTCTTTGCAAAAAAACTATATTACAACCCTTTATCAATTCTTTTAAATTTTTTTCATCAATAGAGGATTTTATATCTGGTCCTTTCCTACTTTTTTTGTCCACAAAATGTTTTTCAATAATGCAAGCACCCAGAGCCACAGCCCCTATAGAAGAGTGGTTAGTTTCGGTATGATCTGAAAGACCAATCACTAAATTTGGAAAATTTTTTTTTAATTCAGTAATACTGTTTAATCTAACTAGTTTATCAGGTGTCGGATAAAGATTTGTTGTATGCATTAAAGCAAATTTGTTTTTTTTTTTTGATAAAAAACTGACCAACTTTCTAACATTTGTTATTGAATGCATGCCTGTGCTGATTATCATTGGTTTTTTTAATTTGGCAATATAGTCTATCAAAGGAAGATTGTTCATTTCCCCTGAACCAATTTTAAATGCACTTACACCAAATTTTATCAATCTGTCAACAGCTTTTCTGCTAAACGGAGTACTAAGAAATATCATTTTTCTCTTTTTCACATAATTAAATAGTTTATATTCATCCTCCTCATTCAAACATGTTTCTGAAATAATGTTATAAATATTTCTATTTGAATTAGCTGGTTTTATTTTTTTTGCTTCTAAAGACATTTCATCTTCAGGAATATGAGTTTGATGTTTAATAATTTCTGCTCCAGCTCTTTTTGCTGCATCAATTATTTTAAATGCAATTTCTAAGGAACCGCTATGATTTATTCCCATTTCAGGAATAATCAAAGGCTTTTGATTTTTACCAATCAATCTGTTTTCAATTCTAATCTCAGCAAAATTTTTTTTGCTCATAACATCTTTTTTATTTTTTGGAAATATTTCTTATGTCCGTTAATCTATTAAAACCCATTTCTTTAATGGGCCCATCCAATTCACTTAAAATATTACCTTTTTTTTCAATTTGTGAAATCTTTTCAAATATTTTGTTACAGGCATTTTCATAAATTTTAAGAGCATGTTCATCATGTTTATAATTCGCATAACACTTATCCGCAGCAAGTATTTTCAACTTTAGCATTTCCTGGATAAAGTAAGTAAGAATTGCTGGCCAATTATTTGACTTAATCTTAAAACTTGCTAGAGGATCTATTCCGTTTACTTCTATTTCTAGTTTATTTGATTTAGCAGCTTGGGCCCATATATTCTTTACTTTTTTTCCTACTGAAATAAGTTTTTTACCAACGTTTAGTTTTTTATGCTTTTTTATAAAAGCCAAAGCACAAGCTGGCCCAATTTTTTCTGTCCAAAAAACACTACTTATAAATGTTTTTAGAGCAAATGACATTATTTCTTTTTTTCCTATTATTGCTGACATCGGTATTCCATTAGCTATCGTTTTTCCATAAACTACAATATCGGGATTTACTTTTATAATTTTGTGTACACCTCCAGAATTTAATCTCCAACCTGAGGTTATTTCATCAAATATTAATACACAATTGTTTTTACGAGCAATTTTTTTTAGCTCCAACAAATATTTTTTTTCTGGTAAATATTCTCTACAAGGCTCAATTACAATTGCTGCACAATTTTTTGCCCTTTTTTTAACAATTCTTTCAATATCTCCCCAGTGATTAAATCTAAATGGTATTAAAGTACCTCTTAAACTTTTTGGCACTCCTAAAGGATCTAATCCGGGCAATAAATGAAAGTCCAAATTTTTTTTTGATTTTAAATTAGCTGATAGATACCAATCATGCCAACCATGATAACCGCAGAAAAGTATATTGTCTTTTTTGGTGAAAGCTCTCGCCAGACGGACAGCTACAGCCATACTTTCTCCACCAGTTCTTGCAAACTTCACTCCTCCTGCCCAAGAATGATCTTTGATCAAAAGTTCTGCTAGTTCAACATCTTCCGGGGGATTTAAGGTCGTTAAAGAACCTGACTTAATTGCGTTAATAGCTACATTGTTGATATCATTGTCCGAATATCCTAAAACACTAGCGCCTGCGCCCATCATACTAAAATCATAATATTTTTTATTATCAAGTCCCCAAATATTTATTCCTTTGGCCTTTGAATAATAGGTGGGCCACGTATTATCTTTTAAATACATATCTGGTCTTTTTCCTAAAAGTTGCGATATACCAGGAATAATTTTGTTTGCAGATTTAAGAAGTGTTTTTGAATTTTTAAATTTTTTCATTAACTATTAAAATATTCTATATACTATTTTCTATAGTTTAAAAAACTTTTTATCTAGTTTACTTTCGTTCAATTTTTCTTGTAAATAGACTTAAATTTATTGATTAGTTCAATTATTGAACAAGATAAATTAACTACTTAATAATATTAATTTTTTTAAGATAAAGTTTGATATAATCTTGAAAATTTCCAAGCTCTTTAATTTGCAGATTATGTATTGTCAATTTACTTAAAAGGGACATTTAAAAATTTAAGAATTGTTAAAACTTTACTCCATATTTTTCAAGTATTTTAATCCCCTTTTCAAATGAACTAAAATCAACTATATCATCTGTATCCATCGAAATACTAAACTTTTCCTCTAAGCTTGACATTAATGTCATGTGTCCTATTGAATCCCACTCTGGAATTTCATTATATTTTATTTTTTCATTAAATTTTTTTTCATCAATAGAGAGTGATTGTATGAAAATATCTCGATATTTTTTTTTACTGCTCATTTTTAGTTATTCAATATGAATTGAGAATGTCCTCTACTATTTTATTTGATGTTAGTCTATGCTTTTCTTGAAGAAATTTGTAATTTCCTCCTTTGCTATAAGTATCTTTAATTCCCAAAAATAATTGCTTTGGAGATTTTGTTAAACTTGATTTATATTCCGCAATAGCACTTCCTAGGCCACCAATTATATTGTGTTCCTCCACAGAAACTATTAGTTTAGAATTACAGGCCTCTTCTATTGCCATTTTATCAATAGGTTTTATTGTATGCATATTTACTACCTTGCTAGATATATTCTTTGATTCTAAAATTTTAGCAACCTCTAAACTTTTATGAACCATTGCACCCGCGCAAAAAATTGTTATATCTTTTCCTTCTCTAAGAGTAATTGATTTTCCAATTTTGAATTCGTAGTTTTTATTATAAATAATAGGATTATTTGAAGATCCCGTTAACCTTAAGTATGATGGAGTTTCAGATTTTACTGCTGCCTCTAAAGCTTTTACTGTTTCCAAAGAATCTGCAGGTGAAATAATTGTTATTCCCGGGATCGATCTAAGAACTCCAACATCCTCAATACAGCAATGTGTATAACCCAATGTTCCCAAAGCTAAACCACTTGCAATTCCCACCATGCATATTTTTTGTTCCATATATCCTAAATTTACTTTAATTTGTTCACAGCATCTCATTGTTTGAAATGGAGCAAAAGTAGTTGTAATTACATTAAAATTTTCACTCGCTAGTCCAGCGGCAACCCCAATCATATTTTGTTCAGCTATACCTAAATCAAGATATTTTTCAGGATAAGTTTTTCTAAATCTGTCTAGTCCTGCTGATGTTGAAACATCACAAGTTAAGACCATTAGATTATCAATTTCTTTTGCTAATTCTAAAGCAGCTATACCCAGTGTAGCTCTAGCACCAATAGTAGACCAAATTTTAATATTTCTTTCATTTATATTCATTTAAAATTATTTTTTTTTAATTCATTAATTGCTTTTTCATGAAAAGATTTACTCAATATAGAATGATGCCAATCGTTATTATTTTCAGAAAAAGAGAATCCCTTTCCTTTAACTGTATTTGCAATTATAGCTTTTGGCTTATCAATGTTTTTACTTTCCTTAAAAAATTTTTGAAGATCTTGGATATTGTGGCCATCAAGTTCAGTGGTGTGCCAGCCAAAACTGGACCATTTGTCTTTCAAATTTTCAACGTTCATTATTTCTTTATTTGAGCCGGTTTGTTGAAAATTATTTTTATCAATTATTACATAAAGATTGTTAAGCTTAAAATTGGGAGCTGCCATAGCCGCTTCCCAAATTGAGCCTTCATTGCACTCTCCATCTCCAATAATAACGTACACTTTAAATTTTTTTTTTTTCTTTTTTGATGATATTGCAACACCTATTCCAAGTGAGAGACCCATTCCCAGAGACCCATTTGAAAAATCTATCCCTAAATTTCTATTAATAACAGGATGGCCTAAGAGATTGGTATCATTTTTCTCAAATGTTTTTAACTCTTCTTTTGAAATATAACCAACTTCACACAAAGCGGCATAATAAGCCAGACAAGCATGTCCTTTGCTTAATATAAATCTATCTCTATCTTCCCATTGAGGATTTTTTTTATCAATTTTCATTTGACAACCAAATAATGTTGACACGATTTCAGTAATAGATAAAGCTCCACCAAAATGGGCACTGCTAGATCCAGCTGATACAGCCATTTCCAAAATATTTTTTCTTACTTGGAATGCAAAATTTTTTATATTTTTTATTTGGTCTGTTTCTTTTATTTTCATCACATCCCTCCGTCCACCCTTATAACTTGTCCAGTAATATAACTTGAGAGATCTGAAGATAGAAAAAGAGCTGCATTCGCAATTTCTTGTGGATTGGCAATTCTCCTTAGAGAAGTTCTTGATGTCACTTCATTTACTATTTCTTTTGGGGTGTTTTCTTTCATCATGTCTGTGTCAGTCAGTCCAGGGGCTATCGTATTAACTCTAATATTATACATGCCAACCTCTCGTGATAAGGCTTTTGCTTGTGCAATTATTGCTGCTTTTGCTGAAGAATAAGCACTTCTTCCCTCATTACCATCTAATGCAGAACTAGAAGAAATATATAAAATGCTTCCACTTTTTTTTTTAATCATAGATTTCAAAATGTACTGTGTAAAAAGTGTTTGAGAAAAAAAATCAGTTTCAAACGTCTCTTTCAATTTTTTTATTGAGGTCATTTGAAATAATGCTGTATATATTGTTGCGGCATTATTAACCAAAATGTCTACAGGTGAGTTTGATGAAAGTATATTGCTAGCAGCTTTTTTTACTTGGTCTTCGTCATTTAGGTCAAATTGTATAGGAATAATTTTATTATTAAATTTTTTTTCCATTTCATTTGTGAAAGTTTTAAATTCTTCACTGACATTCCTAACACAAGCAAAAATTGTTGCACCGTTTGCAGAAAAAACTTCTAAGATTTTTTTTCCAATACCTCTATTACAGCCAGTTATAACTGCAGTTTTATTTTGAATTAACATCAATTAACAAAATCTTCTTTAGAAAAAATATCTTTAGCCAAAGCAGGCTTAAATATTGTTTGACCACTTTTTGTCATGAATTTTTTTATAAATTCTTTATCCTCACCTGCTAAACAAAGATTACTATGATTTCTAAAATACTTAATGCTAAAACCGTAATCAACAATCTCTTTCAGAGAGTTTTTAAATATATTTCCTATTTTAATGTGAACATAAGGACAAACTAGAACATCACCTATGGGAGTTATGTATAATCTGTTAACCGTTGTACAACCCAATATTTTTTCATTATTTTTATCAAAAGGATTCCATATATTTCTTACAAGGTTTTTATATTCTTTTCTCATTTTTTTTAAATATTCACGATCTTTATCATCACAAATTATATCAGTCATTTTTTGCCACATACCAGAAGGAACCGCAACGTTCAGTAATGTTTTATAATTGTTATCTTTTGAATAGTCTAATAACTGTTTAAAATGTTCGGTATTAGCATTATAGTGACCAACCGTAATATTTAAATATGGATCCATGCCTGCATCTTTAACATGCTTGAGTCCTTCAATCGCTCTTCTCCACGATTCTTTTCTGCCTCTTATTTCATCATGTATTTTTTCATCCATGCTATCTATACTGACTGAGACTCTGCTCACCTTAAATTTTGCTAGTTCTTTTGCCATTTTTTCATCTAAATAAAATCCATTTGTAGTTACATACAAATAAAAGCGTTCTGGTTTTATAGCCTCTAAAACTGAAAATAATTTATCAGGTTGCAAAAGTAATTCACCTCCCTGTAAATCAAATTCAAAATATCCCAATTCATCAGCATCATCGGCAAGTTTTTTTATGGCATCTATATCCAAATATTCTTTAACATGATCTCCCTTTGGTGAGTTAGTAAAACAATATTTACATCTAAGATTGCATGCGTTATTAAAATTTAAATCTATTCCTCTTGTTTTATTCCCCACTTCTCCATCATTTTTCTGAACGTAATCATAGAATTTTCTTAGTTTTTCAACCAATCTAGGCTTATTTAATAACGAAGATGATATAGGCATATATTTTTTACTAATAATATTTAATTATTTTTTTAAATTATACTTTTTAATTTCTTCTGGCAAGATTAAGCTAAATTCAGCTTTGCAAACTATCTTCTTTTCAACTAATCCAACTCCTTCACAAATTGCCATCCCACGTTTGAAACTTCTGACTTTAGTTTCAATATAAAGTCTGCTTCCAGGAAGAATTTTTTTAATAAATTTTAAGTTATTAGCAGAAGTTAAATACATAACCTTTCCTTTATTGCCAGGTAAACATAAAATTGATAATGCACACATTTGTACCAACGACTCAATTTGTAGCATACCAGGCATATTAGGATCGCCAGGCCAGTGAACTTTAAAAAACCATTCATCTTCTTTTAAATCTTTATATCCTATGGCAGATTTTCCAGGAACAATTTTTTCAACAAAATCTATCATTAAATAGGGGGATCTATTTTGTTGGTATTCTAATATTTTTTTTTTATCCAATTTCATTTTATTCAATTGTAATAATACGCGAGAGCGATTGAATTACATCATACCCATCCCATATAGTACTAATATTTAAACCCTTGCCGATAGGCACAACTCTATCAATACCTGAAAGATTGTTTTTTAATAGAAAAGATCGAATTTTTTTCTTGGTTATTCCAAAATAAGTAATTGTTTGACATTTTTTTGTAATAAATTTTTTTAAATCGTTAATACTATTAATATTTTTCTGAAAAAAAATTCCATTTATTCCCCTTATATTTTCAATATTTTTAGTATTTTTATTAGGATCAAGAACATAAAGATTATTTTTAAACCTTTTTATATTTTTAAAGTTTTTTTGAATTATTATATTCTCAATTAAATTTGAATATTTATCAAATGCACCCTTTTTATCTAAAATGAATCTTTTTTTTACTATTTCATTAAGTTCATTCCAAAATTTTTGTTGAAAATTATTATTTTTTTTTCCAACCCAAAAAATAAAATGTGGTGAATTACAAGCAGATTGATTCATCATGTAACTGTCATAAAAAAAATTTCTTAAAATAAATTTAATTTCACGATTACTTCTCCTTAATAATTTATTTAAATCTAAAATAGATAGTGAATATCTATCAGAAAATGTTATTTCTATTGATCTCTCAGGAATCCAGAACTTTCTTACTTCATTAATAGTTTTATCACCTCCCCAAATAACTCTGCCATCACAAATAGACGATATTTCTTTAGTTCTTTTAGTTTTTTCATCATATTCAGTAAAAAAATTTGAATTTTTTATACTCAAATATTTTTTCTTTTGAAAAAGCTTATTTATTATAAATAAAATTATTTTTTTTTCTGGAAAATCTTTTGATGGAATTTTTACGATATTAGAATTTCCGCTTAATAGCCCAAAAAAAAATGAATAAATAAAATTTGTAGGTACATTCGAAGGACAGATATGAAAAATTAATCCTCGTCCTAAACTAATATTTTTATTTGTAAATTTATTTTTTAATTCTTGAATTTTATTATAATTGGTCCAAAAAATTAGATAAACTAAATCTGGAAAGTTATAAATTTTTTTTTTCTTTTTTAGCTCATTAGAAAAATCATCTAAAAAATTTACTACTTTGCTATCAAATGGCTCAGATACATTAACTGTAAATTTTTTATTATGAGTTATTTCGTACAAAAATTTTTTTTTATCGAACATCACTACAACCTCTAACTTCAGATTCTTTAGCTCTCCCATGGACCAAAAAATATTTACCCTTTAAACCACATTTACAGTCATCTTCACCTTTTATTTCTCCAATGTCTTCAGTTAAAATATTATGTCCTGGATAACTAGTAGGTAAAAGTGACAATAATTGTATTAGGCCTTTTTCGCCTTTTTTTTGAATTTCAAAATTATTATTTCTAATTAGTATGTCTGAGAAAATTGAAGTATGAAAATATCCACAATCTTTACTTTCAATGAATATTGATCCAGTTTGTTCAACTAAACCATAGTAATTATAAACATTAGTTAAATTTATCTTACAAGACAATTTTTTTTTGAATTTCTCATTACTTATTTTCAATTTCTCAAGCTTTTTCCAACCTCCTCCATGGATCAAAATTCCATTTTTAAAATCAGAAAAAATTAATTTATTAGATAGTTTTTTTATAAGATAATCATAAACAATACTTGTAAAGCCAAAAACAAAAAATTTTTGATTTTTATATTTTCTTAAAAAAGAATTTAGTATTTGATAATTAATATCGCCATTTTCATCCAAAATATAACAATAATCTTTCCCAAACAAAGAAAATCCAAAAATGGCAGCAGTTTTTGCATTGAAAACAGATCTGTTTGTTAAAGTGGGATTTTTATCAATTATTAACATTGGCAATCTTTGTTTACCCAAAACTGTTTCAACAATTTTAGTTAATATTTTCATTTGGTTATTAGCATTATTTTTATCTAGATAAATTTTAGAAAGATTCTGCCCCGATGTTCCAGAGGATATTAATTTTTTTACAATTTTATTTTTATTTACACTTATTAATTCAAATGATTTAAAAACTTTGACTGGCAGCATTGGAAAGTCTTCTAATTTGTTTTTTTTATTCTTTAATTTAAATTTAAAATTGTCAATAATTTTCTTATATTTTTTACAATTTTTATAATGATGGTAATTTAATCTAGTAAAAAAATTTTTAAATAATTTATATTTTATTTTTTTTTCTAATGAATAAGGGTTTTTTTGAATTATATTATTAAAATTAAGCATGGCATTTAGTCTCAATATTTTTTAATTTAGAATATAAAATTTTTCCATCTTGATTTTTTGGAATCTTTGCAACTATATTAATGGATAAATTTATTTTATTTATAGAGAAATTTTTTGAAAAATAATTTTCTAAGAATTTTTTTTTATTCGAATTTGTAATAAAAACTTGTAAACTATCTTCTTTGCCCATGCATACGCACTCAAAACCCATGGTTTTAACTTGTTGTTCTATTTCATCTAAGCTTAACCTTGACCCTAAAATTTTTATGTATCTACTTTTTCTTCCAGTTATGTAGTAAAATCCGTCTTTATCTCTTTTAGCAAGATCCCCAGTAAAAAGTTTTTTATTGCCTGAATTTCCTTTTTGCAAATCTTTGATATTTTCTGCATAACCTAACATTATATTTTTACCTGTATAGACTAATTCTCCAATTGAATTTTTTTTCTTAATCAATTTATTTTTATTGTCATAAATAAAAAATTTACCACCTGGCAATGGTTTTCCAATGCTGCCAATTTTTCTTTCAATAAATTTCCATTTTAAAATTGACATTCTTGGACTAGCTTCAGTTTGACCATACATTACATAAAATTTGATTTTTTTTTTTTTTTTTTTTAAAATAATTTCA
>Ga0187833_10005789_pt1 | contig 11574 bp, 12 predicted proteins | sample ETNtaG_37_FD_167968 | JGI IMG/M metagenome (GOLD analysis project Ga0187833, IMG submission 167968) | Marine microbial and viral communities from oxygen minimum zone, Eastern Pacific Ocean - ETNP2014_SV_400_PacBio MetaG (Illumina Assembly) | ecosystem: Environmental > Aquatic > Marine > Hypoxic... | reverse complement strand
TGTGCCCCTACCCAATGGGGGCGCGGCTGGCTAGCTTCCGGCTGCTTCCGTATTCTTTAGATGGTTCATCGCCGAGCCCGCCTTGAACCATTCAATCTGGCCCTGATTCAGCGTGTGGTGCAGGTTCAGGGTCTCTTGGGTGCCGTCGGCGTGGTTGATGACGCAGTTCACCGGCTTTCCCGGAGCCAGGCCGTTCAGGTCTAGGAGGCTGATCCGGTCGTCTTCCCGTATCCGGTCGTAGTCGCCAAGGTCCGGGAAGGTCAGAGGCAGCAGGCCCTGCTTTTTCAAGTTGGACTCGTGGATGCGGGCAAAGCTGCGGCTGATGATGGCGGCAGCGCCCAGCAGGCGGGGCGACATGGCGGCGTGCTCCCGGCTGCTTCCTTCACCGTAGTTGTGGTCACCGACGGCCACCCAGCGTAAGCCCTCGGCCTGGTAGTGCCTGGCAATCACCGCGATAGACTGCTCGCTCTCGCCGCTGAGGACATCCAGCCCTTTCCCGGCCTTCCCCGTGTGGGCGTTGATGGCGCCCATGAACATGTTGTCGCTGAATTTCCCCAAATGGCCCCGGTAGCGAAGCCAAACACCCGCTGGCGATATGTCGTCGGTGGTGGTCTTACCTTTCGTCTTTATCAGGACCGGCATATCCAGGAAATCGTTGCGATCCCATTCCTGCCAAGGCTCCAACAGCTGGAGCCGCTCGCTTTTCGGGTCTACCGCCAACTCGATCTTGCTCCCGTCCTCCGGTGGCGCCTCAAAAGAGGAATGACCTGGATTGAAGCCCTGCTCCGGGACCTCGGGCGCGCGCTTGGGCGGGTCCAATTTGAACTGGGTACCATCGGCCGCGGTAAGGGTGTCGGTCATCGGGTTGAAGGACAGCCGGCCGGCCAGGGCCAGGGCGGTGACCATTTCCGGGCTGCCGATGAGGTTCATGGTGGATGCTTGACCGTCGTTGCGTGCCGGAAAGTTCCGGTTGTAGGAGGTGACAATGGTATTGGGTGCGCCGGTTGCTTTATCGGCCCGACGCCACTGGCCGATGCACGGGCCACAGGCGTTGGCCAACACGACGGCATCGATGTCTTTGAGGGACTGCATCTGCCCGTCTCTTTCGATGGTAGCCCGCACCTGCTCGGAGCCAGGGGTGACCATGAAGGGCACCGCAAATTTTATGCCGTGGGCCTTGGCCTGCTCCGCCACGTCGGCGGAGCGGCTCATGTCTTCGTAAGACGAGTTGGTGCAGCTGCCGATCAAGGCCGATGAAATCTCGTCTACCAAATCGCTGCTCTGCCGAAGCTCACTAGCTAGCTGAGAGATAGGCCGCGCGCGGTCGGGAGAGTGGGGTCCCACCAGGTGAGGTTCCAGCTTGGACAGGTCGATCTCCACGATGCGGTCAAAGTATTGTTCCGGGTTTGCTTCGCATTCCGGGTCGGCCGCCAGCAGGTGCTTATTTTGCTCGGCCAAGTCGGCCAGAGCGCCTCGGCCAGTGGCCTGAAGGTACCGGGCCATACGCTCGTCGTAGGGAAAAAGAGACGTGGTAGCGCCAAGCTCGGCACCCATGTTGGTGATGGTGGCCTTACCCGTGGCGCTGATGGACTTGGCCCCCGGGCCGAAGTATTCGATTATCGTGTTGGTTCCGCCGGAAACGGTCAACTCCCCTGCCAGGTAGAGTATTACGTCCTTGGGAGCGGTCCACCCGTGGAGTTCCCCGGTTAGGCGCACACCTATGACCTTGGGATAGAGCAGTTCCCAGGGCAGACCAGCCATCACCTCCACGGCGTCGGCTCCGCCGACACCGACGGAAATGGATCCCAGGCCGCCACCCATGGGGGTATGGGAGTCGGTGCCGATCATCATCTCTCCGGGGAAGGCATAATTCTCGAACGCCACCTGGTGAATAATCCCGGCCCCCGGTCCCCAGAACCCAACTCCGAACTTGGCTGACGCCGTGCGTAAGAAGTTGTAGACTTCATCGTTCTCTTGAAGGGACTCTTTGAGGTCGGCTGCTCCTTCCACCCTGGCCTGAATGAGGTGGTCGGTATGAACCGAGGTGGGAACAGCGGTGGTAGCCCGTTTGGTCTGCATGAAGTTGAGCATCACGGTTTGCCCCAAGACATCCTGCAGGATGACCCGGTCGGGGTTCAGCATAAGGTAACTGGTGCCCGGAATCAGTTCGGCCCCGGCCGGGTCGTCCAAATGGCCCAGCAAGACCTTTTGGGCCAGGGTTAAGGGGCGGTTGAGCCGGGCCCGGACGACTTCCAGGTTGCGCGCCGTTTTCTGATACACGCCGGCTACGATTTCCGGGGTTAACTCGACTGCGCTCATCAGTAGACTCCTCTCAGACACAATAGAGAACCTTTAAAGGGTTCTCCTTTAAAGGTTCTTCACATCCCCGGCCGGAAGGGGAAATAACAGGCCCGGAAAGGCCCTATTACCGCTTCAGGTCGGCGGCGTCGTTGTTCTTGAAGTAGTCGTAGTTCATCGCGATGTAGGCGTTGAACTGGGGAGGGGTAGCGTCTTCGGCGAAGATGGCGGCCACCGGGCATACCGGCTCGCAAGCGGCGCAATCGATGCACTCATCGGGGTTGATGTAGTACATATCGTCTTCGTCTCGGGTGTAAATGCAGTCAACCGGGCAAACATCAACACACGCCGAGTCTTTAACGCCGACACACGGCTCGGTAATTATGTAGGTCATTCCTCACGGCTCCTTGTGAAGTAGGTGGGGCGACACCAACCCCCGGCGCGCCTGCATATTTGCGAAGCGGCCAGAACGAATTATAGCATAGCTCCACCGGGTTGCAACAACGGGCCTGGCCGGATCGAGACCCGGCGCCGAAGCGGCTTAGTCCCACCGGCTTTGAGCTGCCTATCTATGCAAAAACCGGTCTACGCAAAAACCGGTCTACGCAAAAACCGGCGACCGCGATTCGGAACTGAGGATGACTCCCCAGTGTTCCCATCAGCGGCCGCCATGCCGGGCATCCGGTGCGGGTTGCCGGCTGGTCTGAGTTACAGGACCAAGCCGTAGGTGCGCTTCTTGATCGCCAGGTTCACGAAGGTCTCAGTGCGCTGGACGCCCTCGATGACCCCGATCTTGGTCCTCAAGAAGGTTCCCAGACTTTCGGCCGACTCCAACCCAGCCCATATGAAAACGTCGTAGGCCCCGGTGGTGATAGCTACATAGTGGGCTTCGTCCAAGCTGGCGATGGCCTCCGCCACCGCATCCGACCGGCCGGGGCCGGTCTGGAGGCCGATCAGGGCCGTGGTAGCGTATCCCAGCTTTTCCAGGTTGGGGACGGCAATCACCTTGACCACGTCGTCTTGAATCAACCGGCGCAACCGCCGCCTCACTGTACCTTCACTGACCCCAACTTCCCGCGCAATCTTTGCGTTTGAAGCTCGGCCGTCCAATTGCAAGAGGCCGATAATCTTGCGGTCCAATTCGTCCATTGGTGCCACTCCCCATAATTTCTTGGATCAGGTAGTCACAATCAATCATAGGCTGGGGGTGATAAGTTGTCAATACCGCTGTCGGATCGGCGAATGGCGTCTTGGTTTACGAATTGGCTCTAGTCGATTGGTTGACGTTAAGTTCCTCTTCGAACCTATGCAGTATCGAACATTCGTCGGCTTTGATAACGGTCATGCGTAGCGAGGGGCCTGCAGACCGCCTTTTGAGGGGCTTGCTAACCTGCAACTCCGCTATTTCTTGGGCTTCTTGCGTTTCGCACGCCTGCGGGACGGCTGGTTGCAGTGTGGCGCGAAAAATGGTATTGCTGGGGTTGAGCCCATTTGATAACATGTATGCAAGCAGGGAGGGATCGCATAGTGGCCTAGTGCGGGCGCCTGCTAAGCGCTTAACCTGTGAAAGCGGGTTCATGGGTTCGAATCCCATTCCCTCCGCCGTCTCTTGTACCTACGGCCGCCTCGGCTAACAAATATGCACAGTTTTCACCTTTCGACTATCGGGTGCCAAATGAATGTGGCGGACTCCGAGCGTTTGGGTACGGCTTTGGAACAGCTGGGCTTGCACTCGGTGAGCGAAGCCAACGAGGCCGACGTAATCGTTGTTAACTCCTGCGTCGTGCGCCAGAGCGCCGAAGACAAGGTTACGGGCACCCTGGCGGCGATGCGGCCGCTGAAGCGACAGGAGCCCCGCCGGCTGGTCGCGCTCATGGGCTGTTTGGTGGGGTCCAAGACCGAGGAGCTTCGCCGGAGGTTCCCGCACGTCGACGTCTTCATGCGCCCCCAGCAATTCGGCCCCCTTCTGGACCTGGTGGGGGAGCGCCTGGGCTTGGATTGGGAAAGGTGTATCGCCTCACTGGCCCCGAACCGGCCCGGCGTGGCCTGCTACGTTCCCATCATCCACGGTTGCGACCTGATGTGCACTTTCTGCATAATACCTTACCGCCGGGGGCGCCAGGCCAGCCGGCCCCTGGATGAGATAGTTGGCGAGGTGGAATTGCTGGCTGCCCGAGGGGTTAAAGAAGTCACTCTGCTGGGTCAAACGGTTGACGCCTACGGCAACGACCTGCCGGACCAGCCGGACCTGGCCGACCTGTTGGAGCGGCTTGAGCCGGTCTCCGGGCTGGAACGGATCCGATTCCTCACCTCCCACCCTTCCTTCATGGGCGAAAGAATCATCGGCGCGGTGGCCCGGCTGCCCAAGGTGTGCGAGCACATTAACCTACCGGTGCAGGCAGGGGATGATGAAGTCCTCCACCGCATGCGCCGCCCTTACACTCGCGCCGTTTACGCCGACTTGGTCCGGCGCGTGCGTGATGCCATCCCCAATGTCGCCCTGAGCACCGACGTGATCGTCGGGTTCCCCGGTGAGACCGACGAGCAGTACCGGCGCTCCCTGGACCTGGTTTCGGAGCTGCGTTTCGATAAAGTCCACTGCGCCGCTTACTCGCCTCGTCCCGGAACCGTTGCCGGCCGTACGATGAAGGACGACATCTCTCACGAAGAAAAGACGCGGCGCCGCCGTGGCGTGGAACAGTTACAAGAGAGTATCCTGGAGGAGATCAACGCCGCGTTGGTGGGCGGTGAAGAGGAAGTGCTGGTGGAGGGGCGCCATAAAGGCAAGTGGCAGGGAAGGACCCGGAGCAACAAGCTCGTGTTCTTCCAGGATGAAGGAGACCATCTGGGACGTTTGGAAAACGTCAAGATTACCCGGGCCACCCCCTGGTCGCTCCAGGGGACGCTGGCTGGTGGTTGAACCGAATCACCCCTACGAGGATGTCGACCGTGGTCATCAAGACCCGTAAACCTGAAATCCCGATAACCGAGATCGAGCACTCCGCCTTCTGCAAGTCGGAAGACGAACTGCCCGCCCGGCCGTTGGCCGAAGAACTGGCTGTAAACATACGCTGGCAGAAGATCCCCGGCCAGTACCTTGATTCCACGGCCGAGGAGCTGGACGAGCGTATCCGGCGCGTCCGGGAACGCCTGGGCAAATCGGTGACCGTACTGGGACACCACTACCAGAGGGAAGAGGTCATCAAGCATGCCGATTTCCAGGGTGACTCCTTCCTGTTGTCTCAAGAGGCAGCCTCCCTGCCGGACGCCAGCTATATTGTCTTCTGTGGCGTCCACTTCATGGCGGAGACCGCGTGCATCCTATGCGCGCCCCACCAGAAAGTGGTCTTGCCCAACCTCACCGCCGGGTGTTCCATGGCTGACATGGCTCCCATGGACGATGTGGAGGACGCCTGGGAGGACCTGGAACAGGTGCTGGGAGGCTCCGGCGGTATCATTCCCGTCACTTACATGAACTCCATCGCCGGCATCAAAGCTCTGTGCGGCCGCAACGGAGGCGCCGTCTGCACCTCGTCCAACGCCGCAGCCGTGATGAAGTGGGGTTTCGGGCAGGCCGGGCGGATCCTCTTCCTGCCGGACCAACACCTGGGACGCAACACCGGGCTGAAGCTGGGCATCCCCCTAGAGGAGATGGTGGTTTGGAACCCGTTCCGGCGCTTGGGCGGTAACACACCGGACCAGCTGCGCCGGGCCAAGCTCATCCTCTGGCAAGGCCACTGCTCGGTCCATACCAGGTTCACGGTGGGACAGATTCAGGCAGCTCGGGAACGCTATCCGGACATCAACGTCATCGTGCACCCCGAGTGCACCATGGAGACGGCCCAGGCAGCCGACCTGGTCGGCTCCACCGAGTTCATCCGAAAGGCCATCAACGAGGCCCCTCCCGGCAGCAGGTGGGCCGTGGGGACGGAGATCAGCCTGGTCCACCGGCTGGCGCTGAACAACCCGGACAAGGTGGTCTTCTGCCTCGACCCGGTGACCTGCCCTTGCTCCACCATGTACCGCATTCATCCCGCCTACGTCCTGTGGGTGCTGGAAGGCCTGGCCGAAGGTCAAGTGGTCAACCAGATCACCGTGCCTGAGGACATTAGGGTCGAGGCACAGGTCGCCCTGAACCGGATGCTCGCGCTCCGGTAGGGGCCGCGCCGCACCCGGTGTCCTCCATCCGGATGGATTCGAGGCCGAATCCGGACCGGTGATTCGCTAGAGGCCGGCGGAGGCGGCGCCGGTCTACACGGCATCCACCACTCCTCTCAGCAGCATGCCGACCACGTAGGCCAGACCCGCGGCGGTGCCCCCAACCGCCAGGGTTTCCAACCCTCCCAGATACCAGCGTCCCTCGACGACCTTGCTCTTGAGGGCCCCGACGGCAAAGAAGGCGATGCCGGTCATCACGGCGCTCCAGATGAAGGGCTGAGGCAGGCCACCCGGGACCGCCGCCTGATACAGGAACGCCAGAAGCGGCAACGATCCGGCCAACAGGAAGGCGGCAAAGGTGACGAAGGCGGCGCGCCACGGCGACCCGCCGCCAAGGGCCAGGCCGAGCTCTTCTTTGAGCATGGTATCCACCCAACGGTCCCGGTCCGCGGTCAGGACCTCCACCACTCTCTCCAGGTCGTCCCCCGAGAACCCCTTGGCGGCGAATATCTGGCGTATCTCCTCCCTTTCTCCCTCCGGCACGGTGAGCACATGATGCTCTTCCGTGCGACGGGCCTTCTCTCGGATCTGAATCTCAGCCCGCCGGCCCAGAAGGTTGCTGATCGCCATGCTGAACCCGTCCGCGATGAGGTTCGCCAAGCCAAGTATGATGACCACGCCTGAGGACAGCTCCGCCCCCAGAACCCCGGAAACCACGGCAAACGTCGTCACCGTTCCGTCGATCGCGCCGTAGACGAAGTCGGGAAAGTAGCTGTGGGTCGGGCCGGCTCGGAGCCGGGCTTGAATGGAGCTCGTCGTGTGAGCGGCCGTGAGTTGGTCCATCGAGTCGGAGGCTTGCCGGCTCATGCCGTCTCCCGCCATCGATGATGGCTATGCAATTGCAGTGGTCACTATAGCTATCATACCCCACCCCAGGGTTAATTCCGCATATTCAGCAAGGCTAATTGCACCACCGGAAGGTGTGCTATGATCAACCTGGGCCGAGCAGCTTCGGCGGGTCTTGCCCCAATATCGTCATTCTGAGGAGCGAAATGACGAGGAATCTGGTGCGGGGTTCCCTTCGGCGGCCTGGACCCACAACCCCAGAATCCTCGTTTCGCTCGGGGTGACAAATGCCAGGGTGCTTTTAAGGCCGAGCAGCTATGGCGTGTTGGCCTAGGAGGGATGTTTTCGTGAGCGAGTTGCCCCCCGAGGTTTACCGGCTGATCGACGCCGCCCTCACTGAAGACCAGGCCTTCAACGACCCCACGACCGCGGCCCTGGTGCCGGCGGAGGTCACCGGCGTGGGAATGGTTCGCGCCAAGGACCACGGCTTCTTGGCGGGAGTGGACGTGGCGCTGGCCGTCTTCCGGCGAGTGGACCCCGGCCTGGACGCCCGGGTGTTACTTGCCGACGGTTCGGCCCTCTCCCCTGGGGACGGCATCGTCCGGGTGGAGGGCCCGGCGGCCGGCATCCTGCGGGCCGAACGCACCGCGCTGAACTTTTTGCAACGAATGAGCGGCATCGCCAGCGAGACCAATCGATACGTGAAGGCCATCGAGGGGTGCCCGGCCCGCATCGTGGACACCCGCAAGACGGCGCCGGGCCACCGCTTTCTGGACAAGTACTCGGTGCGCATGGGAGGCGGTCACAACCACCGGCTGAATATGGCCGACGGCATCCTGATCAAGGACAATCACATTCAAGCCCTGCGTTCCGAGAGGATGGGCCTCAAGGAGGTCATCCACCTGGCCCTGTCCCGCGCTTCTCACACCATCAAGGTGGAGGTGGAGGTGGAAACCCTGGAGGAGGTGCGGGAAGCGGTGGAGGCCGGCGCCCATATCATCATGCTGGACAATATGCCGGCGCCGGTGATGAAGCAGGCGGTGGACATCATTGGGGGACGGGCGCTGGTGGAGGCTTCGGGCGGTATCACCATGGAGACCGTGCGCGCCGTTGCCGAGACGGGGGTGGACCTGATCTCCATCGGCGGGCTGACCCACTCACCCCGGGCATTGGACATCAGCCTGGACCTCGAATTCAACTGAGTTCTCTCTTGCAAATAGCTTTACGTCGGCGGAGCCGGGCGACATCCTCTCCCGACGATCGTCTTTCCGGCGAAAGCCGGAACCCACGGAAGCATTACCTGGGTCCCGGCCTTCACCGGGATAACGAACGGGATCAAGCAATCTACGAGGCACTGGACTAGAAGGAGGCCACGATGGCGGCTACCGAATCCATTGGCACCGCCTTGGAGCGGAACTGGGACATGATCGACCGGGCCCTGGAGAGCCTGGATGACGCCACTCTGGCCCGGCAGCCGTCGGACCAGTGCAACTCCATCGCCTGGCTTCTGTGGCATATGAGCCGGGTGGTGGACACCTTCATGACCACCCGGTTTCGAGGGAAGCCGCAGCTATGGATATCGGAAGACTGGCACCGGAGGTTCGGCATGGCGGGTGACCCCGATGACCGGGGAGTGGGCTGGACCGCCGCTCAGGTGGCGGCGTGGTCGGCGCCGGCCAGTGACGTGCAGATAGGGTATTACCAGGCGGTGAGAGCCGCTGCCAGGGAGTTCCTATCCTCCGTCACACCTGCCGAGCTGGAGAACACGATCGTCTTCCCGCCTTCGAACGAGCCCCGGACCGTGGCCTCCGCCCTGGGGCAGATGACCTGGGACGCCGTCTCCCACGGCGGGCAAATCGCCTATCTACGAGGGTACTTCCTGGGGATGGGCTGGCACCGTTAGCCGCGCCGGGGCCGCTGGCGGTCGGCGCTGTCCAGGAGGATGGTCACCGGCCCGTCGTTCACCAGATGCACCTGCATATACTCCTGGAACCGGCCCGTGGCCACCTTCAACCCAGATTGGCGGAAGAGGTCTGTCGCGTGCTCATAGAGCCGCCGCGCCTCCTCGGGCTGGGCCGCCTGGGTGAAATCGGGCCTCCGGCCTTTGCGGGTGCCCGCGTAGAGGGTAAACTGGCTGACCAACAAGAACTCCGCCCCTACATCCAGGGCGGAGCGGTTGAAGCGGTTCTCTTCGTCGGCGAAGATTCTCAGGTTGACTATCTTGTCTACCAGGTACTGGGCGTCGGACTCCTCGTCTTCCCTGCCGACCCCCAAGAAGATCACCAGGCCGGGGCCGATTCGCCCCACTTCCAGGTCCTCCACCAGCACCGTGGCGCTCGCCACTCGTTGGATTAACGCCCGCAATGGAGCCAGCTCCCTGGTGGCATCACGTCCCTGGAGGCCCTTGCCCGGAATCGCGCTTAGGTAGAAGCCTTGGTATCGCTGCCGGCCTTGGCCGATGACTTATCCGAAGAGGACGAACCGTTGGAGGAGCTTTCCTTGCCGGTTACTTTGCCGTTTTCGCTGGTCGATGCGCTTTCGCCGGATTCGGATTTCTTGGCCGGGCTATCCTTCGACCCGTTCTCAATTGGCGGCTTGGGGCGGCCGTAGTCGGTGGTGTAAAAGCCGGAGCCTTTGTAGATCACCGGCACGGCGTGGAACACGCGGCGGCCCGCCCCCGAGCACGCGGGGCAAGTGCCCGTACCGGCCTCAGCAAAACTCTGGACCAACTCAAATTCGTCATCACAACTGAGACATCGGTAATCGTAGCGAGGCACCAGGACCCTCCGGGGAAACTCCAATTAGCGCTCGGGTCGCCCGAGCGCCAAGTAACAACTAATATAATTTACCAGTGGACAATCTTGCTGTCAAATCGAAAAACGCCGGCGGGTAGCTCGTTTCACCCCGGCCCCACCCAGCGGACCGTCGACTTGGGCGATGGCGCCGGCGTTTCCAACTGCCGGGTACCGACCGAACACCGCGAGTCCCTCGAACCCCACGCCAGGGGCCAATGGGCACAGCCCTACGATGGCGAAAGCGGCTTGCCGGGACCGCCGGTATTTTGGGAAATCCTCCGGCGTGAGGCCACCAGCTTTGCCATCCAGGCCTCATCGGAGTATCCTAATCCGCATCAGTCTACCCGGAGGGCAAATGTATGGCGGAAATTTACGTGCTGGGAGCGGGCACGCCGACCCCAACGGCAACCCGGTTTGGCAGCGCTCACGTGCTGAGCGTGGCCGGCGAGTTGCTGATGTTCGATTGCGGCCCGGCCGCCACCCACAAGCTGGTCAAGGCCGGCCTGTTTCCCACCAAGGTTGATCACCTCTTTTTCACCCACCACCATTTCGATCACAATATCGACTATCCCTGCTTCCTGCTGTGCCGCTGGGACCAGAGCATCGGCGAGGAGAATCAGCTAAAGGTGTTCGGCCCTAACCTTACCGAGAAGATCACCGAGGGCATCATCGGTGAGAACGGCGTGTTCGCCGACGACTGGAAGGCCCGGGTGAACCACCCGCTGAGCCACCAGGTTTTCGTCAACCGGGGAGGGACCCTGCCCCGGAAGCCTCCATCGGTGGCCGCCAAAGACGTGGGACCCGGTTTGGTGTTCAGCGGTAAAGACTGGCGGGTGACCGCCGCTCCGGCCGAGCACGTGCAGCCCTGGCTGGATTCCCTGGCCTACCGGGTGGACTCCTCCGAGGGGAGCGTCATCTTCACCGGGGACACGCAGCCCTGCGAGAGTGTCACCAACCTGGCCCGGAACGCCGACGTCATGGTTTGCATGTGCTGGGACGATCATCAGTCCATGGTTGATAGCAAAGAGATTTTCGGCCAGTGCAGCACCGTGGGCGCGGCCCAGTTGGCCCATGATGCCGGGGTCAAGAAGCTGGTGCTGGTCCACGTCGGCCCCCACCTGTCGGGGCACGGCCCGATGGAAAGCGGCATCGGCGAAGTCCGCAGCATTTTTGATGGCGAAATAGTCTTCTCTGAAGAAGTGATGCGGATCCCGCTATAGGCTGGCGGGGGCCGCATTCCCGGCCGATCTCTTTTGGCCTTTCCTATCTGAAGCAAGCTACCGGGGAGGAAGAAGATATGGCGGATGTCTACGTGTTGGGCGCTGGCTCGCCGAACCCGACGCCAACCCGGTTCGGCAGCGCTCACGTGCTGAGCGTGGCCGGCGAGTTGCTGATGTTCGACTGCGGCCCGGCCGCCACCCACAAGCTGGTCAAGGCCGGCCTGTTTCCCACCAAGGTTGATCACCTCTTTTTCACC
>Ga0187833_10005787_pt1 | contig 11576 bp, 8 predicted proteins | sample ETNtaG_37_FD_167968 | JGI IMG/M metagenome (GOLD analysis project Ga0187833, IMG submission 167968) | Marine microbial and viral communities from oxygen minimum zone, Eastern Pacific Ocean - ETNP2014_SV_400_PacBio MetaG (Illumina Assembly) | ecosystem: Environmental > Aquatic > Marine > Hypoxic... | reverse complement strand
TAAAGTTAGTGGTAAGGACCCACCAGTCACCGCTCCTTTCAGTCGCTATAGACTGGTGGAAAGAGGAATTCTACTAAGCCTATATCCCAAAAAAATAGAAAAACTAATTTAAAAGTTCCTTAACATGCTCAACTCTTTTTTGCACTAATTCTTTAGTTCCAATATCTTTCCTGAAGAAAACTTTGCCTTTAACATTGTTTAAAGATTCTTGCGCTATTTTCTCTGCTTCTTCTAGATTATCTCCAATTCCCACAAAAGCAATAGCCCTTGAGCCAGTCATGTACAAACCGTCTTCTCTCTGGTCAACAGATGCATAATAAACATTAGCTTTGCAATCTTCAACTTCTACTTTTTCATCCTTTACAGGATTATCAGGATAGCCTTCTGGAACTGCATACTTGCAGACAGTAGCTTTTTTTTCAAACTCTATTTTAAGCCTACTTAATTCTTGTATAATCATTGTCCTGCATATTAATGCAAAGTCTGTTTTGAATAAAGGCAAAGTATTCATTGCTTCCGGGTCTCCAAACCTTGCGTTATACTCTATAAGCTTAACTCCATTTTTTGTTAAAATAAATCCGCCATACATGATTCCACGATAATATTCTCCGGTTTCTTCTTTGATTGCATCAGCAACTTTTTTAGTGATTTCCAAAGCAGCATCAACATGCTCTTTTTTTAGGAAAGGCAATAAATGATTTTCACAAGAATAAGAGCCCATTCCACCAGTATTTGGCCCTTTATCACCATCATAAGCTCTTTTGTGGTCTTGCGCAGGAGGTGTTCCAATAACAGTCTTGCCATCGGTTAAGCATTGCAATGAAAATTCTTCTCCATCTAATTTTTCTTCTACAATAACTGAAGGATGGGTTTCTAAAACTTCTTTGCAATAATCAATAGCATCTTTTTTTGTCTGGAAATGGTCACCTTGCACTTTTACTCCTTTTCCTCCTGTAAGTCCGTCTGGCTTTACAACTACTTCATCTAACTTAGCCATAAAGCCATTAATCTCCTCCATGTTATCATTAGTAAAAACTTTAAAACTTGGATTTCCTTCTATATCATATTTTTTTAATAGGTCTCTTGTAAAAGCTTTTGAAGTTTCTAATCTGGCTAAAGATTTTTTAGGGCCAATAGACTCTATACCTATTTCCAATAATGAATCAACAACACCCTCATTTAAAGGGCCTTCAGGACCAATAAAAGCAAAATCTATGCTATTTTCTTTAGCGAATGAATTTATTTTCTCTAAATCTGAATAAGTTCCTAGCTCAATTTTTTCAGATAAAGAAGCTATTCCTGGATTTTTTGATTTCATGTAAGAGAATAATTTAACACCCTTATTTTTTTTAAACGTTTCTGCAATTACATGTTCGCGAGCAGCATTTCCAATCATTAATACATTCATAAAACCACCATAAATAGTAATTTTGAATTTGTTTAAATTATTTTTGTTTCTACAACTTGTTAAAATTTTATATAATTTATATAAAATTAAAAAATGGAAATGTTTATAAACCAACAAAGGTTAATAAAATTAGGGGAACTTAGATGCTTGATGATGTACATGAAGAATGCGGTATTGCTGCTGTCTACATAAAGAAGAACAATAATGCTGCAAACAAGGCATTATTCTATCTATATCGTTTATTGTTGAACTTGCAAAATAGAGGGCAATTAAGCGCAGGCATAACAACTTATAATGAGAAAAGAAGGCAGATTCTAGATACCCATAAAAACCTAGGGCATGTTAATGAGGTTTTTCATACCAGCGATAAAGAAAAAAGCTTCCAGATTTTTAAGAGATATGTAGGAAATAAAGGAATTGGCCATGTAAGGTATGCTACTTCTGGCACAGAAGAAAAAGGAGTTGCCCAGCCATTTGAAAGGCATCATGGAAGGAAATGGAAATGGTTCTCTTTTTGTTTTAATGGAACTTTGGCAAATTATGACCAGCTTAAAAAAGATATTTTGGCTTCTGAACAATACCACCTAACTTATGATAATGATACAGAAATTCTAATGCATTACATTTCTCAAGAGCTATTGTTAGGAGGCAAAGATAAAAAAAATTATGATTTGCAAAAAGTTTTTTCTGACCTTGCAAAAAAACTTGATGGATGCTATAATATTGCTTTTATGAATGCTGACGGAGAAATAGTTGTAGCTCGTGACCCTTATGGATTCAGGCCAGTAGTTTATGGATTTACTGAAGACAAAAATATATTTATGGCTGCATCTGAAAGCAATGCTCTTGCTAATTGCGGCATCAAACATATTAAGCCACTTCAACCTGGCTATATGATTCACATTAAAAATGATACAGTTAAGATAAAAAAGTTTGCAGAATGCAAACAAAAGTCTCATTGTATGTTTGAATGGGTTTACTTCTCAAATGTCAGCTCTATTTTAGATAACAAATCAGTTTATATAACTAGATCCAGATTGGGCAAAGAACTTGCAAAGATGGAAACTGAAAAAATTAATGAAGATTATATTGTAGTTCCTGTACCAGATACTGCAAAAGCTTCCGGAGACTCATATGCTTATGAGCTAGGATTACCATCAAGAGAAGGCATTGTAAGGAACAGGTATGTTGGAAGGACATTTATTGAGGGAAGCAACAGGTATGATAAAGTGCAGAATAAATATACTGTGCTTAGGAGAGTTTTAAGGAATAAAAAAGTCTTGTTAGTTGATGATAGCATTGTTAGGGGAAATACAACAAAGCAGCTTGTCAAATATCTAAAGGAAGTTGGCTGCGCTAAAGAAGTTCATTTAAGGATTTCCTGCCCGCCAATAAGAGGGCCCTGTTTTTATGGCATAGACATGTCAACTGTAGCTGAACTTCTTGTTCCAAATTATGAAAAAAAACAGGTTTCCGGAGATATTAGCAAAAAAACATGCGATGCTATTGCCAAAGATGTTGGAGCAGACTCATTAATCTACCAGTCAATCGGCGGCTTAATAAGGTCAATAAGGCTTCCAGCAACTGATTTATGCACTGCATGCATTACTGGAAATTATCCAACCAGATGCGGTAAAATAAAATTTAAAAAAGCATGGAAAGACTATAATAGTTTATTAAAAAATCATAAAAATAGATAATTCTAAACAACAATTTTTTATATGATAAAGATAATATAACTGTATGCTTGTTCAGCAAAAAAATTTATTGATGGATTTGTGGAAAAGGAGATTTAACTTTAAAGGGACAGAACTAAAGGCTTTTGAATCTGTTAAAAGAGAAGATTTTATTCCTGAAAAGCTTATTAACAGGGCATATGATGATATTCCATTGCCAATATTAAGAGGTAAAACTATTTCTCAGCCTTCTACTGTTATGATGATGACTTCTGCTTTAGAGCTTAAAGAAGGGGAAAATGTTTTTGAGATAGGAACTGGGTCTGGCTATCAGACTGCTATAATAGCCAAAATAGTTGGTGAGAAAGGCAAAGTAGTAAGCGCAGAAGTTATTCCTGAATTAGTTGCATTTGCAAAACAAAATCTTAAGAAGGCTGGAATTAAGAATGTTGAGGTTTTTGAAGATGATGGCTGTAAAGGAATAAAAAAAGAATCTCCATATGACAAAATAATAATAACTGCAGCTGCTAAAGAATTTCCTAAAGAATTACTTGAGCAATTAAAGCCTAATGGAATTATTGTTGGGCCTGTTGGCAATGTACATGAACAGGAGATGGTTAAGGGCATTAAGGATAAAGATGGAAAATTGAGCTTAGAATTTCTTGGGCAGTTTTTGTTTTCTCCTTTGTATGGCAAGTATGGTTTTGAGGATTAATTAAATACTTTTGACTTCTTGATATGGAAAATATATGAAAGTATGACATAATCTATTAATAAAATAAGCGCAGATATTAAGAATGCTGTAGTTATAGACCAAATGTCTGCAATAAAGCCTACAAATGGGGCATAGGTAGCATATAATAGCATCCCACTTAAATTTTTTAAGGATATTATGGTTGCTCTATGATGAGATTTAACATTTTTGTTAATGTAATTATCTATTATTGGATATTGCATTCCAAATATAAATGAAGGGACTGCGATCAATACAACCCACCATATGCTTGGAAACAAACCTAGAATAACATAAACAAGTAATGGAGCTATTACTATGAGATATAATGTATTTTTTATTCCAACACTTTTTTCTATTTTGTAAGCATATTTTGCTGCTAATGCTGTTGTTAAGAATATGAAAAAATAAATAACCCCAAAAAACTTTATTGGCAGCCCAACAAATTTGAAATATGGCTGGTTAAGGTGCCACATACTTTCTGATATCCCATAAACAAACATGAAAAAAATAATAAAAAACCTAATTTGCTTATGGTTTTTTGCATAATTAAATGCTTTTTTGATGTGGTTCCAGTATGTTACCTCAATCTTTTTTGTAAATTTTGGTTCAGTAAATGTAAGAGTTACCAATATTGCAATTCCCATTGGAATTAAGCTCATCCAGATTGCAAGGCGTAAATTTATATCTGCAAAATAGCCTCCAACCAGGCTGCCTATGCCAAACATAAAAAACGAAATAAATTGGATGTTTCCATATATTTTTTTGAATTCTTTTGTCTTCTTAAGGTTTTTTAGGGTATCATAAATGAAAGCGCTATCTGTGCCGCTCCATAAGGAAACTCCTATGGCAAATATGGTCTCTGCAAACATGAAATTCCAGAAATTATGTGATAAGGCATATACTAAAGTCCCTAAAAAAACAAATATGCTTGATAACATAATTGCATTTTTTCTTCCGAACTTGTCTGCAAAAGCACCTGAGGGCACTTCTAAAAAAACTATGATTAAAGCAAAATAGCCTTGTATGAACAGTGCTTGTGCAATAGACAGCCCGTTTTCAAGCATGAAAATTATTAGTATAGGTATAAATAGAAAAGCTGATTGAAATATTCTATACAAATAAAACCTTGAAATATTGTTTTCTATTCCCATTAGTTAAAAAGTTGCTTAAGAGTTAATAAATGTTTTTAGAAACCTACTCATACTCTATCGTTGCATGTGGCTTTTGCGAGATGTTTGGAAATCTTTGATTTCCGACATACAGAAAACGCAAAGTGTTTTCAAGTATTTTCGGCATCTCACAAAATAGTAATCTCATTCGTACTCAATTGTAGCAGGAGGCTTTTGCGAGATATCATAAACAACCCTATTAACACCACCGACTTCATTAAGAATTCTTGAGGAAATCTTTTCTAACAAGCTGTGAGGAAGCTTTGACCAGTCTGCTGTCATGGCATCTATGCTGTTTACAGCCCTTATAGAAATAATATGCTCATAAGTCCTGGCATCTCCCTTAACACCAACTGCTTTAATAGGAAATAAGGCAGCAAATGCCTGCCAGGTTTTTTGGTAATAACCGGATTTCTTTAATTCCTGCATTAATATTGAATCTGCTTCTTGTAATATTTTTATCCTTTCTTTAGTTATTTTGCCTAAAATCCTTATAGCTAATCCCGGTCCAGGGAATGGGTGCCTATAGATTAATTCTTTAGGCAGGTTAATAGATTCTCCTAGCTTCCTAACCTCATCTTTATAGAGCTCTTTTAATGGCTCTAAGACTTTTAGCCTCATATCTTTTGGAAGAGTAACATTATGATGGCTTTTTATTTTTGAGGCTTGTTTGCTAGGCTGCGCTGATTCAATCCGGTCAGGATAGATAGTTCCTTGGCCCAAGAATTTGATGTTTCCATGCCTTTTTCCAAGCTCTTTTACTTTTTTCTCAAAAACCTCAATAAAAGTATGCCCAATTATCTTTCTCTTCTTTTCTGGGTCTGAAACATTTTCTAATCTTTTCAAGAATAGCTTACTAGAATCAACATAATATAAATTTTCAAAATGCAGTTTCTCCTTATATCTTTTCATAACATTCTTTCCTTCATTTTTTCTTATCAATCCATGGTCTATAAAAACGCAATGCAGTTTTTTCCCTATAGCCTTATGTATTAAAACAGCCGCAACAGTGCTGTCAACACCGCCAGAAGTTCCCATTATAACTGCATCATCTTTAACTTGCCCTTTTATTTCTTTGACTATGCCATTAGCTAGATTGCTTATTCTCCAATCTTTTTTTGCTTTGCAAATATCATAAACAAAATTTTTAAGGATTTGAGAGCCTTTAGGAGTGTGAACAACTTCAGGGTGGAATTGCAAGCCGTAAATTTCTCTTTTATTATCTTCTACAGCAGCTATAGGGCATGTGTCAGTTGCGGCAAGAACTTCAAAACCAGAAAGGTTTTTTACTAAGTCTCCATGAGACATCCAAACTTGCTCTTTTTTCTTAAGGCCTTTCAATAATTTTCCGCTTTTTTTAACATTAATCTGTTTTTTTCCATATTCTTTTAGTTTTCCAGCTAAAACTCTCCCATACTTTTTTCCTATTAACTGCATTCCATAACATATTCCTAAAATTGGAACTCCTAAATCAAATATTTTATTGTCTATTTTAGGAACATTCTTTCCATAAACAGAACTTGGTCCGCCTGATAATATAATCCCTCTAGGATTTAGTTTTTTAATTTTTCCAGCAGTGATGTTATAAGGAACCATATCAGAAAAAACGCCGATATCCCTAATCCTTCTGTTGATTAGATGCGCTACCTGGCTTCCGAAATTTATAACTATTATTTGACTCATTGTCTGGTTAATTGGTTTTTTTATTTATTTTTATGATTTGCTTGAAAAAATGAATACCAATTTTTCTAAGAAAAATTGGGATATTTTGGCACGCCCAATGCTGGCGTGCATTAATGGGTCGCTGTGAAATGCAAGCGAGCAATGCGAACTTGCTCGCAACTCACTGGCGGCCCCTAAATTTCCCGTTTAGGTTATTATGTTTAATTTAATAATTAATATACAATCCTTTACGTGCAAATAATGCCTAATTTATCTTCATCCAATGCTTTTCTTATTTCCATCGCAACACGTTCACCGTAAGATATTGGCTTATGGTACAAATATGAAGAATATGGAGTAAATGCTGTTCCCGGGCTTCCCGGAATACGCATAGAAACATCAAATATAACAATATCCTCTTTGCCTTCTTCTGCTACAACTGCGCCTTGCAAGGCAAAAGGCCCGATTATTCCAGGCGCATGAATTTTCTTTGTTGCTGCTACAAACTTCTCTCCCATGGCAAATATCTTTTCCAATAATGATTCTTTTACGGTAACTGTGTAATGGCCTGTTTCGATTAGCTTTGGCCTAACTACCTTTAAAGCTTCTATTTGATCTGGAGCAGGAAGCCTTAAAAATCCATCCAAATTTGTTTGCCTCCTTGTATCAGTTCCCATTAATTCTAATTCATCATCTATTGGGCTGTAAAAGAAATTAAAATTAACATGGGCTCCTATTGCATACTCCTCAATAACTGCTATGTTCAGCGCTTCTTTTGTTATTGTTTTTTTCTTTAATAAAAACTCTGATTTAGTTTTGTAAGTTTCATAGCTGTCTGCAAAGAAAAAAGCGCGTTCATATCTCCTTTTTGCTTCTGAAACTTTAACAATAACCGGCCTGTCAATTTGTTTTGGGCTTTTGAATATTTTAGGAATCCTTATCTTAGCTTTTTCTAAAATATAGTATTGGTTTTTAGGAATATCTCTTTCTTCTAACTTAACCATATCCCTTGTTCCAAAAATAGGAACTTCGAATTTGTTTTCTATGTCTTTAAAATTGCAATAAACCCAGAAATACCTATTGTGGATGAATATAGTATTTAATTCCCTTAGCTTTTCCTGGACTTCTTTTTTCACTATATCTTTGAATTTATTTACTATGATTAATTCATCTATGATTCCTTTATCTCCTCTGGATTTATAGTATTTTTCGTAAGTTTTTTCCCTGCCTTTCTGGCAGACAGCTACTGTCCTGAATCCTTGCAGCTTAGCTCCCCTGCATATGTCTAAAGCAGAATGTCCTCCTAAAGTGCCAATGGTTATATTAGCAGAGTCATAATCTTCCAATATCTTGTTTATTTTTTTTTGCGGTATCATTTTATTTTTAATTATTAAATTTTTTAATTGATTGCTTTAAATTATTTTTTTAATATTGAATAAATTTTATTCTTATAATTTTTTATTGCTCTTTAGCCATTGAAATTTTTATTTTTATTTTTTTGGAAATTATTTATCTGCCAAATAATGAAAATATCCATGAAAAGAAACTTTTTAGGATGTTGGTATCTTCCTTTAAGATCGGTTCTGGAACATTATTCTCTGTTTGTTTATTTTCAGCTACTTCCTCTTCTTGTTCTTCTTTTGTATTTTCCTCTTCTTCAATTTCATCCAAGTCATTAAATTGTTCCGGAACAGCTTCACTCTTTTTCTCTTCTTTGATTTCTTCTTCTGTTTCTTCTCTTATTTTTTCTTCCATTTCTTGTACTTCTCCTTGTACTTCAATTTCATAAACAATTTCATCCAAATCATAATTTTTATAATTTGAAAGTACTTCAGCAGATTTTTTGATTCCTTTATTGGAATATGCATTAAGGACAATATGCACTTTTCCGTTTTCATAATATTCAATAGTTGCTTTTCCAGCTTCTATGTTTTTATTGCAAGGTTGAGGATTATTAAGTATTTCAGCACTTACTTCATTATCACAAGAATTGCCTATGCTTATTATGTTATAATCATTAATATCTCCTATTTCTGAAGCAAGCTTTGCTAAACCTAATTGCTTTTTATCAGAAAGCTGGGATAATGATAAAATAATCTGAGTTTGCGCTAAAACATGAGTTGCAGGAGCGCTATCTCCTACTACTACAATAACATTTAGTTCATTATCATCAACAAAATAATCAGGATAATTTGAAAGGCCATCCGCATAAGTTAAGCTTAAGGTTAAAATAAAAATTATAAACAAAATAATTATTTTCTTCATTGTTTACCCTAATATTTTATTTAATTGATTTGTCTTAATGGCAATTTTAATTTCCCTTGCAATCCTTCTTCCAGTACTCATAGGCTCATTGTATTTTAACCATGTGTATGGGCTTCCATGAATATATGGGTTAGTTCCTGCTACAATTCTTGCTGAAATTTCAAAAACATAAATATCATGGTTAGGGGCTATTATAGTTTCTAAGCAAAAAGGCCCCCATAATCCTTTCTTAGCCATTTTCTTGCTTTGCTTGATAACATTTTCTCCCATTTCTATTATTTTAGGTAAAAATGATTCTCTTATTACAATTGGAATATTACCTACAATAACATAACTTGGGTCAACTTTAGGCAGAGCCATCTGGTCTCTAGCAGATATTCTTCCAAGACTATCAACATTGCTTTCATATCTTTTGTCGAAACCCATAATTTCTATTTCTTTTGTTAAAGGACTGTAGAAATAATGAGGAAACATAGCAACTCCAACAATATACTCCTGAAGCACATAATCTTCTTCTCCTGGACGGAGTTTTATTTTTTTGTTAAAGTCTCGCTCGTTCTTAGCCAGAAAATAGCCCTGGCCGCCTTTAGCTCCATGGAATTTTACAATAACAGCGCGGTCAATATCTTTTGGGCTTTTGAATATTTTAGGAAGCCTAATGCCTGCTTTCTTTAGCCATTTCCTTTCAACATTTCTGTCTGACTCAAATCTTAAGATGTTTTTATTGCCAAAATATGGAACTTTGAACTTTTCAACATTGTTTAGGCCAACATATTCCATCAAAGAAGCATGAGGTATAAATATAGAATTTTTCTTGTTTAATTTATCCTGTATATCCATTACTTCTTTGTAAGAATTAATTGTAATTATTTCATTTGCAACTTTAAATGATTTGTATAGCTTTTCCCTTTCTTTTAGGCAAACAACTATAGTAGAAAAGCCTTCATCTTTCGCTCCTCTGAGTATTTGTAATGCAGAATGAGAGCCTATTGTTGCAATTTTATACTTGTTAAATGCTACCATATCATAGAAAGGGATTTGGGTTATATAAATGTTACGGAAATTTTATTGAGTTCTGCAAATTATATTAAAAGTTGTTAAAAGAGATACAGAGCAAAAATAAAGAATTATGTCAAAAACCACCATAATAATACTTGCCTTTCTCTTTTTGTTCACGGTCCATAACAGAATCTAGCTTATTGATTCTGGGCATTAAGCTTTCTTTATCCCTTCTTAATGTAATGCTTAATTTTTTAAGAAAAATATTCATGCCTTCTTCCATTAAGTAAGGGCCTTTAACAATGCCCTCTTTTGCAGGGATTCCATCAAAAACCATTAGCTTATCTGAAAGGTAATCTAAAAATAATAAGTCATGCTCAACAATTAATGCAGACCTTCCAGTATGTTCCATAAAATCCCTTATAACTTTAGAAATAATAAGCCTTTGCTCAACATCTAAGTAAGCAGAAGGCTCGTCCATTAAATACAAATCAGATTCCTTGCTTAAGCAATTAGCTATTGCAACCCTTTGCAGCTCTCCACCTGATAGCTCATTCAATTTTTTCAATAATAAAGGCTTAATGTTTAAAGGATTTATAATTTGATTTTTGTATTTGTCTAATGCTGCTTGCAAGATGTTTATAACTAATTCATCGCTTGATTCTAAATATTGTGGCTTGTAGCTTACTTTGACGTTTTCATCTAATTTGCCATTGTCTTGCTTAATTTCTCCTGCAAGCATTTTAACAAAAGTTGTTTTTCCAATTCCATTTTCTCCAAGAACTCCAATAACTTCTCCTTTTCTTATTTCTCCTGTTTCTGCACTTAATGAAAAGTTTCCTAATTTTTTAGTAATTTTTTCCCATGAAACTAAAATATCCTTATCTTTTTTTACAAAAGGCTTTCTTTCCTCGAATTTAATCTGCTTATCCCTAAACCTCATGTTTTCTTCTTTAAGATAGCCTTCTAAGTAGATGTTTATTGAATTTTTTACCGGCTTTAATCCAGAAACAGAGCCATAAGCATTTTCAGAGCCGTACATTATATGGGCTAAATCTGAGATGTAATCAAAAATAATTAAGTCGTGCTCAACAACCATGACAGAAGTGCTTTCGTTTGCTAAATTTCTTATAAATTTGCTCACATTAATCCTTTGCTTAATATCCAAGTAAGAAGTTGGCTCGTCAAAAATATATAAGTTAGCTTTTTTAAGGACTGTTGCGGCGATTGCAACACGTTGCAGCTCTCCACCGGAAATTTTATCTATATCATTTTCTAAAATATTTTCTAATTCCAGTTGTTTTGCTATTTTATCTAATTGGTTATTCTCATCTACTTTTTTTAATAGGCTTTTTACTTTTCCTTTTTGGGTTTTTGGGATTTTTTCAATATGCTGGGGCTTGTAGCTTATCTTAACTTCATTTTTCTTTACTTTCTCAAAGAATAACTGCATTTCTGTGCCTTTGAAAAAATCTATAATCTTGCCATAATCAACTTCGGTTCCTAACTCTCCAAAGTTTGGCTTTAAGATTCCAGCCAGGATGCTTATGGCAGAGCTTTTTCCAATGCCATTAACTCCTAAAACTCCCACTACCTTGCCAAATAAAGGAGTAGGCATGCTGAATAATGCAAACTGGTTTTCCCCATACCTATGAATTGGC
>Ga0187833_10005783_pt1 | contig 11580 bp, 9 predicted proteins | sample ETNtaG_37_FD_167968 | JGI IMG/M metagenome (GOLD analysis project Ga0187833, IMG submission 167968) | Marine microbial and viral communities from oxygen minimum zone, Eastern Pacific Ocean - ETNP2014_SV_400_PacBio MetaG (Illumina Assembly) | ecosystem: Environmental > Aquatic > Marine > Hypoxic... | reverse complement strand
ACCGTCTGGACCATCAGCTCCAACGACCGGACATCGCTGTACACACGGTCCGAGGTGTCGACGGGCGTCGACCACTGTGTCGGTGGGCGATGCTTGAGAGCGGCGTAAGCGAGCTTGGGCAGCGCCGTCCCGGACCCCGTGATGACCTGCTACCCCACTGGAGAGTGACACCCCCATAGAAAGGTTTATAATCCGGCGACCTCGCCCGGACCTCTCATGGTCCTAGGTGCCGATGGGGTGGATCGCCATAAATTACGTGATTACACCCAAAACGAGAAAGCGCAGGCCTTCCTTGCGGAGGCCGAGGAGCTGGGGAGGGACATCGTATCCCAGGCCCGGACCTCGGAGCGCCTGCTCGTCGTGCACCACTCGTCGGACGTGGACGGCCGGACATCCGGTGTCATCGCAGAAGAGATAGGTACCATGCTGGGCCTCGAGGTGGAGACGCTGGGCGTCCCGCAGCTCAGCAATACCGAGATATCCCAGCTGAGCGAGACCATCGACGATTACAATCCCGACTTGATAATCTTCACAGACATCGGTTCAGGATACAAGCGGCTCCTGGACGAAGCTGAGATCGACAAATGCGGCGCGGACGTGTACATCTTCGACCATCACCCGCCCATGGGGCCCGACAGCACCTTCAAGGAGCTGAACCCCGCGAACTTCGGTATGGACGGCGGCGAGTCCTGCAGCGGAGCGACCATCGCCTACTCCCTTGCTGAGTCGGTGTACGACGCGCTCCCCGCCCGCAAGCAGAATGCGTACAAGAAGGACCTCGAGGGCCGCAACATCGAGTTCCACAACCCGAACGAGCCGGTGATGAACGTACTGGGATCTGCGGCCATGATCGGTGCCCGTGTGGACGGCACCAGCCCCAACGGCGAGGTGAACGCCACTGTGTTCAAGAAGGCCACCGATGAGCAACTCGTGACGCCCATCTCCTGGCCTTTCTACGGCTACCACCGCCGTAACATCGTCACATCCCTGGCAGGCAGCGACCGACCCGTCCTCGAGGGCATCAGCGGAGACGACAAGGGTGCCCGTGAGTTCGCCAAGGAGCTTGGGCTCCATACCACCTACACACCCGCGCGTATGAGCAAGGGCGAGCGTGATCTGGTGCTCGGCTCTATCTCTGAGCTCATCGAACAGTCCGGTGCTTCGGAGGCATTCCAGAAGTACCAGCAGTCACAGCTCTTCGAGCGCTCGTATGTGCTCGGCGAGTTCGGGGATACCGAGATCGGTACCCTGAGCGAGTTCGGCTCCATGCTCACCGCCTGCACCAAGTTCGGCGCCACGCCCGAGGAGAAGGAGGCCAACCGCGAGCTGGCCAAGAAGGTGCTCCTGGGCGAGCGCGGTGAGGTCCTGGAGAAGGCCGACGAGGTATGGCACCGCTACCGGTTGCTCCTTCGGGACGGGCTGGTGAAGACCTTCGGCAAGATCAAGTTCGACGCCTTCCACAAGGACGAGATCGAGCTCAAGGATGGCGAGAACCACTACATCTCCTCGACCTTCTACTACAAGGACGCTGATCAGTCCACCATGGGCGTCATGGCCTCCATGGCCCTGGGGACCGCGAACTTCAAGGAGGAAGCTTTCCGCAAGCTCCCCATCATCGCCTATACCTATGTCAAGGGCGACACCGACGAGGAGTCGTTCTTCAAGTTCTCCGGACGCTCGTTCAACTACCTCACCGGCGCCGGCCTGGACATCGGCGAGGCCATGAACACGGCTGCCGAGTCCGTGGGCGGCATCGGTGGCGGCCACGCCGTCGCTGCGGGCGCCAGCATACCTCGGGCGGGTTGGAAGGACTTCCTGACCGTGCTGAACAAGACCATCGGCGAACAGCTGGAGGACTACATCCTCAACGGCTACAAGCTCCTCCCCGAGCACGAGGAGGCGCTCCTCAAGGACACGGAGTTCGATCCGAGGATGCCCAGCTTCTTCCAGACGTCCGGTGCCTGGAGCCAGACCCTGACCAAGGGCAACGTCGCATACGCTCTCGAAACATCCAACGGCACGCAGCTGGGGGCCAAGAAGGGCATGTACCAGCTCCTTGCCACCAGGGACGATGAGCACGTGGACTCCCACTTCACCGCCTACAACACGTTCCGTGATCCCGTCATCGTGAGCGCCAAGGGTCAGTTCGACGCCAAGGCCGACTACACCGGCTGGGCTGAGAAGATCGGCGAGGACGGTAGGGCCGGTTTGGAGGCGACCATCGAGCAGGGCGTCTACAACGCTCTCGAGACAAAGGGCTACAAGGTAGAGCGGGACGGCACGTCGACGAAACTCGTGTCCCCAGGCCAGAACAAGTACACACTGGACGCCCAGCTCTCCGAGGGCTACTGTCGCGTCAACCTCGACGAGCTACAGACCGATGATAAGCAGCTCACTCAGGACGTAGCGGTCATGATGCGGGAGGTCCGCGACTCCTACCGGTCGGCCGTGAAGGACGCCTACAACGGTCCGCTCTTCGCCTCCTACCAGCTCGAAGCGCTGGAAGCGCCCGGTGACGCACCACCCGTCGAGGCCTAGTCTAGTCGTCGTGCAAGATCACTGGTATTGACCACGGCATAGGCATTAGGAGAGGATGCACACCGTAACGCTATGCTGGCGGCAGATGATATAACACTCCAGGTCCATCATGGCCCGGACGATCCGTCCTCACGCACCAACGCTTCTGGGACGCTTCGATGCGGTTCTGCTCTGTCGAGTATATCGCATCATCGTCGTGGGGATTGTCGCCCCCAAAGAAAAACCATATAATGTCTGGCGTATAACCATTGTTATTTCCTTTTGATATCCCGGTCATCGAGGGACGCAACGTCCCTTCAAGCCCACAACCACACCCGGAGCTGTTTACAGATGAATCCTGAAACAAGACTCATTTCCCTACTCATCATAATCGCCATCTCCACCATGGCCATGGCCGACTCTGAAGAGTTCGCCGAGGCAGAGCGCCTCATCGAGGAAGGACGCATCTGCGAGGAGCTCACCAGGGAAGAGCTGGAAAGCATCGGTCACTACTATCATGAGATGATCTACCCCGATGAGGAACACAATACGTCAGCGGAGCTCTTGGGTGGCGAGGGGAGCAAGAAGCTACGGGAGACCCATTACAATATGGGGGAATGGTTCTACTGCTGAGAGCAAGGCAGGGCGATGATAGACGCTCAACAGCTCGGCCCATTGAGTGTTGAACAATGGAAGACCATCGTTACCACCATCTCTACTCTCATCATGATTCTGGGTATAGCGTTGCTGTTGATCCTGGTCTGGGGATTGATACTCAAGCTTGGTCACATCGGGTTCCAACGTTACTATACCAATCTGAACACAGTTTCGAGGGAGGATCCCCTTGAGATCCTGACCACACGACTTGCCAAGGGAGAGATCTCCCGGAAGGAATACCTGGATCTGAGAGGGCTTATCTCTGGAGTACCATTCGAGGGAGAGAGCAGGAAGGGGCATGATCCGTACGGCGCCGTGCTACACCATTTCGAAAAGATAGACCGGAACCCTCATGATCCGTACGGCGCCGTCCTATACCATATGAACCCGCAGGATCCTCATCCGAGTGGAGAAGGGACGGGAATGTCCACGCCCGGCTCACCTCCCGAGGAGTAAGTATCATGCCAGTGGGCAGCCGCCCATCCGTCCATGGGGTCGACATAATCGGAGCATGCACATCGCCATCACTGCCGCTCCACGTGCCAGGCCGTCGTCCACGATGGTGATGGCCGGGACGCGCTCGCGTAAGAGTTCAGGTTTGGCGCCAGTGGTCGCGCCACGGCCCGTGATGCCGACACTGTCGGGCACGTCCAGCCCCGCCTCCTCCACAGAAGCGAGCAACCGGTCGAACAATCCCACCGCCAGTCCGTCGAGCACGCATGAGAGATGGCCGGGAGCCACGTCACGGGATGCGGACGTGATCGCGTCCAGGTCGGCGCTGCATCCGATGACCGTTACCCCTGCGCGCGAGGCGGCCACAGGATCGACGGGGACGGTCCCCACGCGGTCACCCGTGCGCACGGGGCCTATCTCCACCAGCTCCATGATCCCTTCCGAGTGCCGGTCCGTCCGTCCCGGCCGTACCGGGACATCCATCGCCGATGTGAATCCGCACCCCTGTGCCACAGCGTCCAGGATGCCACCGGCAAGGCCTGCGAAGGTGGCCACGGTCCTGCGCTCGTCGTCGATGAGGCGACCAGCGAGAGTGGTGCCGAAGTCCAGGGCAAGGTAGGGATTGCGGAATGGACATCCGCTCGCCCGGGCATGGTCCTTGAGCCCCGCGGTCACCAGCTCTCCCTCCATCTCGTTGGCGGCCACGGGCTCACCCGGTGGGAGCGTGCCTGCCACCGATCCGGTGAACGTCGAACGGTCGATGATTGAATGGGCGCGGAGCCTGGGTGCTAGGTTGTCAGCAGCGAGCGGCGCGATCATCTGGCGCGGTTCGACACCTGCGGCCAGGCATGCGTCGGCAAGGGCCTTGATGAGGGTGCCCACATCCTCGGGCGATGAGAACCCAGCGGTCACTCCCGTGGACCGCACCACGAAGTCCAGGTCACGGGCCGAGAGTCGGGACTGTAGGAGCGTTGTGTTGATCGAGCGGCGTACGATGTCCTTGACGCCCGCTTCGGTGATAGCGTACCCCCACACGGTCCGGGCGAAGCCGTCCTTGGCCGCAATGGACCGGGTCCGGTCCACGTGTCGGGCCGCTATGCGGGAAGTGCCGTCGTCAAGGTCGGTCTCGACGAGGATGCACTTGGTCGTTGTGTTCCCCAGCTCCACCGAAAGCACACGCAGGGGCTTGGAGGAGGGGATCATGAGGCTACCCGACCAGTTCCGTAAAGGTCCGGTTCTTGGAGATGTCCGTGCCAAGCTCCTGGGCTGCGTCGGCCACGATGGCATCCGCCACGGCCACTGCCGGGAAAACGTACGGGGCGTGCTCGATGGGGCCGTAGAGCAGGTAATCGGCGCACATGGCCACCTGGAGCACGTTCGTGGCGACATCGACGCAGTCTTTTACCTTCCGGTCCTTGTCGCTGAGCCAGGGGAGCGAGGCGGGCGCGTTGTGGATGCCCGAGCCTACAGGATGCCCCCACTTGGCCTTGGCGGCCAGGGCAGTGCGCACCGCCACACCGGCGCCGTTGCCGATGGGTGTCACCGCCGGGTCCACGAGCACTTTTGTGATGCCTGCGGCCGACGCCAGGTCCAGCAGTCCAGCGTCCGTTACATCGGCCCCGTCCTCCAGCAGCTTGAGCCGCCCGTTCAGACCGGAGTCCTTGGGATTGAAGGCGAGCACGATGGCACAGCTCACACCCGACGCACGCAACGCCTCTATCTCCTCGTCGGTGATCGTCAGGTTGAGCGAATTATAGACGATGCGATCGATGGCGCCGGCCTCGAGCGCCCAGCGCACGCCGGCGAGCCGCACGTCGAGCGACGGACTGTCCACCAGCAGCGGTCCCGTGGTGGCGTCAGCAGCGAAGTTGAGATAGGTCTCCATGGCCTCGGGGTAGGCTGCGAACACGTGAAGGAGGGCCGGATTGCCCGTCTCCTCCGCAGCCGCCTCGTGGGCTGCTACCAGCTCCTTGGCACGCTTCTTATCGAATTCGCCCTTCTTCATGTCACGGACTATGTCGTGACCCTCGTAGAAGATGGTCGCTGCCAGCGCTGTTGGGAACTCCCCCGGTTGGCCGCCGATGGTCGCACCGGCAACCTCGATTGTCCGCTGTTCGGTCTGGAACCTCAACATGATACTAACCCCCGTTCTGCGTCGATGCGCACGCCCTCCCCGACATGGATTGGATGGGATAGGTAGACACACCCGGTGAAGGGATCCACCTCGATTGCGGGATCGACCGACAACCACACGTCCCCGTGAGCGGATCCGGTGGGGAGCGGTGCTACGATCCGTCGCCGGGCCTCGACCTCCATGGGGCCGCCAGGGTAGTCCTTGGTCAACTGGTCGTCGAGCTCGCGGACCGTGCGTGCAACGAGGTCGAGATCATCGATACCCACCATGTCGACCAGCTCCACCTGCTGGCGGAAGCGCTCCACGGCCTCGGCGGCGATGTTCTCGATGCGCGGGACCGCACCGACAGCGTCCTTAATGACCCCTTCGTCGTCAATGCCCTCCCGATGAAGGCACACCAGGGCGTTGCCCGAACGATGGCCCACGACCTCGCTCCCGGTCACCACCATGAAACGGATGGCGGGATTGGCGATTACGTTGACGATGATGCGCTCCAGGCCGAGGTTCTCGGTCTTGCAGGAGCCCACGAGGAGGGCCTCGATATCAGTGAAGCGCTCCTTGTCGGTACCAAGTGTGATTACCACCACTCTACTGTCCTCCCGGACCCGGAGGTAGTCACCTTTCACGCGCGGCCACGCCACAAACGTCAAAAACCTTTCGCCTTTTAAAAGCCTTTACATGGCACGAAGACGGCGACGGCTCGGGGCCTGGGACAGGGTCAAACGGGTCATCAGATCGTCCTCTGTCGTGCTCGAGGTGCTCGACGCCCGTGCCCCTGACACGACACGGTGCAAGAAGCTCGAGGGCTTCGCCCGCATGCTCCACAAGAGCATCATTCTTGTTGTGAACAAGACCGATCTCGTGGACGCAGCCGATGCCCAGGCGGACCAGCGCCGTCTGGCGACCGATCTTCCCTGCGTTCTTGTATCCGCCAAATCCGGAAAGGGCAGGAACCGGTTGAAGGCCCAGCTGCGGCCCAAAGCAGGGTCCGACATCCGTGTGGCGGTGTTCGGCTATCCCAACGTCGGCAAGTCGAGCATCATCAACATGCTCACACGCCGGGGTAAGGCACGGACGTCCCCCGAGCCCGGGTTCACAAAGGGCGAGCAGTGGATCAGGATGGACGAGAACATCCTCCTCCTTGATACCCCGGGGGTCATCCCGAGGGACGAGTCGGCCGTCGACCTCGCTCTCCTTGGAGCATGGGACATCGACAAGCTCCGCGATCCGGTCCCTGTTGCCTGGAAGCTCATCGAGCACCTCACCGCTGAACATCCTGCGGTCATCGAGTATTACGGCGGTGATCCGTCCCTGCCCACTCACGAGGTGCTCGAGGCGATCGCCTGTTCCCGTGGACGACTGCTCCGGGGCGGGGAACCGGATGTGGACGAGATGGCCAAGATCCTGGTCCGCGACTGGTACCGTGGCAACATCGCCAAGGTCATCACCGGCGAGGACGAGGATTGAATCCGGGTCTTGCCTCTGGTTTTATATAGGTTCGGTGCCTTGTGTAGAGTGATGCGTCGCACGCTCGGTAGCTGTCTTGTCGCCCTCGCTCTGCTAGTGGTCCTAGCCATGGCCGGCCCCTGCGATGATGCCGGTGACAAGAACACCTGCTGGGTGAAGCAGGCGAAGGTAATGGCCAAGAGCGATCCCAGGGCCGCTGTATCCGTGTGCACCGACGAGCTCACCGACGTCGACTGGACCGACTGGTGCCTTGCTACCGTCGGCCCCGAGATCGCCTCGGTGGACCCTGCCCGCGGGGCCTCAGTGTGCGACATGGTCGAGGACGGGTCGTGGAAGAGCAAGTGCCGCTCCAAGGTGGGGGACGTGCCCGAGCCCGCAGGACCACCCCCCGACACCACGGGGGCCACCTCCTACCCCATGCTCATGGGAGGCCTGTTCGCGCTCATATTGCTGGCCGTTGTCAAGTTCAAGCTCATGGCCCACGAGCCGGATCAACACGTCGCTGATGAAGGTGACGAGATGAGCCGCGTGAAGCGGTACGTCGCCGAGCAGCGTACGCAAGGTCACGACGACAATGACATCCGGGCGATGCTCAACCGCCATGACTACCCCGGCGATGTGATCGATAAGGTCCTGGAGTAGGGACGACGGCCCTCATTGAAGGTTTTTAAAGCTGAGTCAGGAGTCTCTCGTGGACGGGCGTCCCGGCGCTCGTAGCACAGCTGACCATCCATCGACGGACCACCGAGCTGAACGGACAAGGAGCGATTTGAATGGACGTACAACAAGCCATCCTGAAGCGACGGTCGTACCGCGCGCTGGAGGAGATCGAGGTCACGCAGAGCCTTATCGATGATCTTGCTGATGCAGCACAGCTCGCACCCTCGTGCTTCAACAAGCAGCCGTGGAGGTACGTGTTCGTTCATAAGACGGATACGCTGTTCAGACTGCAGGAATGCCTCTCGCCCGGTAACCATTGGGCGAACGCAGCAAACCTCATCATCGCTGTCGTGAGCAAGAAGGGGCTGGACTGCTCTGTGGAGGGACGTGACTACTACCTCTTCGATACGGGCATGGCCACCGCCATCCTCATGCTGCGCGCGACCGAGCTAGGTCTTGTAGCACATCCCATCGCCGGCTATGACGAGATCAAGGCCAAGGAGGTCCTGGGCATCTCCGACGACCTCCAGCTCATCACTCTGATCATCGTTGGTAAGCATTCGAAACGGAACATCGCCGCGCTCAACGACCATCAGCAGGAGTCAGAGCGGACCCGGCCCGCCCGCCTTCCCCTCGACAAGTTCGCTTTCAAGGACCGGTATATGGACACCGAGGATTAGGACGCTCGTGGAAAGCGAGGATACAAAGGAGGTCAGGAAGAACCGCCTCATCAGGGAGAAGAGCCCCTATCTCCTCCAGCATGCCTCCAATCCAGTGGACTGGTACCCCTGGAGCGAGGAAGCGTTCCAACGTGCTCGTGAGGAGGACCGTCCAATATTCCTATCTATCGGGTACGCTACCTGTCACTGGTGCCATGTCATGGCCCATGAGAGCTTCGAGGATCCCGAGGTCGCCCGGCTCCTCAACGAGAGCTTCGTGTGCATCAAGCTCGACCGGGAGGAGCGACCGGACATCGATGACGTGTACATGGCAGCGTGCCAGATGATGACAGGTCACGGCGGATGGCCGTTGACAATCGTTATGACCCCTGACGGGAAGCCGTTCTTCGCTGGTACCTACTTCCCCAGAAAGAGCAGGTTCGGTCACCCCGGCATGCTCGACCTCGTCCCGCGTCTTAGCGAGCTGTGGCGCACTCGACGGGACGACATGCTGAAGGCCGCTGGACTGGTGAGCACCTCCCTAGAAGGGTCCGGTGAGAGCGGGCCCGGTGTCGAGCCAAGCGAGGCCATGCTCCACCTCGGGTACGAGCAGCTCACCACCTCCTTCGACGAGGTGTTCGGTGGTTTCGGACCGGCACCCAAGTTCCCCTCCCCGCATACGCTCCTGTTCCTCCTGCGGTACTGGCGACGGACCGGGAAGACGCATGCACTTACCATGGTGGAGCGGACCCTGGAGTCCATGCGGCGCGGAGGTGTGTACGACCAGCTCGGGTTCGGGTTCCACCGTTACTCGACCGATGCCCGGTGGCTGGTCCCCCACTTCGAGAAGATGCTCTACGATCAGGCCCTCCTAGCGATGGCGTACCTGGAATGCGCTCAGGCGACCGGGGATGATACGTACGCCCGCACGGCCCGGGAGGTGTTCACCTACGTCCTGCACGAGCTCATCTCCCCCGAGGGTGGATTCCATGCCGCCGAGGACGCGGACAGTGCTGACGGTGAGGGCGCGTTCTACATATGGACCGTGGACGATGTGCAGAAGATCGTTGGGGATGAGGTCGATCTCGCCATGGAGACGTTCGGTATGGAGAAGAAGGGTAACGTCCCGTCGAGCGCAGGCCTCCCCCCAGGTGCCAACGTCCTCCACTTCCCTCGCACCATGGACGAGATGGCCATAGACCTCGAGACACCAGAGGAAGAGCTGCTGACACGGATAGGATCCCTCAGAGAACGGCTCCTTACGGCGCGAGGATTCCGGACCCGTCCTTCACAGGACGACGCGGTGCTGGCCGACTGGAACGGGCTGATGGTGGCCGCGTTGGCCATGGGCGCGCGGGTGCTCGGGGAACGGTCGTACGCCCAAGCGGCCGCTCGTGGCGCGTCCTTCGTGCTCGAGCGGATGCGCAACGAGGACGGCCGGCTGCTCCATCGCTGGCGTGATGGCGAGGCCGCCGTCCCCGCCTTTCTCGACGACCATGCGTTCATGGTGTGGGGGCTCATCGAGCTCCACCAGACCACCCTCGAGCCCCGATGGCTGTGGGCGGCGCTCGGACTGAACGGGCTCATGCTCGACCACTTCTGGGACGACGAGGGCGGTGCACTGTTCACGACGCCAGATGACGGGGAGGAGCTCCTCGTCCGGCGGAGGAATGTCACTGACGGTGCCATCCCCTCGGGGAACGCTGTGGCGCTATCGAACCTCTTCAGGCTTGCCCGCATCACCGGTGATCCCGAGATGGAGGAACGGGCCACCAAGCTGGCCCGTGCCCTTGGCGAGCCCGCGGAACGCGCGCCAACCGCGCACACCTATCTCCTGTGTGCTCTCGACATGGTCCTGGGCCCGTCCTGCGAGGTGGTGGTCGCCGGCGACCGTGATGGAGATGACACTGGCGCGCTCCTTCGTACTATTCGCGAGCGATATCTCCCCTCGACGGTCGTGCTCCTTCGCGAACCGAACGATGACGTGGTCGTGGACCTCGCTCCCTTTACTAAGGACATGCGTCCCATTGATGGGAAGGCGACCGCCTACGTCTGTCAGGGCACGGCCTGCGAGCGACCCGTTACCGATGCCGGCTCACTGCATGAGCTACTTGACGCTCAGTCCCGCCGACGGCCCAGGTAGGCCCCCGCCAGTGTCAGCAACACCAGCGCCTCCACCACACCCGCACCCGGCGCCGTCACCAGATCGGAGCCTCCAGTGGAGCCTGAGAGCACCACGAGGTTGACGGTGAGCGGCTCTGCGCGTATCTCTTGCGGGACGGTAGCCAACGCCTCGATGACAAGGCTTGTGGTACCAACCTTACCTGCGATAAGGGGTACCTGGATGACGCGCTGCTCTCCCTTGGCCAGCTTGTACGTGCACGTCTTGACCCCCACTTTCTCCCCACAGTCAAGGGTGATATGGGTGGTCGCCGAACCGGAGACGGTCAGTGTCACCGCGATCTCTCCCGCGTAGGGGTTCTGGATGTACACCGGATAGAGGTGCATGGCACCCACGGTGAGCGCGAGCGACTTGGGCTGAGCTTCCGGATCGAAGAACGGCAGGTCGTCGACGCACATGGCCCTGAGCGGCGACCAGAACCATCCTGACCGACAGCACCTTCCTACGGCGGTGATGCAGTTGCCAGTCACGCACTCCCAGTTGTACCGGCATGTGCCGATGCGGTACCCTCCCACCTTCAGGTTGACCTTGAACGGTATGTTCTGGACCACGTCGCGACATTCTGCACCGCTCTCCAGATCGGGATCGCCCTTGCATACTGTCGATGTGATCTTGACCGTGAAGTCCGTGGGACCCGACACCGGCAACACCACATACTTCGAGGCACGGGGCTGGAGGGTGAGGTTGTAGTACTCACCATCCGAGATCGTCAGTGGCTTGCCAGCTGCGTTGATGACCTGGATCGACACGGGCATCTTGAAGTCCGTGGGATTCTTGATGAACACCGGCACATCGATGATCTCTCCGGGGCCCGTGGTGATCACGTTGGCCTTCACGTCCTTGGACCGGTC
>Ga0187833_10005782_pt1 | contig 11581 bp, 13 predicted proteins | sample ETNtaG_37_FD_167968 | JGI IMG/M metagenome (GOLD analysis project Ga0187833, IMG submission 167968) | Marine microbial and viral communities from oxygen minimum zone, Eastern Pacific Ocean - ETNP2014_SV_400_PacBio MetaG (Illumina Assembly) | ecosystem: Environmental > Aquatic > Marine > Hypoxic... | reverse complement strand
AATATAAAAAAGACTATAAGTAAAATGAGATTTTTTCTGAAGAAGGGTATTTAATGAACAATTTTTGGGGCTAGTTTAATAAATTGTAATTTTATAAACACAAACTTTTTTAAGTTTATTTTTTTTAAATATGATCAAAAAATTTTTAGATTTGGGACAACAACCGCTCGCTAACAAATATTTAACTAAAAAAGATTTAGTGAAAAAAAAAGTAGAATATTATTATAATTTAGAAATAGGTTTTAATACATCCAGTAAGTTAGTTTCAATTTTGAATACTGTTCCTTCCAGAAAAATGTTCGATAAAGAATATCCATATCGAGCTTCGATGTCTCAAACAATGCTAAATTCATTCAAGGATCTATCAATGAATATTATTAAAACTTTTAATCCAAATTTAATAATGGAAATAGGTAGTAACGATGGATCTTTTATTAAAAATTTTAATAAAAAAAAAGTTATTTGCGTAGAGCCATGTAGCAATGTAGCTAAAATTACTCAGAAAATGGGTTATAAAACTTTTATAAATTTTTGGAATATGAAATTAGCTAAAAAAATTAAATCAAAGATAAAAAATGTCGATTTAATTTATTCAGCCAATACTTTAAGTCATATTAAAGATTTGAATTCTGTTTTTAATTCAATCAGTCATATTTTATCTGATAATGGAGTGTTAATAATAGAAGATCCATCTCTTCTAGAATGTTTTAAAAAAATATCTTACGATCAATTTTATAATGAGCATATTTATATTTTTTCCTTATTGTCAATTAAATATTTATTAAAAAAACATAATTTAGAAGTTTTCAATATTAAAAAAATCACCACACATGGTGGTTCACTGAGATATTATATAAAAAAAGCTTCTAACAATAAATTAAAAATAAACAAAAACGTAAAAACACATTTAGAACACGAATTAAATTTTGGACTTGATAAATATTCAACATATATAAAATTCAAAAATAATGTAGAAAAATCTAGAAAAAAATTAATGGACATTTTCTCAAAGTTAAAAAAAAAAAATAAAACAATTATTGGTTATGGAGCTACTGCTAAAGTAAATACTGTATTAAATTTTTGTAAAATTAAAAATGAAACGCTTGATTACTTTCTTGATACAACCCCAAACAAAATAGGGAAGTTTATGCCTGGTTCCCACTTATATATCCAAAAATACAATAAATCTTCAACTAATAAAATTAATTATATTTTTTTAGGTGCGTGGAATTTTAAAAAAGAGATATTTAAAAAAGAGAAAAAATATATAAAAAGAGGAGGAAAATTTATTACACATGTTCCTATTCCAAAAATAATTTGATAAAGTAATAAAATCAAATTCACGTTAAAAAATGCCAGATAAATTAATATTACGATTATCCAATGAAATAGGAAATCAGATGTTTATGTATGCTGCTGCATATTCAATTTCAAAAAAATTAAATAGGCAACTTTATATTGATGATGAAACAGCATTTTTATCAAGAAAAAATGTTAGCAAATTTGGTTTAAATTTATTTAATATTACATCACCAATCGCACCAGAAACACTTAAATTTAAAAATTTGTCTGGCTATATTAAGAGAAAATTTTTAATTAAAACAGATTTGATAAGATCTAAAAAGAAATTCTATATTGAAAAAAAAGACAGAAATAAAATATCAAAATATTCTAACGATTATGAAAACCTTGTATTTGATAATAATTTATTCTTTGAAGGACACTTTGAAAGTGAAAGATATTTTAAAGATTATAATGATGAAATTAAAAGAGAATTTAAATTAAAAAACCAAGTTTCTCTAAAAAAAAGTCCTTATTTTAATGAAATTAATAAACACAATTCTGTATCTATTTGTTTAAGGCAAAATAGATTTATAGAGGGAAGGGGACAAAATACTCCTCAAAATAAGCAAAAATCATTGAATTTTACGTTAGAGCAAATAGATTATATAAATAAATCTGTAGATTATATTAAATCAAAAATTTCAAATCCTGCTTTTTTTCTATGGTCAAATGATTTTTCAAATATAGATAAAAATAAATTTAATTTTAATTATAAAGAGATTAAGATTTATAATAATGAGAGTGCTTCAGATAAAAGAATTCAGAGCTTGTTTCTTCTTAAACAATGCAATCATTTTATTGTTACAACATCCACATTTAATTGGTGGGGCGCATGGCTTTCAGAAAGAAATGATAAAATAATATTAAGACCGTCTGATAAATTTTTTAATGATTTTTATCTTAATAATCAAGATTTTTGGCCAATAGATTGGGGTATTATTAATGTCTAGAGTAAAAAAAGTTTTACCAATTTAATTATTATAATTAGTTAACAAAAAATGGACTTTTTAAATAAGTATTCTCATTCTAAAAATACAAGATTCGGTTCTTTTAAAAAAGCTCTTGAAATTGCCAAATCTAGAGATTTGAAAACATTTGTCGAGACTGGAACTTCTCGTGGTAAAATTAAATTTTTCTTTTTTTTCAAGTATAATTGGAAAGACGGTATGAGCACTTTAATTTTTTCTGAATATGTTAAAAATTACAATGGACATTTGTTCACTTGCGATATAAATCCTATTAATATTAAAAACTCAAAGAAATTTGTTAATGTGAATAAAAAATTTGTCACCTTTGTTATTGACGATAGTATAAATTTTTTAAAGAACTTTAAAAATAATATAGATTTTTTGTATCTTGATTCTTTAGATGGACAAGATCCTAATAGTTCAGAACATCAACTTAAAGAAATTAAAGCATCTTATTTAAAACTTCACAAGAATTCTTTAGTTTTGTTGGACGATAAAGGGGCAAAAACTAAATTATCATTAAGTTTTATGTTAAAAAATAATTTTAAAATTTTAAATGAATCAAACGAACAGGTTCTTTTAGGATTTTAAATCTAAATTTTATCTAATGAAAATTGATTATCGTCCAGATATAGACGGGTTAAGAGCATTGTCTGTTATTGCCGTAGTCTTGTATCATGCAAATTTTCAAATTTATAATCAGTATGTTTTTCAAGGTGGTTATCTTGGAGTGGATATTTTTTTTGTTATCTCAGGTTATTTGATTACATCGTTAATTTCAAAAGAATTAGAAATTACAAATAAATTTAGTTTTGTGAACTTTTACCAACGTAGGGCACGACGTATTTTACCAATGTTACTATTTATAACTATGTGTTTTATTCCAATTGCATGGTTTTACTTGTTACCAACTTCTATAATAGATTTCGCTAATTCAATTTTTTTTTCAACATTTTTTACTTCAAATTTCTTCTTTAACGTTGCCGGTCATGAATACGGTAATTCTTTATCTATTACAAAACCTTTTCTACATACATGGTCACTATCAGTAGAAGAACAATTTTATATTTTGTATCCATTATTTTTCTTTTTCTCTTTTAAATTTTTTAGAAATAAACTTTTAATCTTACTTATATCAATAACGTTATTATCTTTATTTTTGGCGCAAATAGGTAGTCTTAATTTTTCTATTCCAAATTTTTATCTACTGCAAACTAGAATATGGGAAATATTTTGTGGCGCAATTCTTGTTTTAATGGTTAATAACAATAAAAAAAATTCTTTTTTTAATAATATACTTTCTTTCTTAGGGTTAATTACAATTTTATTATCTTTTTATTTTTTTACTGATGAAACTTTACATCCTTCTTTTAGAACTCTCATTCCAGTTTTGGGAACTATGATTGTTATAAAATTTTCAAACAATAATTTTACTTCTAAAATTTTATCATATAAACCACTAGTATTTATTGGTCTTATTTCATACTCTTTATACTTATGGCACTATCCAATATTTTCTTTTTCTGAATTATTAAGCTTTCAATCTTCAAGTGCAAATAAGTTATTTATTATTTTATTATCGTTATTTCTTTCAATTATTTCTTATTATTTAATTGAAAAAAAATTCAGAAATAAATCTTTGATAAATAATAAATTTTTTTCTATTTATTTAATATTTGCAATTTTATTTATTTCTTTTTTTTCATATTTTATTAACAAGGAAAATGGATACTCTAATAGAGGGCATGTTATTTTTAGTGAAGATTTTGATCAAAAACCATGGGAGATTCTAAAAAACAACAATGATATTTGTCACCTGAGAGTAAATAATTTTTGCGATATAAACCCAAATGGTAAAAAAAGTTCAGTTTTTTTAGTTGGTGACTCACATTTAATTACAATGGGAAAACCTTTATCTGATAATTTAATCGAAAAAGATTTTAATTTTGTTTCATTAACTAATGGTGGTTGTTATTTTTTTCCAAATTTTAATTATGTAAATAAAAAAACTAACGAAGTTCTTTTTGGTTGCGACACCAAATATCAAAATAAAAGATTAAATTTAATTTTAAGTAAAGAAAATTCCATAGTAATTATTGGTGGAAATTTAAATAAATATTTGATTAATAAAGATGTTAATAATATAGAATCTCCATTTATATTTAAAAACAATGATAGTATTTCATTAGAAAAAGACCTTATATCTTCTATTTATGATTTGCTTAATAAGGGTGTTAAAGTTATATTGATTTATCCCATACCAGAAATCCCATGGGACCCTCTTAATAAAATTTTTGACTCCTCAAATTCTAGAAATTTGAATGAAGTAAAAGATTATATATTAAAAAATAAAGTTTCTACATCTTTCAATGATTATATTCAACGAAGTAAAAAATCTTTTGGGGTATTAAATCAAATTAATCATAAAAATTTATTCAAAATTTTTCCTCATTTAATTTTTTGTACTGACAATAATGGTAAAAACTGCCCTATCCATGATAAAAAAAATATTTTTTATTTTGATAGTGAGCATTTATCAATAACAGGTGCTAATATGTTGCAAGAAGAAGTTTTTAAGATTATCGATAATTTAGATTTTTAGTAGTTTATAATTTAATTTTATTTAATGCATTATTTTTAAACAAATTCGCTTCTTGTATATAACGCCTAACCATTTGTGATGTTTTATGACCTGTCATTGCCATGATACTTCGTTCTTCAGCTCCTAATTCTGCTGTTGAAGTAGCAAAGCCTGATCTTAAACTATGACCTGAATATTTATTTGAATCTAAACCCACAATCGCTGTGTATTTTTTTACAGTTAAAGCCACATTTTTATCTGACATATCAAAAATTTTTCCCGATTTGATTTCAGACTTTTCAATCCAACTTTTTAATGAAATCACAGGACAGTAGTTTGGATTAGAAAAGTAGGGAATACCTTTAGTCATTCCTTCGCCAGATTGATCAGTCTTTGATCTTTTTACAAATATTTTTACCCCCTCAGGTACAAAATCAACATCTTCATAATGTATTGCTACAAGTTCTGATCTTCTGAAACCGCCAGCAAAACCCATTAAGATTAAAGCTCTATTTTTAACTTTATTTTTTTCATTTTTATCTTTATCAATAGCATTAATAATTAGCTTTAAATCGTTGATTAATATTGGTTTTTTTGCTTTTTGATAGCTTCCTTTTATTCTTTTTATTCCCAATAAATTTTCTGTAATCATTGGATGTTTTGTATCTATGTAATGACCTGAAAGTCTGTGAATAACGCTTATAGAGGCTAATCTACGTTTTAAAGTGCTAAATTTGGATGATTTGGATAGAAAGGTTAGGTAAAGACTTATAATTTTTGGTTCAGATGGCATTGGTTTAAAGCCATTTTTAATACAGAAGCTAGCAAAGTTCTTATAATCTGCCTTGTAAGCCCGAAGAGTGTTTGAAGCTTTAGAACTCTTTAAGTTCTTTAATGTCTCTAATTCTAAGCTTTTAACATCTGTTACTAAATCATTCATATTATTCCGATAACCATTAATTATCGGAAGTTATATATTAGGTGATTTTAATAGTCAATAGTTATATTTATAAAAAAAAATGATACGAAATCTAAATCAAGATGACTTTCAAAATTGGTCAGATTTATATAAAGCTTATGCAAATTTCTATAAAGTTCCAATGAATGCTAAGATTCTAGACACTCTTTGGACCTGGATTCACGATAAAAACCATGTTGTTAACGGTGTTTGTTTTGATTTAGAGGGTAAAATTGTTGGAATTGCGCATTATAGAGCAATGCCAAGACCAATTAAGGGCCAATATATGGGTTTTTTAGATGATTTGTTTGTAAGACCTGATTACAGGGGTCAAAAAATAGCTCAAAAGTTAATTGAGTACTTAGAATCTTTATCTAAAGCTAATAATTGGTATGGAATTCGTTGGATAACCCACTCTTCTAATGAAAATGCTAAGAAATTATACGATAAAATAGCTAATAACACGGGATTTGATCTCTATGAGCTTAAAAGGAACTAAATTTCAGATAAAAGTGTGGAAATACCTTAAAACTATACCAAAAGGTAAGGTAAAAACCTATAAACAGGTTGCTGTAGGTATAAATAGGCCCAAAGCAGCTCGTGCTGTAGCCAATGCCTGCGCTAAGAACCCATATGCTCCTAAAGTACCCTGCCATAGGGTCATTAGATCTGATGGTGCTTTGGGTGGTTTTTCCAGTCCTGGAGGGACTAAAACAAAGAAAAAATTACTAAAAAAGGAAGGTTTTTCGCTTTAAAAGCTAGTATTATCAATGTTTATTACACATTAGACCAATGTATTCTTAATTTTTTGTATTTTCGCCCTTTAGTTGTGCTGTATAAGAGTATATCACTAAATTTACCCCTTCTATGGCCGTTTAAACGGCATATTCCTAGACTGCAGACCTCATAGATCAAGCTACTTTAAAACCTTCTTTCTGCTTTTTTTACCTAAAATTACCCTTATTTTATAGGCTTTTTCAGCTTATATATTTTGATGATGCTTTCATACAATTGCTACCATTAAAAAAATGGCTTATTTGTTACTTTTTTCATCTACAATTTTTGTTGATATTACTAGATAATTGGCAGCTCCAAAAAATCTCTTATTTATTGGTTTTTTTTTGAAATTTTTCAATCTTATTAACTATTATTACAATTAACTTTAAGTATATCTATTTATTCTTTAAATACAATAAGTTATATAATATTGTTAATATAATACATTAAGTTATATATCATTAAATGATACCTATTCTATTTTGCTCTCTAATAGAAATATAAATACCAGAAAACACTATTATGACTAAACCTAACCATGTCCACTGGTCTGGAAAATCGGTAAAAAAATAATAACCTAAAAAAACATTTGTGACGATCTCAAAATAACCAAATGACGCTAATTTAGATGCTTCAGCATATTTAAGAGACAATATTAAAAAGAAATGTCCAAGACATGCAAAACAACCCATTAAAGCCAATAGAGACCATTGATTAAAAGTGGGATTAATCCAAACAACAGGAACTAAAAATGAAGCAACTACAGCCCCTACTATACCCGTTAATAATAAAGTTAATAATGGATTGTCCGAGCTATGTAATTTACGAGTTATAATAAGATAAACACCGTAAAAAAAACCTGTTCCTAATGCAGCAATAGTTGCTAAATTAAAATCAATAAACCCAGGACGAATTACAATTAAACTTCCTATAAAACCAACTATTACAGCAGACCATCTTCTAAAACCAACTTTCTCACCTAAAAAAATAGGTGATAAAGCTGTAGTAATTAAAGGTGCGACAAATGCAAGAGTTAAAGCTTTTGCCATTGAAATTACAGAAATAGAGTAAAAAAATAACACATTGGCAAAGAATAAAGTTAAGCCTCTGAAAATTTGTAACTTAGGTTGAGTAGTCCAGGTCAAGTTTTTTTTAAAGAAAAAAAACATAAAAGGTAGAGTAAAAAAAACAGTAAAAAAATATCTTGCCCATGTAATTTGAAAAAAGGACAAATCAGAACTCAGATATTTAGCAATAGTATCCATGAACGGTAATATTGTCCATGCTAACAGATTATAGAAAATTGCTTTCACGGTTAATTAAAGTGTTTTAAAGCAATAAATACTACTATTGTTAACGTAAAGAATGACAAGAATGTTGATAATGCAACGGTGCTTGCAATACTATCAGATATCTTTTTAGGGGAATAAATTTTGGCAATCAAATAAGTTAAAACGGCTGATGGCATTGAAGCTTGTATAAACATAACACCCGCCTCTACACCAGTAAGGTTAAAAAATTGAACAAATCCAAAGCCAATCACCGGTCCGAGTAAAACTCTAACCAAAGAGTAAAATAGGGTTTCTTTGAATGAAAAAACTTTTATCCTTGATAAAGCTACTCCCAATGACATGAGAACCAAAAAAATTGTTGAATATCCAATAAGGAAAGTTGCATTTTCTAAAAATTTAGGTGCCGGAATTCTGAAATAGACAAAGAATAATGAAATTAAAAGAGCGTAAACCGGGACGCAAGTCAATAACGGTTTTATAGAAAATTTTCTACTGGCTAATAAAATGTTGATACTAAAATGAACAACCAAAATTACAGCTGTAGCAGACGTTGCTATCGCTAATCCTACATTCCCATATGCGAACAAGCATAATGGCATTCCCATATTTCCAGTATTTGGAAGTATCAAAGGGGGAAGAAGTCTATAAATGTCTTTGTTTAATAACTTTAATAAGATTATTCCTATAATAGAAAACAGAACTACATAAATAATCATGTAGTAAGAAAACCTTACAAATATATCAAAATTTATATTCGATAAAGTTAGTGAATAAAAAATTATGCAAGGTAAACCGATATTTCCTGAAAAAGTTGTAATGAATTTAGTATCAAATTTAGGGTCTTTTTTTCCATACCAATAACCTATACCTATAGTAAAAAAAACAGGAAATAAGACATCAAAAAGCTTAACCAGAAGATCCATTTTACGATCTTACGATATCAGGATCCAGTTTATCAGGATTTTTGTAACCTATAGCTTTTTCAAATTCAGTAAGTCGTTTATATATTGATCTTAATTCAGTTATTCGTGTCCAATTTTGCATGAATAATGAAAAGCTGCCCTGCACTTCTCTAAAGGCACTAGAAGTTTGTATGAGTATCCCCAACGTCATTGCGCCAGTAAACAATCCTGGTCCCATGATTATATAAGGAACTATTATCATAGACTGATTGTACATAATTAACCATAAATCAAAATAACCATAATGAAGAAACAAACGATGATAGTTAAACTTTATGCCAGCGAAAAGTTCTAATATTGTTGGAGGCTTTGCATATTCAACTCTGTCATCTTCTCCATAAACAAGTTCTTTTCTAAAAGCAGCTTCCACTACTTGATTATTATATTCCAATCCCGGAAGTTTTATTCCAACAAACCAACTAATAAAGACACCGCCCAAACTTGCTGTTAGAGAAACATAAACTAAAGAACCATTTAAATCTTCAAGCCAAGGTAGAATGACATTTGATGATAGTCCCCAGAGAATGGGAATAAAAGCTATCAGTAACATAATTGCTCTTATTATTTGAAGTCCTATACTTTCAACAATTTTAGCAAAATTCATACAATCTTCCTGAATTCTCTGAGAAGCACCTTCAACTTTAGATTCAACTTCTTTCCAATAAGGCATGTAGGCAAATGTCATCGCCTCTCTCCAACGAAAAGCATATAATCGGGTAAAATAATTCGTAATCGTATAGATTACGACATAAGGAATGGCTAACTTCATAAAGAGAAAGATTCCGTCGTAAAATTCTGACACATCTCTTTCTGTTGCTTTTTGTAAAAGATCGTAAAAGTTTTTATACCATTGGTTAATTTTTACATCAATCCAGGTTTGAGCTAATAAGGATCCTATTATGAACAAAAAACCACCCCAGGCCCATAACCGCCATTTTTTACTAAAGAAAAAACTTTTAATCATTTAATTATTCTTTAAAAAGTTATTAGCATATGATTTTTTAATTATTTTACGTTTTTGAGGTTCAATAACATTATAATCAATATTATTTTTTTTTGCATAATTAATTGCTTCATCTTTTGTTGAAAATTTTAATTTAACTTCAGACATGGTATCTATTGATGATATCCATCCCATCAGCTGATTAACACCCAAATTCAAAGTGTCAAATTCTAACAACCATTTTTTTGTACTTCTCTTTCCTGATTGCATGGCAGTTTTTGTTGGTTTATAAATTTTTGCCTTTTTCATAATTTTTAATGGTCGGGGCGGCAGGATTTGAACCTGCGACCCTCTGGTCCCAAACCAGATGCGCTACCAGGCTGCGCTACGCCCCGATTGCTTAGTTTTATAAGTTATATAGCTTTTTTTAGCAATTGAAAGATCTTCAAATGTTTCTATTTGTGAACATTTGTAGACTAATTTCCATATCATTTATGTTTATGTTAATTATAATTAAACAAAAAGTTATCTTTTAACATAGTTTTATGAGAAAGAAAATTTTAATAACAGGTGCAGCCGGATTTCTTGGTCAGTTAGCAATCAAATATTTTGGTAAAAGTTATGATCTGATACTTACTGACAGAAAAGATTTAAATCAAAAAAATTTTTATAAATTAGATATTACAAATTTTAATCAAATAAACGACTTAATTTTAAAAGAAAAACCTAGTATTATACTGCATTACGCAACTGAAATTTTTGACTCGTATAACAAAAATGAAGTGATAAAGAATAATGTTTATGGAACTTTAAATTTAATTAGGTCAGCAAATATTAATAAAAGTGAACAATTTATTTTTACCTCAACATTCTCAATATTTGAAAAAGATTATAATTATAAAGTTTTTGAAAATGAACCAATTTCCTGTAAAAATTATTATGGTTTATCAAAAGCTGAGTCAGAAAGAATTCTTTTAAGCTCAGAAGATAATTTAAATATTGTTATTTTTAGATGCCCAGTAATAGTTGAAAAAACTAGAGTTGATAGACTTGGTGTATTATTTGAATTTCTAAAAGATAATAACACGCTTTGGATTTTGGGAAATGGAGATAATAAAATACAATTTTTATCAGCAATTGATCTATTTGAAGCTACTGAAAAATCATTTTTGCTCAAAGGAAAACATATTTTTAACATAGGAGCTGACAAAATTTTATCTTTAAAGGAAACATTTGAATTCTTAATTAAAAAGACTAATTCAAAGTCCAAAGTTAAACATTTTAATAAATCCATAGGATTATTTTTTTTAAAGATTTTAAGCAATTTAAGATTAATAAACTTTATCGATTATCATCATAAATTGATGGTAAGCAGTATTGTAATGAATACAGAAAAAATTCAAAAAGTTTTGGGTTTTAAGGCAAATAAATCAAATGCTGATCTTCTATACGAGGCATATGACTATTATATAAATAATAAAAATGATAATGCCACTGGATCTGCAAAGAAACCAAAACTGGGATTTTTCAGATTAATAAAGTTTTTTTCTAAAATATAGTTAATTTATTTACTTCTTCTGGTAGTATCTGTTAATTTTTATTATAAAAAATTCTATAGTTTACCTTATAGAAGATATTAAAGCTTAACATGTCCAATTAGTATGGGGAGACAACTTGAGAAAAATGTTTTTAACAATGCTAGATCCAAACCAGATGCGCCACCAGGCTGCGCTACGCCCCGATTGCTTAGTTTTAT
>Ga0187833_10005781_pt1 | contig 11582 bp, 7 predicted proteins | sample ETNtaG_37_FD_167968 | JGI IMG/M metagenome (GOLD analysis project Ga0187833, IMG submission 167968) | Marine microbial and viral communities from oxygen minimum zone, Eastern Pacific Ocean - ETNP2014_SV_400_PacBio MetaG (Illumina Assembly) | ecosystem: Environmental > Aquatic > Marine > Hypoxic... | reverse complement strand
TTTATATCTTTAGCCGTTACCCAGTTACCTCTAAGCCCAGCTTTTACCCTTGTATTTTTTTTTATGTCACCACTATCAATTAATGATTGAAGACTAGAAAGTGAATTAACAGTTATCACGGATTCATTATTGTCTATAAATTTATAAATCACTATTATTGCGGAAATTGTAATTTTCCTATTCTCTCAACTACAAAACCTGCTCCACCCCTTCTTAATAAACATACTTCAGTAAAATAACTTGATCCACTCGATATACTAAAAACACCTTTAAAATCTCTTTGTGCTTTTTCAAAATCAAGATTCATGTAAGCTGCCATATTCGACTTGACCGAAGATCCAGGTAAAGCAAAATATTTATCATCAAAATTCACGCACCATATTTCTGACTTTTCAAATGCTCTTGATGAATTAATAAGAATTGTTTTTGTTCCATCCTGTCTTTCTTTTCTAGTTAAAGCCAAACCATTCCACTTTTGTTTAAAGGCAGCTACTTTTGAAAAATTATCGAGAGCTTCATTGTAATTATTTATCATTTCTTCATATTTTCCGATGGTAATTTCTTCTGCTGTTTTTGGTTGTTCTTTAGGTTGAGAAGAAAGCGTAGTTTCTCGCTTACTTCTAATTTGCTGTGCTCTTTGCATACTTTCTGTATTTTCTCTAATTCGATCCTCTAATCTATCAAATTTACTCTCGGTGCTCCTTGAGGTGAGATTCATTTTATTCATTTTTCTATTTTGAAGAATAAGATAAACAATCAGACCTAATATAAGTAAAAAGATAATTACATAAATTGCTATTTTTGTAATATCGTCAAATATGCTTTTTTCGCTTAATTCATTATCAAGCGCATCTATTTCTTCTTTAAGAGAAATTACAGTATCAATATTATTTTTCTCCTTTGTAATCTCATCATTTAGCTTAGCAATATCTAATTCAATTTTTTCAGTTTCAAGCTTTTTAGATTTAAGTGAATCAAAATCTTCTTCGTAGCCTTTGATTTTATTTTTACTTTTTGTGACACTATTAATATTTTCAATTAATTTTGTTATATTTTGATAATTAGTTAAATCTTTTAATGTACCTAGCCTTTTTCTAATATCATTAAACTTTGTATCAAATATTTTTTGTTGAGCTTCACTTAGGTGTAATTTCTTTTTTTGTCTTAATTCTTTTAACTTATTCTTGATATCTTTATTTGCTTTATTCCCTGTTATATTAAAAGTTTCTTCTACTCCATCCAGGGCATAATTAAATGTAGATACATATTGTTTTAATGTTGAGTCTAGTTGGCTAAAATCATCATTTATTTCTTTTATTTTACCGTCATATTCCTTTAGCTTTGCTTTTACTTTTTTAAGTAATTTAGGTTTATTTTCCTTAACCCATTTTTTTTCTGCTTCGATCCTTTTCTTTTCTTTTTCCTTTTTTTTTGCTTTTTCTTTTGCAGTTTTATCCTCTTTTTTATTTTGTTTTTCTTTTTCTATTAAAAAATCTGCTAAATAATAAACTATATTTTTATCTCCAATAAATATACCTTCGTTGATTATTCTTTCAGTGATAGGTAAATTATAATTTCCTTCACCTGTTCTGTCACTTATTAACCCATTATCGTAAGCAATTTTTTCATATAAATCTTCTAAATATGAATTTTTAAATTTTATAGGTCTTTCTCTTTTCGAATCTTGTAAACAGTACATTTTTAAAACTTCTATAAGTTTAGTATCTGTGTTGATATTTAACTTAAGTCTTCCTAAATTAGGCCAGAGACGCTGCTCTTTAATTTTTCTAGGTTTAGTATCATGATATCCGTCGATTATAATCTCTTGTCTCTTAACTATTTTTTCTTCATATCTTGTTAGATCCGTTTCTGGGTTTGTGATCTTTTCTGTTATAATTTCATTATAACTTGATTCTTTTGCTGTTCTGGCGCAGTATTCAGCTAGTACTCTGAACTTTGCTTGCTTTGGTGTCTCTTTGTCTGCATTAAATTCTGCAGATTTTCCCTGAGGCATCATATGTGTTTTGTGAAATGCAAAAGCACTTGGGTTTAAAATTAAAATAGCTAAAAAACTAATTAAAAAAAAATTAAACAACCTATTAATCATTTTTATTTTAGTTTAATTTTTCCATGAGTGATTTCATGGATTATTTCTTTAAGTCCTTGAATAAATATGGGCTCTATAATAGAAGTAGTTTTTTGAATTTCAGCTAGCGAGGTATTTCCTTCAATAGATTCTTGTTCTTGTTTTAAATTTGCAGCTCTTGTTTGTGCATTTCTCAATTCAGCATTAATTTTACCTTCTAAGTCACTTTCAAATTTTTTAGTAAGTTTTACCGCAACCTTAGAGTACACCTGAAGATATTTAATAAAGTTTTTTAGTTCTGATATATCTTTTACTCTCCACTCATTATCAGGATTAAGTTTTGATAAAATGTCAAATTTACTTTTGCCTATCATTACTCTTTCTCCTAGAACGGTCTCGTGTGATCTTTCTTTTATATTTAAATCCGTTGCTCCTTCCGTACTGACTAATAATCCGTATGATACTTCGTGTTTAGGAGCCTGGGTGAATTCTATTGAAACAGAAGCAAAAATGCCATCCGTGACCTTTTCAATTATTTTTGAAAGGCCTTCTTGTGAATCTTTATCCTCAAATACAATTTTATACAATGTACTTGCCTTTCCGCCCAAACATATTTTCAAAGATTTAGAAAGATTTTCTTTAAACTGACCCTGTTCAATTAAATGATTTATGACCTGAGATAAATAATAAAGAATTCCAGACAAAGCTAACTCGGATAAATTTTTAAGCTCTTTTCCTTTTTCTTTACCACTTATAATATCAAAACGATTTTTGAAAGCCGTTCCAAATTGAGGACTGTTAACCAATAACTCTATTCCATTACTTAATTTAGATTTATTTGATCTAATTTTTTGTAAATCATCATAACTGCTTAGTAGCAATTCATCATTTCCACTAATCTCTTTTATTAAAGTAAGATTGTTGCTTAAATAATCTATCAGCACATCCTTACCCGCAAGTCTAAAAGAATTTCTCCAAATTAAATTTAAATTTTGCCATATAGAAATATCTGAAGTACCTCCCCCAATATCGATGGTAATCACATTTTCTGTAAAAGCAGTTTTTTGACCCTCTGCAAAATAAAGTGCACTAGAAATACTTTCGGTTCTAAAATCTGTTTTTTCCTGGACTTTAAAATTTTCATCTTTTAATCCAACTTCTATCGCACGTTTTGCTTGTCTTTTAAACGCTCTAGCATGATCGTAATCATATGCTTCGGGATATGAAAAATTAAATGTTAAATTTTCTCTTTTAATACCACTCGCGGCTGCCTCTACGCAGGCTTGTAATACAGTTTGCGAAATAAAATATTGAACCTTTGTTCTACTTTGTTCTGCCTCATCCCATTTTAGGTTAAATTTTAGAGGTCTTCTATCGTCTGGAAGATCTTCAATTGCATATAAAACTTGGTCCACATAGTAAATAAAATTGCCTCTAAATGGCAAATTTTCAGAAGTAGTTTCCTTATAATTTCTTTCTCTGAGAATGGTCATAAACGGAACTTTAACAAGTCTACTTGGCACAAATTCTTTATGTGCTTGCATAACTTCTTCTTTTTCTTCCTCTTCAGTTCCCGGTTCATAAGGTAAATTAATTCTATTTTTAAAATTTAATTCTTTAGGTGCTTCTTTATTTTCTTTAAAATATACACAAGAGTTAGTGGTTCCGAAATCTACGCCAATTGACCATTGATTAGTTGTTTCTTGAATTTCTTGAGGATCGGGAAACAAGATTAAGCCTACATCTATCCTTTTATTGTGGTCAATGAATGATTTGCCTCCCTGTTGAGATGCAACATTGCATAAGATTGCCTCCGGTGATGATTCTAATACTCTTAATTCCGTAACAGCTGCAGTTTGTTGTAACAGAATTTCTTCGCCGATAATTTGATGAGAACTAATCATGTTATCAATAAACTTTATTCTCTCTGGCTGCTCAAAATTTTCTAATTTATTTCTTAAATTTTTAACAGCAAAAGTATTTTTTGGAAGAAGATTAACTTGTGAATTGCCATCATAAAAGAAATAATACTGGTTTAAATTTTCACTTTTTATATCTGGCCAAACACTAAAACCTAAAGGAACTGTTCTATTTTTTACAACATCTTTGGCTTTATAAATCTTTTCTAAGGTGTAATTCATTGTGTCGCCTGTATCGCTTTTCAATTCTAAATAAAAATTAACTTTGTAATTATCTCCATCAGGAGAAACTATGCAGTTGGTTGATAATGTTTTTGGATCCATAAACATTAGCATGGCGCTGGTTACTGGATAAGCATACTGTTCACCTTCTTTGGAATGTTCTTTTAACTGTCTATTGTCTGGTGCAAAAACTACTAATTTTTCTGTAAAAATATTTTCAGGTGTTAAATATACATATCCTTCTTTTCCACATTCATTCTTTAAAGCTACTGATAAGTTTTGGTCTTGCCTTAAAGAATTTAGTGAATAATTGTTCCAGACTCTTATGTCGGATAAAGTTTTTCCACTGGCTTGAGCTACTCTAAAATCTGAAAAAATTGCACCTTTAATCTGATCGGAAAATTCTTGTCTAACCTCTAAGCCACAATCAAATTTAGCTTGCTGATCAGTAGATCTGCCTTGAAAAATCTCAGCTAATTTATCATACACTGGTTGGGCGGGAAGGTTTAAAGTTTGAATTGTACGATGCCAACTAGAAAAACTTGCTCCTGCGGTCTTCCCGTCACAACTTGTTTTAAATTCTTGTAACCGACCCATAACCGCATTGAAAATTTCATTGTTTGCTGAATTTAGGTTTTGAATACCTGTTATTAAATTGTCTAAATAGTGAGATAATATTACATATTGTTCGTTTCTCATGTCTTTGGCATTGCAAGGATCAATTAAATATCCATCTTCATACCAAGGTAGTTTCGAAATATTATTAATTAATGTGTAGTCTCTGGCAGCGGCTATAATTGTATAAGGATTAACTATAGCGATAGCTTTTTTATTGAAATTTAATACTCCTAAGGCTTCCCAGTCTTGTCCTTGGGCCATGGTGTCGGGAGGTTTAACGTCAAAAAGAATATTTCCAACATGAGCAAAGCTAGCATCCGGTGAAGTGCTGCCTACAGTATAAGGATTTGATTTAATATCTTTTAAATTTACAATATCTGATGTTAATTCATAGATATGCTTGTAATAAGGGGCTAGACCCAAAAGAGCTAGCACACCTCTCCATTCTCTTACATGAGAAGGATCGTTTTCAAGTAAACCATTTCTTACTATCAATACTCTGGCCCAAACATCTGGAACTGAAACAATATCAGACGCTACAACAACATTTTCGCTCCCCATTTTTAGACCTTTGGCTAGTCTTTCTAAAAAGGTTGGGTCTTCACTTTTCCATTGTCCAGAAGCAGCGATGTTAGCTATATCATTCTGTTCTTTTAATGGGGGTAATACTTTTTTAACCATAATTAATGCTCACACGATCTAAAAAGAATATCCATAAAGACACCCAATCCTTTTTGATCTTTTTTAATTTTTTTATAACAAATGTTACTCATCACATTTAATAGCTTAAAATTACTACCGTCAGTAATTAGTCCATTAAATTGTTTTTTTTCAGCTGCATTAAGTTTTTCTGTGATTGACACTCTATGCTGAGCATTTTTAGCTTTATATTCGGAAAAGAAATCACAAAGTATTAAATTCATTTTTTGATCGGTGTTATGGACGGTTGAGTAGTGCATATCAGTAATCCATTCTAGAATATCCCTACAAAATTCTGTCATGGAAGAAATAATTTCTTGATTATTTTCATGACCAATTTCACATTGTTTTTTATCATCGTCATAAGTGTATTTATAAATTAGTCTTTTAAACCAATTCTCATTAGAATATTTTTTTACTTTGCTCCAACTACCCGTAAGCGCAGGTCCATACATCCAGTAATAGGAGAATGCGAAACGAATTAATGTAGCCAGATTTTCTTTTGAATTTAAGTTATTTGAAACATTTGGTATGTCGCTCCATTGAACTTCGTTTGTATCATTTTTACCAATTTGAAAGATTTCTTGATTTTCTCCGATAGTATTATCTTTACTAAAAAATCTTAGTGCTCCAAGAGCAGCATACAATTCAGAAAATAATGGAGGATTATTTTGCAAGTTACCACCTGCCTGAAATGTAGATAATTTTGATAATGGATCCCATCCTGTTACATAGACCTGATCAAAAATTTTATCATACTCAAATAATTTTGAATAATAGTGTAGAGCCCCTTTTGTTTGATCCAAAAATTCTTCTGGTTTAGCATATAGTTCTCCCTCCATCTTCTCGTCTGGAACATCATAGATAAAATATGGAAGCATTAGAGCTCCACCTATATAAAGATTTGAAGTAACTTGTTTCTCCCTCTGAATTGCTCTTATTTTTCTTGCAATATTTGGAAATCCTGCTGCTCCGGTACCACCAAAAATTGAGCTAAAAATAAAAATTTTAACTTCTTCACCACCTCTTGCTAAATCTATTGCTTTATAAATTTGTGACCAAAAAGGATCATCTGTGTTCGATGTTGTTGCAAGCATTGCTGCAGCTCCAATATTGGGTCTAGCTCTAAATCCTTTTGATAAATTGAGTTGTTTTTCTTCTGGTCCGTATAAACAATCAATCAATCCTTTAACTTCAGGTTTTAAAAGTTCATATTTTATTACTTCTTCCAAGGTTGGGTCTCCTCCCCTTAAGGGTTGCCAAACTGAATCATTGTTTGAAGTCACTAACGTTTTAAATAAGTCGCTATCAGATGCTAAATCACTTTTTCCTTCTTCTCTTAAAGAATTTCTAATATTTATGTATTTACTTAATAAAATTTTTGTTCTGCTTATATTTCCGTTGGCTTCATCCTGGTCAACCATACCTGCCCATAATTGTTCCGGACCTAAACCTGACGAGCAACAGTACAATAAATGTTCAAGACATTTTGCTCCAGTTCCACCAATTCCAATTATAAAATTTTTCATATATTCCCCGGTAATTTATTTGCTAAAAAAACTGATGACCTTGCGAACCTAGCGGTGCCCAATATAACTGCTATGTAATACATGAAAAAGTAGTAAACAGATGAAAAAAAACTAATTTGGAAATATCCACCCGCACCAATAAAATCAGCTTCATTGTATGCTGTTGTTTTAGTAAAATAAAAAATTATTCCTAATAAAATTACAACAAAAGCACCTGTAAAAATAATCCAGTGAATAAAGTAAATTTTGGCTTTTCCCGGAGAATCAATATTTAAATAATGTGAACCTGCAGACCACCCCAAAGACATAACAATAGTAACGGATATTAAAACAATATTCATATGCGCGACTAATCCAAATAAACCATCGGAAAGATCTGTGAAGTTTTGCCCAACACTCTCAAGTCTCTCGGTCATAATGATATTGTCAGAAAAATATTGAGTTAAAAATGAGTCTGGATCAGGACCAACTAGCATTACAGTAATTAGTAAAATACTGAGCCACCCTAAGGCTGCCAGTCCAACAAGTGAATATAAAATTGATCTAATAATATTTATCATAATTATTTTATTAAATTAAAATCAAGCGCAATACTTGCTATTAAAGTTGGTTTAAATGATTCATTTGCTACAGAATTTAAAATTTTAATAATTTTTGTTAAATTTAAAGTTTTAAATTCAACTGGATTTTGATCTTTAAATGCTTCTGCATCTGGATCACTAATTGACCAATCCTTAAATGTTTCTTCAGATAAATTGCCTGGTTTTTCCGCATAAACATTAACTAAATAAAAATATCTGAAACCCCTCAAAAGTTTTTTTAGGTCTAAAATGTTTACAACTAGTTCTTTATCTGTAGGTTTCGCTTTACTTCTATTTTCTTTTTTTCCTGATCGCCAAGTTTCATTTTTTATTATTTTTTTACATTTGACTTCATTACTAGACCACAGACTGTCATCTATTCTGTATTCTGAAACACCTGTTGATCCAGGAACGATAATTTCAGACTTTTTAATTTTAAATTTTATTTTTCTTTTTTTATCTGTATCAAATTGATAGAGAGGTAAATTAGAATCCACATAAGTAAACTTAAAATTTTCAGCCTTGGAAATTTTATTTATGTTATCTTCTGTAAGTTTTTTATTTATATTTAGGTTTTGAGATACTGGGGTACTTGTAATTAGTGAAAACTTATAGTTGTCTTCAGGATCTATAAAGTGTTGTTCTTCTAGGTTTTTTTTTATTCTATTTATATTTTTTTGATCTCCTATGACCAAAATATAAAAAGGTCTTAATTGAGCGCTAGAATAACTAGCTGTTCCACCAGCTGATAAGGGAATTCCATAAATTGTCCCATTAAAGGAATTCATCACTCCGATAATGCCAATAGATTGTCCTCTTTTTAAGATTCCCTTTAATGGTTTAGTTATTTGTTGAAGTTTGCCACCAACTAATTGTTTATTTTCAATGAATAAATCAGTAACAATTATATAAGTAGCTTCTTCATCTATCTTTGTTGCTTTAAAAGGAAGATCTAATCTGGTTTCTTGATTATCTAAAACACAATCTGTTGCTGCTTCTGGACACTTATAAAAAGAAGGTTTAATAACCCGAACAACTTCATGTTCCTTCATTGCTTTTATCGTTTTGCCAAAACGATAGTAATAAGTCTTGTTTCCCACATTTTCAGCAATTTGTTGGAGATCATCAATTACATTTACAAACAGATTTTTTTGACCAGGTTGGTTTTTTACAAAACCCTGCATGCTTAAAGAACCGTCAAAGAAAACATGTACTGATCTTTTATCGTTATCGGTTGTGGTTTGAAAATTTATAGTTGGAGTATCTAGGGTAAATTCTGGATTGCAGATCTCCCGTCCCTCTAGGTAACTAAAGGAAAAAATTGTCGTAAATATTAAAAAACTCGCAAAAAACCTATTCACTTGCTTAAACAGTATTACCCCCTTTTCTTCTTAACAACTAATTTTAATCGTTTATTAGATGTGATGTCTACAAATTGATAACGTTAAATTATTCAATAATAACGTTAAATTATTCAATAAGTAGCTGGTTTATTGAGATCTAAAGAACAAGTGTTTTATTATAAACCATGTAATATAATTAATTAAGAAATTGTAGATAGATCATAAATTCTAGCAATTTGTTTGGGGGGTTTTATATTATTGAATATTAAGAATACATTTTTATGTAAAAATGTAATAGGAACTTTTTTTGTTTTATCTTTTTTGTTTCTTTTTGCTTGTGGAGACAATGGTAGTGAAAAAGTATCTAAAGGACATAGAGATGCTATATCTCTTCAATGTCAAGATGATCCCGATAAAAAACTTTGTGGACTAGAAGTTAGAAGGGAATTTTTAGATGATGGTAATGAATATGTTACTTTTGATGAACTTAATAAAGATCAAAAAAGAAGAGTTAAAATGGAATGTGTAAGAACGAAAAAATATGGTTTAGTAGCATATAACAATTGTTTAATGGAATATCATCAAGCTGCTCTAGATGGAAATCTTACTCAAACACTTATTGCCAAAAAACCAGAAACTAATATTGAAAAATTAGAACAGTCAGTAGTTTTTATATTTGTGGAAGATTATAACCATACAAATGAAAAAAGTACGTTTGTAGGCGGTGGCTCTGGAGTAATAATTAGTAAAAATTCTATTGCAACAAATTGTCATGTTGCTTTATTAGTTGAAGGGGGAAATCAAACTGCAGATATTAAAAGATACATGTGGGTGAAAAACCTAGGTCCCAATTCTGAAGATAAGTGGGCTTTAGCTAAAATTGATAAAAAAAATGTAAAGAATGATATTTGTATTATTAAAAATCAACCAGTAGAAAAAATGTCATTTGAAATGAAACCAATAACAAAATTTGTAAAATTTAACAAATTAAGAAAAGGTGCTTATGTTAGAGCTATGGGGAGTCCTGGAGGACTAATTGGTCACACTTCAGACGGTTCAATAAACTGGTTAGGAAAAGCGAAGGATGCACCTCAATTACCTCTTGAAATAATTGACCCAGATACAAAAATAATTGTTCATGGCGCAAAAATTGCTAAGGGAAGTTCGGGAGGTCCTTTGTTTGACAAAAATGGATATATAATTGGTTTAAATACCCTGGGACTGGACGATAGTGCTCTCGAAAATGTTGCCGTTTCTGCAGACCATATAAGAGAGCTGTTGAGAGATTAAAAACCGACCTGAATATTAAAGTTTAGACTTTCAGCTTTTTGACCATCTTTGTTGGCAACAACCCTAACCTCTAAACCATTGCTTGGAACATTTAAAATATGAGTGAAAGTGTTGTCACTTTCAATTGCTTCTTCTTCTCCATTAATAAAAACTTGATCGATTTTACTTTCATTAACGGCTCCTGTTAAAGATAAAAATCCGTCTGTTTCTACAATAATTAATTTATTCTTTTCAGCCCATCTAGGTTCCGTGATAACTACTAATTTATCTCCTACATCAACGGTTGGGTCTTTAAAAATTTCTTTGTTTTTGACAAATTTTTCATTTACATAGCCTTGTTTGCAATCTTGAGTAAAGACAAAAATCCAATCTTTCTTGCCTTCTTCAGTTACTCTAGCTATTAAAGTAAGTTCATCGTTTTTTTTAATTTCAGTTGTAACTTTAGATTGATCACTTGTATCTTGAAATAAACTTGTATCACTAGCTGCTAAATGATTTGCTTCTAAAGGAGAGCATTTAGCTTGAGTCCTTTTCTGTTTTTCTATTTCTTCTTTCTCTTTTTCTATATCTTCTTTCTCTTGTTCAGTTTTTTGATGTACAGCTCTTTCACAAGCCAAATCAAGTTTACACACAAGACCAACTTGTTTTAACTGCCAACATAAGGTTTTTTCTATGAAAGTTCTTTTTGATTCTGGCTTACAAACTTCTTTGCCCGTTTTAGTTGCTGTAGTTGTTGCACAACCACCTTTTGGTTTTATTGTAGTTCCATCAGTGGTAGCTCCGTTTAAAAGTAAAAAACCAAATATTAACGCCAACAAAGTGTACAAATTTTTTTTCATTCTAAATAATGATACACCAAGTCTCCTTGAGAGTCAGTTTGGAATATGTATGGGATTTAAATAATAGAATGCCTTTTTGCAGAAACAGGGACTATCGAGAAGTATTATTTTTTAAAACCTTTTAACGAACAACTGACCAACCTCTTCCTGTTAAACATTTTCTTGTAATTATCGATCTTTCAGTAATTTCAGGCCAAACCAACCATTTTTCTACGTTATGGTCGTAGTCAGATATCGTTTGTTCTGCAAGTTTTTTACAAGAAGAAAGGTCATCATCATATCGTTCTAAATCTGCACCTTTTTTTTCAGAACCTCTAAAATCTATAGTTGGTTCATAGGGTAGAAGAGCACAAGAGGATATAAAAAATAATAAAGCGATTATGCTACATACCTTTGTCCAAGATGACATAGCCTCTTCCTTCCATACATCTTTCTGTGAAGATACGAGTTTTCTTA
>Ga0187833_10005779_pt1 | contig 11585 bp, 3 predicted proteins | sample ETNtaG_37_FD_167968 | JGI IMG/M metagenome (GOLD analysis project Ga0187833, IMG submission 167968) | Marine microbial and viral communities from oxygen minimum zone, Eastern Pacific Ocean - ETNP2014_SV_400_PacBio MetaG (Illumina Assembly) | ecosystem: Environmental > Aquatic > Marine > Hypoxic... | reverse complement strand
AGCGGCGGGCAGTGGCTAGGAGAGCTCCGAGAGGGCGAAGACCTCGGCGAACATTGCCCCGATGTCTGGAGGCGCTGGCGCCTCGAGGGGGATTATGGACCCCGCCGGAGAGAAGCGGCGGACTACAAGCCTCGCGTCGGCCACCTGTCACCCGAAGGTTCTGCAATCAGCCAAGCAACCTCGGAAGGCATCGAGCCCAATGTAGAACTATCGGGACGAGATTTGGACGGCAACTGGCGTTCGACGAAATCAGGAGCTGATAATGTCCAGACCTTGGGAGACCCAGAAGGGCAGGATACGCGTACTTCGTTCAACGGCTATCTCGACGCGATTTCCGACAAGTCCTTCGGCGGAGACGACAACGCAGAAGACCTTGATGGACCAGCGCCGAGCGTGCGCCTTCCAGTTGGCCCCGGGATGCCCGGTGCAGACGAAGCCATCGAATGGTTTCGGTCTCGCCTAGAAACTCCCGATTCGAAAGCCTTCCTCCTGTTGGTCGGTGGCCCTGGCAACGGAAAGTCCTACTTGGCCAGGCAGGTCGCCGGACCCCTAGAAGAGATAGATCCCCAACACCTATCAAACGTAGACGTCCCTCGGACTCGGCACTTTCGTACCTCTGCCGGTGAATTAACCATCGTCAATGACGCCACCATCCCGATCGGCGTTGAAGAGGCTCCCCTGATATCGGAGTTGGAGGGCGCCCTGGCCGGAGGCAGCTTCCTCTTGGCAAATGCGAATCGCGGCATCCTCGTCGAAGAACTTGGCGCCTCCAGCGGCCAAGGCTTGCCGGTAGGTCGAATGGGAAGGGCCCTAGTCCAGTGGCTGCTTGACAAAGATGAAGTAGTCGAGGGGCCGTTCGACGTAGGGGGGGTGGAATACGCTCTGGAGACAGACCCGGATGCATCCTGTCCATTCCTGCGCAAGGCCACGATCAGTGGGGGCGACAAACACGTAGACGTGGTGGCCGTCTACTTGGACATGTGCTCGCTGTTTGAAGCTCGCCCTGAAGTCGAGCTGTCACCCGGGACCGGCATTCCTCAAGCTAGGGAGCCCTACCGGATAGAGCCGTTCTCTACCCGAAACAGGGTTGACGAAAGGAGTTCCGCAGGTCCGCTGTTGGCGAGAGTGGTCGACGACTGCCCAGACATTCCCGAACTGCCCGAAGGAACAATCGACCCAATCGCAGCCAACTTCATGTCGTTGGCGAATCCAACTATTCGATCGGGGGTCTTCAAAGTCCTTCGCGCCTCCGAATTGAGGGCCTCGCGCCGGATGACCTACCGCGACCTTTGGGGGGCAATCGAGCAACTCACCAGGGGCCCGCTGTGCCCGAAGGGGGCGGTCGAGTCTCCGCAGGAGTGGGTAGTGGGCAACCAGCCCCGAAGTGCTCCGGAACTAGATGACCTAGAGCGACTCCGAGCAATCCTCAAGCTCGCGCAGGCGCGATTCCACCAAGCCCTGTTCGGTGCTCGAAGTTGTCCCCTAATTGGAGGGATAGCCATGGGCGACCAGCCGGCCACCGAGTTGGCTCGCCAGGTCGACCCCGTGATCGACGCCCTTCCCGGTGACTCGAACATTGGCGTCGGCGAAGACCACGGATGGGCAAGTCCTGTTACGGACGCCTTCGAGGGCCGGGATAGCGGAGACCATATCCTTCAAGGCCTTTGCGAATCCCTCAGGAGGGAAGGGAGGGATGATGACCCATTCCTCTTGGCAGTGACGTCCTTCGAAGAACAGTTGGACGACGCCGTGACCCGCGCCCTCGATGGAGCATTGGAGCACAGGGACAGGGACGAAGACTCTAGAGAGTTGCTCTCGTGGTACGGGGAGTACCTATTGAGGCTTTACGCGACTGCCCATGGGATCCCCGCCCACGCTGCCGCGTTTGGGCGATGGACCGAAGCTTGGGACGAGGCCCACGAGAACCCGAAGTTCCCAGGCCCCCTAAGGAACGAACTAGAGGCCCTGCTCCGGCCCGGGTACCAGGGTCAAGACGACGGACGCCTACTCCTCCCAGTGTTCGACTCGCGAACTGCTCCGTTGGTCGACGAAGTAGTTGAACCGACCGTTGTCAAGGCACCGCCCAAGTCGGATTTCCAGTGGAGGACCAACGGCGACTTCCTCTACCTCATCCTTGGTGTAGACGACCAAAGGCGCATCGAGATCGACTTCGACTTCCCGATGCTCCACGAGGCAATGTCCTGCACGGATGGGTTCCCGGGCCTCACCGAAGGATCCCATCGGGCCGCTCCAAGGCTCGAGCGGTTCCGTTCAGCCATGCTCCAGTCCGACGACTCCCAGCTTCTCCTGGTTGGCTCTGAATCGATCGAGAGCCTCCGGGTCCGAAGGGCACGCAGGTGAACGAGCAGTCGTCGCAAGACCTATCCCTTGGCTTCTATCGTCCCCAGTATTCGGCTGCACCAGAGACCTACATAACGGCCCTGACTCGCAACGTCCTTGACATCCCAAGAGGAGCGTGGCCCGATCGTGAGCCCGGCGACGCGCAAGTTCATGTGGTCTACAAGAAGACCCCCCTGTCTACCCGGTCAGATCTTGAGGTGACCCACCCCTGTGAGGGTGGAGACGCAGAGCTTGGAGCTTGGCGCGACGCCCTCCAAGCTGCGGGAGTCGACTTTGGCCGCAACGATGGGAACGATGTCGCTCGAGGCTTCGCCATGGCCTTCGAAGGGACGTTGGCCTCTAAGGCGAAGGGCCAGGCGGCGGTGCCAATGACGCAATCGTTAGCCATGCTCCAGAACTTGAGGGGCATGACTGGCGGTCCAAGACCGTTCAACCTTTCGGACGCGCTTGAGCAGTTCTATGGCCTTGGTCGCCTAGATGGCTCCGGTGACGGGCACACCGCAGCGGGCCGTTGGCTGGGGGCAGTTAAGGACAGGACTGAAGCTAGTCCGCTGTTGGAAGCCCTTGATGGGGCAGCGGCATCGCTAATCCCTCCAGTCTCCGAACTAGACCAATCTGGCACCCCTCCTGTTGGTCCGTTGTTCGGCACCTCGACACCGTTTGGGTGGTTCCACGATGCATGGAACAGGCTGACCAGCGACGAATGGGTGAAGCTACTCCCCGATCGGAGGTGGAGCGATTGGGCTGCGACCGTGCTGCGAAATGCCATTGGCTTCGGCTACCTCTGGGAGGCTCGTTGGTACGTAAACATTGCGGACCGGATCACCAAGGGTCCCGATGTAGCTGGAGCGACCACATGGGACGACCTCGTTGAGGCCATGCGGGTGGAAAAGCTACTCCGGTGGGAAGACTCCGATGCCAGGCCAGGGAAGCGCAAGGTCTCTCACGACCTCAACAACTTGCTCCTGAGGATGACACCGCTCGTGGCGGAGCTGGACAATCAGATCAAGAACGGAGGCCAGTCCGAAACGGTGCCAGATGGGCTAAGAAGGATTGCAAGCGATGGCGAAGCCGTTCGCCGGATCGACGACGTCGTCCATGGGAAGCAAGTCGAAGGGCTATACGGCCAAAATGACAATTCCCTAGAGGCGGTCAGGTATGCCCTGAAGGAACGCGAGTCGAAAACGACGCGCGACATGGACCACTACGGACTCATACGACTGACCTCCAACAACTGGTTCGTCGTGGAACCTGCCACAGAGTGGACGGCAGTGGTGGCAAGCCTTTCAATCCCCGAACCGGGTGGATCGACAACCGTTAGCCACCTCAGGGGCGAGCTAGCGAGGCTCGGCCTCAGGCCGAACGACAAGGAGCTAATCCGGCATCTAGTAGCCGCGGGCCTTGCGGTCGGTAGTGCGGACGCAGAGGGTGCCCTCACCGTGAACAGCGCATTTCGATGATGACGCCCTCAGCGACGCCGCCAACCAGACCCGAACGGGATCTCTTGGATCAACTCGAGGCCCTACCTGGGGTACGGGTCGGATGGATCAGGCTCACCGAAACGAATTTGACAAAGTCCATTTCCGACGCCTCTGGCCCGCTTCGGGAGGCCTTTGCTGCCACCGGATTCCACGACTACGAAGGCCAAGACGTAGGCCCTGAACACAAGGCCTCGCCGGATGTGTCTGTCTTGGGTCCGAACGGGATCGTCGAATCTAGGCTTTCCCTCTACCGCCCAGCGACGAAGGGCGGAGCCTTTAGGCGCATCTGGATTGAAGGCTTCAAGGAGATCCTTCCTGAAGCCGAGCCCGGAGACCTCATTGCCTTCGCTCAAGACGGCACTACCTGCCTGGCAGTCGACGTCACGGATGCATCAAGGCGTGGAGCACCGCTCGACGAAGCCTTTCAGGTCTTCGAGGAGGAATCCTCGACCTCGACCGCCCGCCCGCCCATCCCGGACGGCGATTCGAGCGACGCACCCGACGTGAAAGGCCAAAGCCCAAAGCTACGAACATCCCCGTCGACCAGCATCCTCCCACGGGTATTTGGCCACTTTCTTTGGCACAAGGCGAATTGGCCGAAGGTTAGGGTCCAGTTCCCTCCCGGGGTAGACGCACAGTTCGTGGAAGCAGTTGTCGTTGAAGCCAACGAATTCTCGGATACCCCCCCAGGAAACTGGGAGCATCAAACCCCGTTTGCTGTGCTGGTCAACCAGTCTGGTTCCAGGAATAGGCCCGACGTCGTGGCGACGACCCCAAGGGGTGCAGTTGGATATCGACCTTCGGGAGGAGGGCCCCACCGCCTCTTTTGCGAAATGCACTATGTCAAGCCCGTGGAGTCCATTAGCAACACCTTCCAGGAATTCTTTGAGGACTTGTTTGGCGACAATGGCAAGCCTTCGACCACGCAGGCTCAGGAGGACCTGAATTCGTTAGCCCATTCGGCTATCTGGACCTGCTTGGAGAGGGCGGACCGACGCAGGGAGTTCGGCGAACAGGACGTGGACCGCCTGGAGCAGGCCTTCAAGTTCATAGCCCTAGCCCACGAGGCAAGCCCTGGGCAGTTCGACCAACCGATGGCCCAATGGTTCAAGCACGTGGACCGGGGCCTCCTGAACATGGCCGATGCCCTGAAGAACGCGCCGAGGAATGCCGACCTAGCTGAATTCTTGAAAGGTTGCACCTTTGCCTGCTTCGCGATCCCGACTCCCGGCACCGTCGGCCAGGAAACTTCAAAGTTTCAGGACAAGAACCTCACGACAACCCGCCTGAAGAACGCATTCGAGGATCATTGGGGCACCCAGACCAGCCTTGAAGAGGCTGTGAAGATCCTCTCCTTTCGCCAGGACGGCACAGTCGGTGACCATCCACTAAGAGGAATCAACTGGGAAGGCTTGGACGATTCGATCCGGCGAGCAGGGGATGCTCCGCTAGGCCTTGCCCACCATTGGAGCGACGAACCGCAAAGGTGGAAGTCCTTCCAGGGTTTCACCGAGGACCAATTCTTCAGCCCGCATGGGGACACCAAGGCAAAAACACTCCGCATCGAGGATATTGGTGGCAACGAGCTAAGCACCCCCGAACTTGGTGGTTCGCTCCACGTAGTCGACGGGACGACATTGGACTGGCCGAGTCGAAAGCTCGTCTCGAAACGGTTGCGAGTGGTAATGGCTCCTCTGGTCGACCCAAGCCAACTTCGCGAAGGGTCATACCCCGGACTTGAGTTCGAGTTCAAACCCGGTTTGGCAATCACGTTCGAATGCACGGTCAGGGTCGAAGACGGGAAAGTGTTTGCCGAGGGCACGCTGGAAATCGACATTGAAGAAAACTCGGCCGGGGACGGGTTCAGCTACCAACCAGTCCTGGAACGGCTCTCCGTTAAAGTCCCCGATGGCCACCCGTTGGCTGCCTGTATTGCGCGATTTGCTACCACCAACCTCGTGGTGCTTCCACCCAAGGGGCGAGTAGTCCTCGCAGTCGAGATGGGGTCCACGGGCAAGGTCAGAGGGGTAGAGGTATTCGGGTACGGCTCCTTTAGTGAGGTCGGCGAACCCACGGAGCACGAAAAGTCGGAGACCAAGGACTATGAAAAGACGGTCAAGCGTACGGTGGTCTTTTGGGGACAACCGGCAGAGCCAACACCCCTAATCGACGGTAGAGCCGTCAGCCTCGCTGGCGGACGGCTCGGGCTCTGGTCCGAAGCCAAGGAAATCTCGGGCCCCGTCATAGCGTCGTTTGGAGGATTGCGAGTCGACTTCACTATCACCGCAAAGGTGGAAAAAACGAAGCCGAAGTCGCCCTTGCACGCCGCAATCATGGACGAGGATCAAGACCGGGAAGAAGAGGTACCCCACAAGACCATTCGCTCCGACTTGGAAGGCGAGTACTCCCGACTGGTGCTCGATGACCTTTGGCAGGACTCCTTGGGCCATGTGGTCCTACCGTCGGACGAGGCTGTCCCGATCAAAAGCCTTGTCTCCGCTCCAGGGGACCGGTTCATGACCGTCCAGTACCTAAAGGAGCACTGGAATGCGTGGGCAGGCCGGCCAGTCGTGCCCGACGATTTCGCTAACTCTCCAGAGGTCGACGAGTTCCGCGAAGCCTTCGAAGGGCTGGAAATCAAGGGAGAACTCCAAAGGGCAGGAGAGGATGGATATTCGAAGTGGGTCGCGAAGACACCCTGGCGACAACTGGCCGAACAGCCCGACGACCTAGATCGCTACCTCGAGGCATACGCCAGACTGGTGGCCGCAGCTCAAGAAATAGGCGGGGCCTGTCGCCTGTGGGCGAGCTATCCGTTCTGCACCACGGTCTGGCAAGCAGAGGGGGTAGCCAAGCTCCAAGCCGTGCTGGTCAGCCCACTACATCCGGTGAGGCTCGCATGGCTAGCCCATACCGAGGCGGTCCTCCACGGGGCCAAGACGGCGAAGGATTTTTGCGGTTCCATCGAGGGATGGAACCTCCCCCTCATGGGACCATCCGATACAAAGCCCTCTCGGATGCTAGCCATCCCTACTGAAAGTGGGCCAGAGCAGCTCTTCATCGGTTGGTCGACTCTCCTCAAGTGCACCGACGACATGGACCCCCTTCCGGTAGGACTGCGAGCCGGCAACAGGGCCCTCCCTGGCATCTCGGCAACTGGGCTAAATGCCGGTGCCGTCGCGGATGCGCTAGGCGACTTCCGGTCGCTCTACCCCCACGTATCGACCCTCACCGTCGACCTGGCAGCCGAGTCTGAATCGCCGAGAATCAATGAGATCGACGAAAAGCTCATCGACGTAGTTGGGGGTTGGGCCGAGAAGCCCAGTCAAAGGCTTGCAGGTGGGTTACGCGTCCTCGATTCCAGCAACCGGACTGGCCCGATCCCGGTTGAGGCGGTGCGAGGCTCGACCCTCAGCGAGGGTCAGTCGTTGCTGGTTTGGTCTCGATACGACCCGCACGAGCGTCCCATGTGCGACGTCCGCTTCTTGGAGGGAGCGAGCGTCGACCTTGGCGTGATCAGAAGCGAGGACGCAGTCCCAGGAGGGGTAGTGGGGCTACGTCCACTCAGGCGATTTGGAATCCCAGACCCCCGAATCAACGAGGCCCACCAGTACGCGTCTCTTGAGCCTGCGATCCACGGCAACAGGACTGCATTCGAACGCGCGCTGACGCTCGTCGAAGGGGTCGAGGAAGGCGAGATTCCCAGTATCCATATGAGGCTCAGGGGTCAGGCCCAAGCAGCGGGCCTGAAGTCCTCATGGACAGTGTCGGGTGAATCGCTCATCCCACCAGTTGCGCTTGCAAGCCTGCTAGGCCTCAATGTCGCCGAGGACCAGTCGCAAATTCTCTGGGAGTGGCATCCACCCTTCCTCGGCGCGAGCAACCAGAAGTTGGATGCGAACAGGCTCGAGCGTCGGCCCTACATGGTCATGGTCCGGGTACCGAGGCGCCTGACAGAGAGCATTGGGAACCTGCTAGAGAGGCTTACCGGCAAGGAACCGGACGGCACGGAGGCGAGGGACGTCCTCCAAGTGTTGGGTTCACGAGGAGTAGGACTAGCCGCCCTCACGAGGAAGGACCGCAAGAAGGCGGTCGGCGCCGTTGGATTCCATCTGGCCCTCAAACTGATGGAGACGGTAGACGTCGATGGGGTCGACCACTTTGTAATGCCCCTTGATGCCTGTCACGGCTTCTTGTCGTCGCTGGCAGACCACAAAGGCAACCATGGCGATAGTCGTGCCGACCTCCTCATCCTTCGCCTGGGCGACGATGCGCTCACGCTGATCCCGGTCGAAGTCAAGCTCTATGGGGTTCTTCGGCCCGACCCAATTCCCCTTCCCGGGCACGACCACGACGACCTGCGCAAAGCGCGAGAGCAACTCGGTGCCTCGCTAGAGCTCCTCAAGGACATTCAAGAACGTTGGGCGGAATTGGAAGAGAGTCCAAACTCAGCCGATCGGTCCCTCGCCGCCAACGCGCTTGCCGTCCTCGTCGAATCCTCAATGCGCCTTAGCCCAAGGCCTTGTAACAATGTGACTAAGGCGGCCCAAAGGCTCCAACGGCTTGCCGATGGGGACATGGGCCTCCGAATCGGTCAACCCTTGTTGGCCTTCTTTGCGCGCACGAAAGACCAAGCAGACCTTCGCTGTAAGGGGTATTTATCCGACGACGCGCCCAGCGGCCTAGGCCCAAGGGGGGAGTACATCGCGAATGGCGCTGGGGTCCTCAGTGACCTCGATCTAGCCAACAGCGACGGGGGACCGGGTCGGTTCGTTACCGCTTGGCGCAAGTGCGTCGAGTGGAGCGCGAACGAGCCGGATACGCCCCCTCCCCCGGGCGGTGTGGTGGACCTGGACGAACCGCCCGACGGACACTCCACCACTTCTGGTTCGGAGGTAGCCCAACCCATTGGATCGGATCAGGGCGAGGTAGAAGAGGTAGAAGAGGTAGAAGAGGTAGACGAGGTAGAAGAGGTAGAAGCGATCGTTGGCGAAGGCGTCCGGTTCCCTGTCGGACATCTGCGTGGAGCTGTTGACGACGACGTAGAAGCTGATTTTTGGCCGAGCAATACGGCATTGAACCAACTGAACTTGGGGATCGTAGGAGATCTTGGGACTGGCAAGACCCAGTTGCTGCAGGCGCTGATTGCACAGTTGAGGTGGCAAGCCACAGAGAAGCAGCCAACCCCGATCTCAGTCCTCATCCTCGACTACAAGGGAGACTTTCTCGACGATGGGTTCATCCAAGCGGTGGGCGGTCGAATACTCGCACCAGAGGGAATACCGCTCTCGGTCGTCGGACTCCAAGACGTTGATAGCAGGGCCGAGCGGTCACAGAAGAAGGGCGCGCTCATCGATGTACTGACGAAGATCTATGGGGGCATCGGTCCTGTTCAGGTGCGGAACCTGCGACATGCACTAGATCAGGTTTGGGATGAGCATGGGGCATCCCCGACCCTTGACCAGGTCACCGAGCGGTACCTCCAGAATGCCAACGGCGTCGCTGACAGCGTCGTCTCCGTCCTAGACACATTCGTCGAAGCAGGGGTGTTCTCCAACGAGCCCAGCCAACTCGGCACCTTTGCCGAGCTAATGGAGGACGCCGTCGTGGTTCTCAATCTGCACGCGGTCGGCACAGACCTAAGGCTCAAGAATGCGCTCGTCGCGCTCTTCTTGAACCACTACTACGAATACATGGGGATGCTTCCGCAAGGGCAATATCAGGGACAGGACCCGCAATTGCGCCTCCTAAACTCGTTCCTCGTCGTCGACGAGGCAACGAACATCATGGATTACAAGTTCGACGCGCTCGAACTGATCCTTCGACAAGGCCGAGAGTTCGGCGTAGGCGTCGCGCTCTCAACCCAATACCTCAACGATTTCAAGGTTGGCGGCGGGGCGGGCGCGGTCAATTATGCAGAGCCCCTCCTGACCTGGTTCATCCACAAGGTTCCGGACGTCGACCGAACACAACTGGTCAGGCGAGGCCTCGCTAGTGCGACAGACGACGATGCAGCGAAGATCACACAACTCGAGAACCACTTCGCCTACTACAAGTCCTATGGGTATGCGGGTCGGTTCATCCGAGGTACGCCGTTCTTTGAACTTGCCCGGCGGTCGTTCCGGACGTAGGAAATACGAAGTTCCTAGGAATCCTTGAGCAGGTCGACCAGCAGCAGGCCGATCGCCTTGGCCATTAGCGGCGGTACGGCGTTGCCAACCTGGGAGTACTGGGGAACTTCGAATCGGCGCCGGTCGCTTCCCGTCGTTTCCTTGGAGCGGAACTCGAACCAGTCGGGGAACGACTGGAACCGAGCGAGTTCCCTCACGGTCATGATCCGTGGCTCAATCGGATGGACGTAGTCGTCGGGGAGTGTCACGACGGTCGGTGCGGGCTCGTCGTCCTTCACGACGCGTTGGGTGTGCTTGAGCGTTGCGAGCCGCATCACGACATCCACGAGGTCGCGGTCGCCTTCCTTCTCGAAGCTTCGCCCTGGCAGAGCGGCTTTGGCGTGGTCACCCAGTTTTTCTGCAACTGCCTGTCGCGCCTTGAACTCGTCGTCGATACGCGTCGGTAGCCCAAGCACCGAGTTCGAAATGTTCTCGTCGGCGAAGAAGTGGTAGAGGTCGAAGCGTTCGACCACCCTGGCGGAGTGGTTGCGCGTGTTGTGGTTCTTTGGCGCTTTCACGTTTCGACGTCCGCCACGCATCTTCCGTGCATAGCGATGCTTCCGCTCGAAATATTTGACGTCGCCGGGATCGTCTCGATATCCATCGGCGTCCAAGTCGCTTAGGGCATCTGCCACCGTGAGTAAATTCGGCTGGCGCTTCATGCCGCGCCTCCGGTCCACGATCGAACCAACCTCGGGCACGAGACCCAAGCCCATCGTGGGGTCGCCGCCGCACCGGAGGGCCTCGAACGCGTCAACGGAGCGCCACGGCTCGTCGGAGACTTCGATGCACTTGTCCTCAGCTATGTCCTCGCGGATTCCAACCAAGAGCATTCGTGGACGGTTTTGGGGCACCCCGAAGTGCTTGGCATTGGCCTCGATCGCTTGAACCCGGTAGCCGCGGCCAACCTCCTTGAGCGCCTCATGGAGTTGGGCGAAGGCTGGCTTGATTCCGCCACGCGACGTGAATGCCATGTTGATGCCAGCCACGTTCTCGATGACCACCGCTTTCGGGTTGAGCCGTTCCACGAAATCGAGGAAAGCCCAAGGCAGCTTGTTGCGCTTGTCGTCCGGGTCTCGACGACCTGCCATGGAGAACCCTTGGCAAGGAGGCCCACCAGCAATCACGTCCAGACCGAGGTCTTCGAGCATGGCCATTGACTCGTCGTCTTTAAGCAAGTCCAAGACGCTGCCCACCACCATCCCGTGGTCGATCTGCTTCGCGAAGGTCTTCTTCCCACCCTCCCCGGAATCACTGCTTTCGAGGACTTGTCTCCACAGGTCCTTGTCCCATGCCTCGTTGCGTAGGTGGAAGTTGCGGAAGTGCGTCTCCGCGGCCATGGGCGAGAGTTCGACCGCCGTAGCGAGTTCTAAGCCCGCATGCTCGAAGCCAAGGGAGAGGCCACCGCAACCAGCGAACAAGTCGAGGAACCGGATCTTCTTCACGTGCTGGCTTCCTTGGGGGTATCGGTGACGGCCAATATGAAACTACACCGGTGTGACATCGCACGGGGGCAAATTTGAAGGGACGTGTCGAGCAATTCGCGGTGAAGGACTTCTTGGCCTGTACCAGG
>Ga0187833_10005778_pt1 | contig 11586 bp, 11 predicted proteins | sample ETNtaG_37_FD_167968 | JGI IMG/M metagenome (GOLD analysis project Ga0187833, IMG submission 167968) | Marine microbial and viral communities from oxygen minimum zone, Eastern Pacific Ocean - ETNP2014_SV_400_PacBio MetaG (Illumina Assembly) | ecosystem: Environmental > Aquatic > Marine > Hypoxic... | reverse complement strand
TTTCCCCGCCCAGGGTCTTGCAGATATCAATTAAGCGTTCGGTCGGCTCTTCTCTCAGCTTTAAGTCAGATGCTATTACAAGTCTGGTTTTGAGCCCTAATGAATTGATTAAGTATTTGATTATCTCGATATTTATGTCAACAAGACGATCCCAACCACGATTGAGAATATCTTCGAAAAATCCCTTATAGCTGTCAAAATGTGACGATTTGGAGTAGTTGGTGATAAGAGCTTGCAGGTGTTTCCTGTTCCAGTTTGTATTATTGTCAATCCTTACCTCATTAATCTTTTCCGGAAACTTATATAAGACGGGAACGGTGATCCACTGCCAGCCTTGAGTAGTCTTTATCCTGTTACGATTCTGCCACTCATTCTTCTTGAATTGAACGTTATCCAATATCACAAATACTTCTGCTTTATCAATCTTGTCAAGATAACCTAACCAGGGAAGGTATTGTGGTTGGTGAACTGCTATAAGCATATGTTAGTTTCTAAGTTGACAATGTTTTGTTTTTCCTGTCAGAATATTTTTCAGTAAAGTTGTGGCCGGCAGCCTGGCGGGCTAAGCAAACCCTTTTTCCTTTATCAAATCATTATACAAACCTTCAAATTCATTCACTGTTGTAGTGATATCAAATAATTCTTTTGCTCTACTGTATCCTGCCAGCCCCATTTCCAGGGATGTTTCCGGATTATTATATAGTTTGATTATAGCCGATGAAAATGCTTCCGGGTCTTTGGGTGGTACAAGGATACCAGTCGTTTCGTTTACAACAATCTCAGGTATTCCACCGACATTCGTTGCTATGACGGGTTTTTTCATAGCCATTGCCTCTACCAGTACAATTCCAAACCCTTCATTGAGAGAAGGTAGCAGAAAGATGTCGGTACAATTTAGTATTTCTGCTATATCGCTACGCGCTCCAAGAAGAAATATATTATCCCTTAAACCAAGAGAATCTATCTGTTTTAAAAGCTGCGGCTTTAAGTCACCATCACCTATAAAAAGAAATTTTGCATATGGTATTATCTTTACCATCTTTTGTATCGCTTCTATCAAATACTTATGACCTTTAACGGGTACCAGCCTTCCGACAGTAGCACATACAAAATCATCTTTACCCAGTCCTAATTCACTCCTTTTTTCTGATTTTGTGGCTTTTGTATGTTCGTAACTTTTTATGTCTATGCCATTATAGATATGCTTTAGTTGTTGTCTGGTACCAATACCCTGTCCGAGGAATCTTTCTGTTCCTTTTTTACTCAGGGTTACGATCTTATCTGTGAATCGTGCAATAAATTTTTCGAGCAGTACAAAAATATTTGTAACTAAACTGCCGAAGTAGCCCTTGAAAATATCTCCATGAGGTGAATAAATAATTATTCTTACTCCTGCCAGTCTGGCGGCGAGACGCCCGATAAATCCACCTTTTGAAGTGTGGCAGTGAACAATATCATATTTTTCTTTCTTCAAAAAAAGAGAGAGTGTTGTAAGGGCTATTACGTCTTTGAGAGGGTGAATATTTCTTACCAACGATGGAAAAGTAAAGACCTTAATATGCTTGTCACGGGCAAATCCTATCATATCATATTTGCTGTCAGTAGTGATGCCGGTTGCTATGGAACTGTCAAAACGTTCTTTGTTCAAACGTTGTATTATATCGATCAATAATATTGGAGGCCCACCAAGTTCCAGGCGGGTAATTATGTTTAGAATCTTAATTTTTCTGGGATTCACATTAAGTTTGAAACTTTTACTGTTTTTCTTCGAACTGTACAAAAATAGGGTTGGTTATTATACCTCTGAATAGATAACTCGTGTCTACGTTCAGGCGGTAATATACCTTTTCTCCTGGATTATAGTAATCATCGTCGTAAGCTATGTCTATAGAGCCATCTGCCTCAAGCGTTTTGATGACTGTTCCGTTTCTTATCAAGTCTATCTTGAAGCCTCCTTTTTCATATCCCGATGGGTTTTCAGTCTCTTCAACAGTGACAACAATTCTTATGCGGGGCCTTCCCTTCATTTTAATTTCGTCACCCATAAAGGCAAGCTTTCCACTATCAACGTCCTCTACAACAAAACTGTTTAGTGTAAGCGCATTTGACTTACCCATGTTTGCATACATCTTGCCTGTCTTAAGTGCATTCAAAATTCCGCTCTTGCTCTTTTCTCTTATCATAAAGTATGTTTGTGTCTCTTCTATCGGAAACCTCTTGACCTTATAATCCACCTCTCCGATTACCCAGACCGGTCTTTCTCTCTTCCCTGAACAGTATTGGAGTAAGATTTTATCCCATATCCCGCCTGGCGGCCCAACCCGCCTCATCCCTTCACTAAGGACTGCTAATCCTGTGTAATCGTATGTTTTGAGAAGGTCTTCATCGTATGGTGATGATACAACTCCAATTCCATTGATTTCCGCTGATCTCTCTACTTCAGGATGTGCCCAGAATGTCAACGCATTTTTCTCATTTACATGATCAATAAGATACTGGTATGGGCCCACACCCTGATCCCCATGATATTGGTCATACATGGGTGTCTTAAATGGGTAGTTGTTTACCAGGAAAATGGTTCCTATAAAGAAACATATTACGCCGGGTACCTTGCTGCGACTTTTTTCGTATGAACCCTCACCTCTTGTTGAGACTACTTTTTTACGAAATGAAATGAGGCACAATCCCAGTAGAAAGAAACTAACGGGCCATAAGTTAAAGATACTTTCGATATTATATTCGCCCGGAAATCCATTCCCCACTGACGGCAGACTATTATAATCCGATGGAGTTTCCAGGCCAAACACCAATATATGTTCATTCCCTCTTACCATCGCCAGATCTTTGTTGAGAAAACTGCCCTGCCAATAATAGAAAGGAATGGCTTCCGCGCCATGAATAATAACCATGTCAGGATATTTCTCATTTAACCTTTCGATTTCATTTATATAGTTTTTTGCACCATATTTAAGTATAGAGTTCTGGTCTATAACTTTCTGGATGATATTCCTTAGTGGTTGAAGTCCATATGTCCACCGCATAGTGTCATGATCTGTAAAAAGTACTGCCTTTAAACTTTTTCTCTGGCATCCTTAATAATTTCTTCCGGTGTTTTCTCTCCATTACTTATGGTAGTATGTACATGGATGACACCGGGAATTATTGTGTATTGCTCAGCATAACCGGTATCTACAAATGGATTTGAGTTGTATAAAAACAGGCAGGTAAAGGCGATCAGGACAAGTCTTGAGTATAGGCGATTCTTTATATACATTATTTTCTGATGTAATTGTATATTAAAGATAATTTTTCCCTTCCCCCTGAAGAGGATTCAAGAAGAGTTGTTTTTTATATTAGTACTTATTTTTCCAAAAAATTACATAATATATTATAGATCAGTTAAAATCTATATAATTCCGTGCATCTTGTACATACAGGATACTTCTTTTCCTCTTTTGTAATCCTTCTAAAGCGCACGTATTTCTCATTATTCCATATTTTACGGAAGGATTCTTCTCTTACATTGCCGGGAGAAAAGTTTAATGACTGACAGGGCCTTACTGTGCCATCAGGAAAGATATATGAAACCATCCAGGGGCTTAGACACCTTTTGCCATAACCTGAGGAGACAAAATCAAACTCAGTATAGTATCTCCTGATTTCTTCATTTGTAAAATTTGGGTAAAATGCAATCTTTACCTTTGAGTCTCTTTTGCTGATATCTTCTATTTTTTTGATAAGAAAATCAACATCAATATCAGGTAAACTATCCCTTACAAAGCCTCTCCAATCATTACAGGTCATACTATAGTAGTCATTAAAAATTTTATTGTGTTGATCATACTTCTCCTTACTTAAGAATATTAAGTGATGGAATGTAATTGTACTTGCCTTCAATTCCTCTGCGATGCCAATTAACTCATCAAGGCGTCTGTAATTTATCTCAAATATTGTGCTTGAGATATTTACTACCGGTTTATCTGTTCCGGATCTTGCTTTAATATCTCTAATTAATTTGAGGCCTCTGTACGCCTTATCAAACGTGCCTTTTGCACTTCGAACCTCGTCATGTACCTCACGGGGGCCATCCAGTGAAAAGATAATCTCGTCAACACCCAGATCAATTATTGAATCCGCATACCTTTCCAATAATATTCCATTTGTAATTATATTGCAGCGCATACCATCTTTTTTTATACGGGAAACCACCTTTTCCCAATTTGAATACATTAATGGCTCGCCGCCAAAGAGTGTCACATTTGGTTTGAATGTTTTCAGGTTATTGATGATTTCATATATTTCTTCAAGTGACAGCTCAGCCTTCAACTCTTCAGGCGACATATCTCTGGACGTTCCGGAGGGGCCCCACTGGCCACACATCTTACATCTAAGATTGCACCTGTAAGTCAGAAACAAATCAACTGTTTCCGGGTAATAGCTGTATCCGTTGCAAACCTTATATGTTAAATAGGAAAGCAAACGCTGTTTAAATGCCTTCCATGCGTAACCGGGTTGTGTAATTGAGTGAGTAAGGTTCCTTTTTAGATTACGTAATTGAATCATAAGTTAGAAAGAATGGACTATCTCAAAGTAGTGGTGTAGATTTATTTCTCCAGCAGGTAGTTTCCCATTATTAAACAATCTATACCGGTCGAGAAAAAACAGCGAATTGCCTCTTTTGGCGTAGTAACTATCGGTTCTCCTGCCACGTTAAATGAAGTATTCAGCACAACAGGGATGCCGCTAATCTCTCCAAAATCCTTAATAACGTCATAGAAAAGCTTGTTATGCCTGCGATCAACCGTTTGGATCCTTGCGGTTCCGTCTGTATGTGTAACGGCAGGAATCAGTTTTCTCTTTTCCGGTTTTACATTGCATATGAAAAGCATGAAAGGTGACTCCTGGTCAAAGTCAAAAAAATCTCCGGCTGATTCTTTTAATACTGCAGGTGCAAAGGGGCGAAAATCTTCCCTGTGTTTTACATACTTGTTAACGATATCCTGCATATCGTCTCTCGTTGCATTTGCCAGAATACTTCTGTTGCCCAATGCGCGGGGACCCCATTCCGCCCTTCCCTGAAACCACCCGATAACCTTCCCATCGTTTATTAATTCTGCACACTTTTTTGCAATATCCTGATGGTGAGTATACTTCAACTTATCAAGGTCAAGATCGGCCTTTATTTCTTCATTTGAAAATTCGGGCCCCCAGTAGGCATGATCGAGAGTGAAATTCCTGTTTTTATCTAATATGGTGTTATAAATGTAATAAGCGCTACCCAGTGATGTACCGGCGTCATGTGCTGAAGGCTGCACAAAGACAGTTTCAAAAGGAGAATCCTGTAATAGCCTATAATTCATTGAACAGTTTAAGCCTACACCACCGGCAACACACAAATTCTTTCCGCCGGTTTTCTTATGAAGGTAATCAGCAATATGCAGGGTAGTATCTTCCAGGATTTTCTGTAGACTTGCCGCAATGTTCATATGCCTCTCTTCAATTTCCTGGTCCTTGATTCTAATTGGCCCGCATGCATCAATGAACTTCTTTGACATAAAACCCTCTCTCGAACCTGCACTTGCCCAGTATGTAAAGTAATCCGAATTCATTCTATATTCCCCATCCGGCAATAATTTAACCATATCTTTAAAGATATCAATGTATTCCGGCCTGCCATATGATGCAAGTCCCATCACCTTATATTCGTCATTTCCGTGCTGGAATCCAAGATATTTTGTTACTGCAGCATAGAGGATTCCCAGGGAATGCGGAAATCTAATCTCCTTTATCTTCTCTATATGGCTTCCGGTACCTTTGCCCATTAAGGTACTCGTCCATTCGCCCATATAATCCATGGTCAGGATTGCTGCTTCTTCAAATGGTGAAACAAGAAAGGCACTTGCCGCATGGGCCAGGTGGTGTTCAATAAAATGTATCTTTGTGCTGCTGTTTTGTTTGAGGTGTCTTAATTCAGAAAGATAATGGCCTGTGCTGTTAATTTCATCAACTATATAACCGACAGAATAAAAAGGGGATTTAGGGATCTTTAATATTCTATAAGGAATCCTTTTAGATAACCTTAACCATGGTTTATAACTGAAGCCTATGTGGTCAACATCTTTTAATGTTATACCTGCCTTCTTCAGGCAGTAATCTATTGCCTTATAGGGCATACCTCCTTCATGCTTTTTTCGTGTAAACCGCTCCTCTTCCACGGCCGCGATCAGCTCACCATCTTTTACTAACGAAGCGGCGGCATCCAATGTGTAACCGCCTATACCAAGGATGTACAAAGCTTGTCTCCTCTGATTATAGTGGAAGAAATATCCTTTTAAATCGCTGAAAGAATCCTGTATCCTTGAACGACATAATATTCAATGCGCCACTCAATTTTTTCTTAAATATAAAAAAATTGTCGGTTGTCTCTATACCAATCCTCTTGAGTGCAAAAATGTCAGCATTCTTACCGTTCATACCGTACATGTTTGAACAAGCGCACGAGTATTTACATGCCTTAACAACATCCGCTATTTCATTATTAAAATCTACCCTTGTGCCGACAGGATAGGCAAAAAAGTTTATTCTCTGTCCAAGTTGTGATTCTAACACATCTTTAGATCCTCTGATTTCCCTTACAATTTTTTCTCTTGTTAAATTTGTCAGTATTTGATGAGAAACAGTATGAGAACCAAATGAAATGTTGTTGTTTTTCATCTCATGTATTTGAGACGGAGAAAGATACTTGCTAACATTATTCTTGATAAAATCACTTATCAGAAATATCGTTGCCGGAAAATTATGTTTTTTGAGCAAAGGATAAGCGTTGTAATAATTATCACTATACCCGTCATCGAAAGTAATTACTATTGAACCTGAAACTTTTTCGATATCAGTTTGTAAATATCCTATGGCTTCTTCCAGAGGAATTACCTTATAATTTTCTTCTATGTACTGCAGTTGTCTCTCAAACTCGTCAGGAGTAACTGTTTCATCAGGTTCGATTTCGCTGCTGATGCTGTGGTACGTCAGGATTGTCAACCCCTTCCTGTTAATCTTATTTCGGTTGATATATTGGTATCCTGTACAAGTTGCATAGATACATACTATAGTTTTTATAATCTTTTTCAGTAAATATCTCAATGGAGTTTATGAACCTCTAAAGGTGTCTGAATACATCTATTATTTTCTCAATAGAATCATCATCCAGATATGGATGAGTTGGGACTGTTATTAACCTATCGGCAATATAAAGCGCTTTTGGAAACAATTCTTCCCGGCTGTCATATCCAAGGTCATATAAATGATGCACCGGTTTCAAATACATCCTCCCTGTATCAATTCCCCTCTCCCAGAGTTTCGTCTGCACCTTTTCCATAGTCTTTGTTTCTTTAAATACAACGGGAAGGTGGTTGAAAACAGGGGTACTGTTTTTTGCTATCTCCGGTAATATTATGTGTGCATTATCTTTTAATGCCTTATATAGAGTCATACCTTTCTTAAGTCTTATTGTATTGAATTTATCAAGCTTATCAAGGAGGCTTAACCCGATTATTGCCTGAAAATCAGAATATAGTTTTGGCTCGAAACTATCGTGTACTGTTGTATGCTTAAATTTAGAAATTAATTTATTGAATGAACCATATATCACAGGTCTTGTTACCAATGAATATGCTGTAAGGATAAATGGAATCTTTATCTTAAAGGAAAAGTTCTGCTCCGGAAGTACATCTCTCTCTTCTTTTATGCCTTTTGCAAGTTTGTCAGAGTTTGTTACAAGCATGCCGCCGCTAAAAGTAGAAAAATTTTTGCCTCTGCATAAGCTGAAGCATCCGGCATCTCCCAGCGTTCCCACCTTTTTGCCGTCTATTAATGCCCCGGGCGCCTGTGCAGTATCTTCCAGGACAAAGAACCCATTCTCTTTAGCAAGCTTTAATAATGAATCTATCTCATAAGGAAAACCGAAATGATATATCGGCAAAACACACAAAGTGTTATCATTAATGACGTCAGGTAGACGTTCGGAATCCATTGTGAAGGTATCTAAAGAACTTTCACAGAGTACCGGCTTTAAGCCGGCCTTTCGTATTGGCAGGACCAGGGTGGGAACGGTATAAGCGGGTATTACTACTTCCTGCCTGTTTGAATGTTTTTTCAGTGCCTTGAGAAATATATATATGGAGGTAGTACATTTGTTAAATGAAAAAGCATGGTTTGACCCCATGTACCCTGCAAAGTTGGATTCGAACTCCTTTATATAGGACTTATTTCCAAAGAATGACTTAAATCCCCTAAGCACCTCAAATATTGATAATGGAACCGCCGTTGTGGGAATCTTTCTTAACAATATGGCAACCTTTCCTTTTTATTGATATCCTGCTTTTACCAGAATTATGGGTGCAAACATTGTTAGCGGAAAACCAACAGGTACTGTTTCCTTTATTACCATACCCCTGGAGGTCAAGACTGCAGCCAGTTCATTCAATGAATACGCATTTAAAGTCACTTGAGTATCGTACAGCCACACAAATTTGAAACTAAAATAAACAAGTGGATTTATCTTATTCCGGATATCGAATATTATAGAACCGTCCCGTTTACATACTCTTCCCATCTCTTCAAGCGCTTCTACAACATCATCTTTAGTATGGAAATTGTAAAATGTATTTATGCAAATTGCAATATCTATTGATTTGTCGAGAAAAGGTAATTTCTGCGCATGAGACTTCAAAAAACTCATGCTATGAGGTTTTATTCTCTGGAATCGTTCATTGGCAATCTCCAACATCTCATGTTCCGTATCGATTCCTACACACCTGAGCATATTCCCCTTTGCCAGGAGGGTTTCAAATAAGAGCCCTTCTCCACAACCAATATCGAGTAGAAAGCCGTTGTTATCCTTTATAAGCTGCCTTACCCTACCCCTTACCTTCAGACGAAACAAATCAGATGTCAGATCGCCTCTTTCATCAGGCTTTGACAGAATATGGCGAACCAGATCAGTTAATGGACGTAAGATTTTGCTGAACATATGTGTTTATTGTATGAGGGATTTCCATTTCTACTTACCCGCCCGAATTGGTACAGGCGGGTATTCGGGCGTAAAACCTGACTTTCAAAGACTTAAAATGAAGATTTCTATCAACCTAGACCAGGGAGTTTAGTATTTCAACCCCTCTCTCCAGGGTCTCTAATGATGCGGCATAAGATACCCTGAAATGAGTTTTTTTTTCAGAAAACACGCTGCCGGGTATGATTAACAAATCGTGTTTTATCGCCTCAGTGACGAATTCCTCATCAGTACCCCATGGTACTTGAGAAAAGATATAGAAGGCGCCATCCGGCTTGGTTAATTCGTAGCGTTCCTTAAGGCCGTCATAAACAAAGTCACGTTTCTTTTTGTAATCTTCTATATACACATCCATACTAATATCCATGGCCTTCACTCCGGCTACCTGTGCAAATGAGGGAGCACAGATATACGTATACTGCTGAAGTTTCATCATTTCGTCAATAATCTTTGCAGGACCAATTGCACTGCCTAATCTCCATCCGGTCATCGCGTGTGATTTTGAAAAACCACCGCAGGTCACTGTATTTTCGTAATATTTTCCTATACTTTGATATTCTATTTCATAAATGAACTCTTTATATATTTCATCTGAAATAATTATCAGGTTGTGTTTTTCTGCAATGTCACAAATTTCTTTAAGGTATTGTGGTTTGCAGACTACACCTGTAGGATTGGATGGGCTATTTATTATGAGGATTTTAGTGCGTGAACTTATGTGGGACGAGATACGCTCAGGGGTGATTTCAAAATCAGGATATGTGTCAACAAATTTTATCTTACCGCCACACAAATTTACAAGATGCTTAAATGATACAAAGTACGGGTCCGGCACAAGGACTTCATCTCCGGGGTTTATGAGTACCAGAAACGCAAGTGTTAACGCTCCGGCAACTCCGGAAGTTATCATTATGTCTTCGGCCTTGATACCACTTTCTTTTCTTGCTTTTCCTAGGATCTTTTCGCTAAGCTCAGGTATACCCTGTGTTATAGTATACCTGTTAAGACCCCGTTCTATTGCCTTGACAGCTTCGTTCTTTACCTCTTCAGGAATATCAAAATCCGGTTGCCCAATGCTGAGGTTGACCGGATTCTTAATCTTTTGTGCCAGATCGAACACCTTTCTTATTCCAGATGCTTCAAACCCCTGCATTCGATCGGCGATCATCAGGAAGCCTTTTCCTTTTCCTTTTCTTTGTCACCTGTTGTGGCGGCTGCAGCTGTAGCCGTAACATCAGCAGCAGTTTCTTCAGTTTTCTCTTTTGCAGCCTTTGCCCTCTTTTTCGCCTTTATAGTTTTTACCTTTGGCAGGCCATACACAGATTTCTTTTCATCCCATAGGCCCTCATCAGTCAAATGCTGGACACGTTCCGTTCTTGTGAGAACACTTCTATGTCTGACCAGTTTACCCTTTGATACAAGACTTTTGTCAATACTCATTGCCCTTTCTCCATTATCTTATTTGAATTGGATAGCTGCTTGCAAATTGTCTCTTTCCTTCGTATTCTAATTTGCTAATTCCCTTTAGAGCCTCTTTTAGTTCACTGCTATCCCTAAATTTAAATCTACCCGCACATACAACAATCTCTTTTCCTCTTTTTGCCACGAATGTATTATAACCTGTCATATCTTTGATAGCTTTTGCTAAATTAGTAGCCCGTTTCAAGTGTTGTTTAGTATTGCTATAAGATATAATTTGAAGTGTCCACTTAACAACATGTTCTTGTACTTGCTCTTGCTTTTGTTCTTGTTCTTGTTCTTGTTCTTGCTTAACTATAGTAATCGGAGCCTGCGGCAATGATAAATCTATAGCTTTTATCTCCCTGCCCTGCGGTACAGTTTTAATTCCTCCATCCAACTTGGGATACACAACAGATTTCTGTAGTACCTCAGGTTCTAATACGTTTTTGTGGCCAATCTTATAGCCCACAAAAAAGCAGGCTAATGATAAGAATACAGCGCCTAATGCACCAAAAATCACTGTTTCCTGTTTAAGAATAACTTCATTGAGAAATAATTTTCTAGGCTTTTTGTCAACTGTTTGAGACTGGCCCTTACTCTGTGTATCCATTATCCAACCCAGCTTTTCTGTTTTTTTATCGTCATCTGTATCTTCCGGTTTTCTCTCTGGAACCGGCTTGGGAATAATGGTTGGATTCTCTTGCTTTATTTGAAATTCTTTACTACTGTAACTAGTTCCTTCTTGCTTTCCCGGCTTTTTAAATACTTCAAAAAATTCTTTTGACTCTTTATCTTTCCCAAACATTACCACCCCTTAATGAAAAGTTTATGATTTGTAATTTTTTTGGTTTCAAAAGATTTTAAAGGTTTCGTCAATTTAAAAAGAATTGGGTAATACATTCCTGAATCTATACCCCCTTACCTGAAAAAATGCTTGCCCGCTCTGGCGGGAGATAATGTGAGGCAGGTTATGAAAATTGCCCTTCAGTAAGATTTATAAATCATTCTAGACACTTGCAAAACTTTAAGTTATGAAGTCTATAAAAAACAGATTTTAT
>Ga0187833_10005776_pt1 | contig 11587 bp, 11 predicted proteins | sample ETNtaG_37_FD_167968 | JGI IMG/M metagenome (GOLD analysis project Ga0187833, IMG submission 167968) | Marine microbial and viral communities from oxygen minimum zone, Eastern Pacific Ocean - ETNP2014_SV_400_PacBio MetaG (Illumina Assembly) | ecosystem: Environmental > Aquatic > Marine > Hypoxic... | reverse complement strand
TTTAACAGAAAATTAAAATTTAAATCTCCACTTGCAATTTTTACTACTTCGCTATTTTTCTTTATATAAGGAAGCCAGTCATGAGAAACTGGGGTAAATAGATATTTTATTTTAATCTTTTTACAAAATTTTATTATTTCATTAAATTTTTTTTCGTTTAAAAAAAACTTTTTGATTACCGAAAATTTTTTTTCTTCTACAGATACATACTTTTCTGGGGTAAAACATTGAAACTTTACAACGTCTGCTCCTGCCTGCTTTGCTTGTCTAATAAGTTTTTTACATCTTGTTAAACTACCTTCGTGATTTACACCTATTTCGGCAATATATAAAATTTCTTTTTCTAATTTTTTTCCAAAAAGATTCATAGTTTTTTAATCTATCTTAATACCTTTTTTTAAAAATAGAATCAAATATGTTCTATTTTTTTTATTATCCTTAGATCAGGTTTGCTTTTTAATACTGATATATTTTGGTTTTTACACTTAATAAAAAATATTTTTTTCTTTTTAATTTTAAAGACTCTTCCGAGGTTCATATTATTAGTTGGGTAATTGTTAATTTTGCATTTTAGTATTCTAAATTTTTTGTTTTTATATTTAAAAAAAGCTCCTTTATAAGGAAAACTTAAGGCTCTAACAAAGTTGTAAACATTCGAGGCTGATGCATTAAAATTTATTTTACTGTCCTCATCTTTTCTTTGTTTGAAATACGAACTGGAATGATTTTGTTTTTTTAGCTTAATATTTTTTCCAATAATTTTTATAGCTTTCAGAGTAAGGTTTAAAAATAATTTATTAGCCTTATTATGAATTATATTAATATCATCAGTCTTTAAATTTTTAAAACTAGTTTCGCAAATTATTGGTCCATGATCAATTTTTTTATCTACTTTAATTACTGATAACCCTATTTTCTTTTCATTGTTTATTATCTGCCAATTTAGAGGTGAACCACCTCTATATTTTGGTAATTTGCCAGCGTGAAGATTTATTATTCCATAACGAGTTAGTTTAAAATATTCTTTTTTAAACAAATGAGGGAATCCTGCGGCTACTATTAGATCAAATTTTTCTTCTTTTAAAAAATTGATTAATGCTTTATTTTTTAAATCTTTTATTAATTTAAAATTTTTACTCTTTTTTAATCTTTTTAATACTTCCTTATTTAGAAATTTTTTTGTTAATACATTAAATATTTTATATTTTCTTGCTTTTAAGAATTTAGAAAGTAACAGCCCCCTATAATTATTAAAAAAAATTACAATTTTAATTATTTTTTTTGATTTTGTTTTTAGACTGTCTGTTTTCACCCTTTGGACTCTCACTATACTAATAACTCAAATAAAGATTTATGCACTGAAAAATTTTTCTAGATATTGTTTTGAATGAGATGCTTAACACTTCATTAAGTATATATTCCTTATATAAGGCTAAAATAAGCTTTACTGTTCATTATTTGAACGTTATAAATGTTCAATTATTGAACACTTATAAACACAAGAAGACAACAAAATGATTAACTCGAAGAAGATAAAAGCTGTGATTGGTAAAGACTGTGACATAAGTTTGCTTAAGGGCGTAAAATATAGAGATTTTAAAAAACAAATATTAATTTCAAAAACAGTTGCGCGTGAATTTCTAAAGTCAAAAGGAAAAAAATTAACCAGGAAATGTACTATTTGTGGCAATAAAAAGTTTAAAACTGCAACAAAAATTTATAAAGTAGAGTTTATTCAGTGCCAGAAATGTACTCATGTTTCGAGAAAATATTATTATCCGATTAAATTTTTAAAAAGCTTTTGGAAAAAGAAAGGAAACGTTATTAATGTTCACTCCCATTCTAATCAACAAACTTATAGACGTAAATTTTTAAGTGAACCAAAAGTTGGTATGGTTTTAAAATATTTTAAACGTAAGAAAAACGCCAAATGGTTAGATGCTGGTTGTGGAAACGGAGATCTCTTAGAAAATGTTAAAAAAAGAAATATTATTCCTTTCGGTTTTGATTTAAATGAAAAAGATATCTACTTAGCAAAAAAAAAGGGTATAAACGCTTTTAGAACTGATATTGAAGGTTTTTACAAAATCGCTAAACAAAATAATTTAAAATTTGATATTGTTTCTGCTAATGGTTTTTTTGATGTCATTAATGAACCATCATTTGCGATGAAACTCATGAGTAAATTGCTAAAAAAAAATGGATTGTTGATGGCTGGCATACCTAATTTTGAGTCTGTAACTCATGAAATCATAAGATTGTATCCGGAAGAATCAATCAGACATCTAACTGCTGCTCAAAGGAGTTCGTTTACAATAAAAAGTCTATTATACGCTTTAAAAAAAAATGGTTTTAAGCCCATATTCAGATGGAAATATGGTTTGGATGTTTACATGATAATGAATTATATGTGCCAAAAAAATAAAAACTTTGAAAACTCAAAAACAATGAATGTTTTGGTTAAAAGATATAATGAAATACAAAAAATTTTTGATGAAGAAAATTGTTCTGGTTCATTATTTATAATTGCAAAAAAAATAAAAGGTTAGATAAGATTGTCTAAAAAAAAAATTGTTGCTGTTATTGGTCTTGGATACGTCGGATTACCAATACTACACCTTCTAACAAAAAGAAGAGTTAATTGTATAGGCTTTGATGTTGACAAATCAAAAATTAATAGTTTAAAAATAAAAAAATCATATATTCCAGACATTACTAATAAACAGCTAGAAATTTTTAGTCGCAAACAGTTTTATGATATGAACGAGATAAGCAATATAAAGAAAGCAGATTATATAATATTTTGCTTACCCACTCCATTAACTAGAAATAATCAGCCTGATATGTCTATTATCGGAGATGCTTTTAATAGAATAAAAAAATTTTTAAAAAAAAATCAAACTATAATTTTAGAAAGTACTGTTTATCCGGGAGCAACGAAAAAAATATTTTTTAGTTTTTTGTCAAAAAAATTTTCTATAGGAAAAAATTTTTTCTTATGCTATTCCTCAGAGAGAATAAACCCTGGACAAAGATACAAAAAAAAATATAAATTTTTTCTACATAATACTCCGAAGGTAATCAGTGGATACGATCAAGCATCACTCAAAAAAATAAACGACTTATATAAGAATATATTTAAGAATGTTCACTTGGCTAAAAGCATGGAAATTGCAGAAATGTCAAAACTCGTAGAAAATTCATATAGATCTGTAAATATAGGTTTAATTAATGAGTTAAAAATTATTTGCCATAAACTTAATATTGATATTCATGAAGTGCTAGATGCGGCTAAAACAAAACCTTTTGGATTTAATGCTTTTTATCCTGGACCTGGAGTTGGTGGACACTGCATTCCCATAGATCCCGTTTTTGTCAATTGGATTGCAAAAAAAAATGGGGTAAGGGCTAAGTTTGTAAGTTCAGCCCGGGACATGAATTTGAATGTTACAAAATGGGTTGTTGATCAAATATATAAAAAAGCCCCAAAAATAAAAAATAAAAGTAAAAATACAAAAATTTTGATTGTTGGTCTGGCATATAAAGCAGATGTAAATGATATAAGAGAATCACCTGGAATTAAAATATTTAAATCTCTATTAAATAAAAATAATATTGTTGATTTTAATGATAGTAAAATAAATAAAATTACATTGTCAAAAAAAACCTATTATTCAAAACCAATAGAATCATGCGCAAAATACGATTATGTGGTCATTTGCACCAATCACAGCGATTTGAATAAAAAAGTTTTATTAAAAAAATCTAAAAAAATTTTTGACACAAGAAATGTTTTTGGAAAAATAAATTTAAAAAAAATTATTAAGCTATAAATTATGATTAAATTTGCAAAACCAACAGTCAATAAAAATGCTATAACAAAAATTAAGGACATATTTAAATCAGGAATATTTGTTCATGGATATAATACTTTAGAATTTGAAAGAAAACTTTCAAAATTTTTTAAGCTAAGAAAAAATAATGTTTTAACAACTGCTTCCTGTACAGCGGCCTTACATCTTTATTATATTTCAATCGGTCTTAAAAAGGGTGATGAGGTAATCATGTCTGCACAAACTCACGTTGCTACTGCTCATGCTGTAGAAATTTGTGGGGGAAAACCAGTTTTTGTAGACTGTGAATTGAAAACTGGAAATATAGACACAAAGGAAATTATAAAAAAAATTACTAACAAGACGGTATGTATTTGTATTACCCATTTCTTGGGAAGACCTACCGATATGTTTAAAATATTGAAAATTGCAAAAAAATACAATTTAAAAGTTTTAGAGGATACTGCTTTGTCAATAGGATCAAAAATAAATGGAAAATATACTGGAACATTTGGAAACGCAGGGGCATTTTCTTTCCATCCAGTGAAAATAATTACCACTGGTGAAGGCGGAGCCTTGATTATAAAAGATAAAAAACAATATCAGTTAATTAAATCATTAAAATCTTTTGGTTATGATATTGCCGATCCAAATAAAAGAAAGATTCCTGGAAATTATAACATAAATTATCTTGGACTAAATTATAGATTAAGTGAAATAGAAGCAGCTATTGGTTTAGAAGAGTTAAAGAAAATAAAAAACAAGATTTTAATTAGGAAAAAAAATTATAATACTTTGTATAGCAAAATTAAAAATTGTGAAAATTTTTTCATATTAGATTCAAGAAGTGAAAAGAATATCGTATCTAGTTACTATGCTTTAACAATAATTTTGAACTCAAAAAGTAAAAGAATTAGAAATAATTTAATACTCAAGCTAAAAAAAAATAATATACAAACTAGTATTTATTATCCTCACCCCGTTCCATTATTGAATTACTATAGAAAAAAATATGGCTTTCACTCAGATAAATTTAAAAATTCAAAGAGAATAGCTTATAATTCAATATCTTTTCCTGTAGCTCCGCATGTCAAAATTAGAGATGTTAATTATATATCCTCGGTTATAAAAAAATTAATAGGTTAATTATTGTATGAAAAAAATTAATGTAGGTATTGTTGGTATAGGCACTACAGGAAAACAACATTTAAAATTTTATTTGAAAAAAAATTCGGTAAAAAAAGTATTTGTAAACGAAATTAAAAGAATACAAAAAATTAAAAATAAAAGGCTAATTATAGATCGAAATTTAAAAAAATTTTCAAAGATAAAAGATAAAAAAATTATTTCGATAAGCAATTATGACAAAGATCACTCAAAATTTATTAAAAATTATTTTGATAAAAACCATATATTTGTTGAAAAGCCAATGTGTCGTAATTTCAAAGAATTAAATGAGATATACAGATTGGCAAAGAAAAATAAGTTTAAAAATTTATTATTAGCAAATTTAGTTTTGAGAGAAGCCAAGATTTTTAAATATATTAAAAATAAAATTTTAAATAAAGAATTTGGAGAAATTTACTATTTTGAAGGTGATTACTTATATGGAAGGTTAAACAAATTGACAAAAGGATGGAGAGGCATGGATAAAAACTATAGCGTTACTTTAGGTGGCGGCATTCATTTAATTGATTTAATGATTTCTTTCTTCAATAAGTCTCCGGAATATGTCAGAACTTATTCAAATAAAATAGCAACAAAAAATGAAAAATTTAATTTTAGTGATTTTACTCAAAGTAATTTTTTCTTTGAAAACGGAGCCATAGGAAAAATCACATCTAATTTTGCATGCATGCACAAACATCAACATGTATTAAAAGTTTATGGTACAAAAAAAACATTTATCTATGATGATAGGGGTGCGCGTATTTTTAGCAAACGTGATCCTTTTGAAAGCAAGGGATATAAAGTTAGAAAACTTTACAATGGGAAAGACTGCCTGTTACCAGGATTTTTTAAAAATTTGAATAATAAAAAGAATCATAAAAAAGATATAATGCGTGAAATCAACTTAATGTCAGCAGCAATAAGTTCTGACATTTCTTTAAAAAAAAATAAAAAGATTAAAATAAAAAAATTCATATGAAAAATAAAAAAGTTTTAATCGTAGGTGGAGGTGGATTTATAGGTCATAACCTGTCAATTTTTCTAAAGAAAAAAAAATTTAATGTTTTGACTGTCGATAATTTAAAGGTAAACAATTTAGAATTTGTTAAAAAAATTAAAGATAAAAAGAAAAAAAAATTATATTTATCTTTTATAAAAGAGAGGTTGAATCTTCTTAGAAAATATAGAATTTCTTTAAAAAATTCAGATGTCAGAATTAAAAAAAATATAAATAAGGTTTTTGAAATATTTAAACCGGAAGTTGTAATACATCTAGCTGCAGTATCACACGACAGTAGATCAAATATAGAGCCTGAAACTGCATTCGAAAATAGCTTCAGAACACTTTTTAATTCACTTGAAGCTGCAAAAAAAATAAAGAACATACATTTTATATTTTTGTCATCTAGCATGGTTTACGGAAATTTTAAAAAAAAAGCAGTAAAAGAAAACGACCCATGCAACCCAATAGGTATCTATGGTTCATTAAAACTCTCCGGAGAGAATCTGATAAAATCTTACTCGAATGTATTTGGTGTTAAATATACAATTATAAGACCTTCGGCATTGTATGGAGAAAGATGTATAAGCAACCGGGTAATACAAATCTTTTTAGAAAATGCTTTTCAAAATAAAAAGATTTTTATTTCGGGAAGTGGAGATGAAAAACTCGATTTTACTTATATTGATGATTTGTGCCAAGGAATATTTAAGACGATAAAGAAAAAATCAAAATCAATAAACCAAACTTTTAATATAACTTTTGGTTCAGCTAGATCCATAGGCGATATTCAAAAATTAATTAAAAAAAAATTTATTCAACAAAAATTTATATTTAAATCAAGAAGTCGGCTTACTGCTAAAAGAGGAACGCTTTCAATTCAAAAAGCCAAAAAAATATTGGGTTACAATCCAAAATTTAACATTGTGAAAGGATTTGATAAATATTACAACTGGTACAAAAAAATATTCTATGATAGTAACTAGTTCAAAAAAAAATATAAAACTTGATAAAGATAAAGCTACTGTCCTTTCTAAAGGTGTAATAAACAAATCTTCAAATGAGGATATTGAAGAAATTTTGCATAACCATCTGTATCCTAAATTTGGAAAAAGATTCACAGATTACAGAAATAAATATCGAAATTATTTGAAAGACAATGAGCATAAACACTTGCCTGATTATCCGATTTCTGTAATTTTGGAACTTGTTAATAGATGTAATCTTGAATGCCCTTTTTGCTACCAAGGTTATAGAAATGACGCAGAGAAAAGCACTTTGTCAATAGAGGATCTTAAAAAACTTTTCTTAGAATTTAAAAAATATAAACTTGATGCCTTATTGTTAAGCTCTTCGGAACCACTATTATATAAAGATTTTGGTAAAATTTTAAAAATGGCCGAAGAGTCTGAAATTATGGATCAATTTATGTTTACAAATGGAACATTATTAAATGATAAAAATAGTAAAATAATTTTGGATAGTTCATTAACAAGATTATTTATATCTATAGATGCAGCGACCAGTGAAACATATGACAAGGTTAGAATTCCTGTTAACAAAAAAGCCCTTAAAGAAAATAGGCTAAAGAAAATTGAAGAAAATGTAACTAACTTTATAAATCTGAGAAATTCTTTAGGTCGGAAAATTCCGTTGGTAAGAGTATCGTTTATTGCTTTAAAAACTAATGCCCATGAGGTTGACAAATTCATTAAAAAATGGATTGACGTTGTTGATAGTGTAGAAATTCAAAGAGAAAGTTCGATTGATTTGTACGACGATCTTTTGAAAAAAAATTATGATAATAAAAAATTAATTCTTAAAAAATATAATTGTAATGATCCATGGGCACAGGTTAGTGTAAATTCAGATGGAACTGTCGGGCCATGCTGCAGTACGGTAGGAAGAAATATTCCTGTAGGTAATATACTTAATCAAAGCTTGAAAGATATTTGGGAAGGTGAAAAAATTAAGGCTATAAGGGAAGGCTTTATAAACAACAAGCCTAATAAAGTTTGCCAGCTTTGCTTAGAAAATAAGAAGTTTAATATTTAAGAAACTAATTTATTTAACTTTTAAAGAGATAAGCTGCTTGTAGTTAAAACTATTTAATCTAGATTTTGAAATCCGATTAAATAGTTTCCTCAAAAAAAGTAAATCTTGCTTTCGGTCTATTGCAAATCTATAATTTCTATATTTCTTGTTAATACTGAAGTTTTTAATTTTAAAATAACGAGTATTTTTTATTATATATGGTGTTACATGTTCTTTTTCGAAACTACTTGTTTTTGCATAATTCGCAATTTTTAAGCAATTAAAATTAAAAATTTCACAGCTCATTCCCTTTGGATATGTAGGTTTTATAATATTAGATACATAATCATATTTGCTAGATGAGAAAATTCTATAAGCCTTTTCTATTATTTTTGGATCAATAAATGGTGAATCTGCAGAGACTCTAATAATATTTTTTATTTTAAATTTTTTAGCAGTAAGAAAATATCTTTGCAATACATTATTTTCCGATCCTCTAAAGTAGTAACATCTGTTTTTTTTTGCACATTTTATTACTTTTTCATCAGATTTTTTTTTTTTCGTAGCAACAATAATTATTTTTTTAAATTTTACTTTTTTTATTCTAGAAATTACATGTTCCAAAATATTTTTATTCCCAATTTTATTAAAAATTTTCTTTGGAAATCTTCTAGAATCTGATCTTGCCTGTATAATTATACCTGTTTTCATACCTTTATGCCTGAAATTTCGTTTGCTAAATGCTCTAAAGTATCAATCTTCGTATTATAAAACGCTTCGACATTTTTAATTTTAGAAATATACTTGTCATAATCTAATTCTAGAATTTCAAGAACTCTATTCTCAAAATCCTCAAATTTTTTGCTATCCAAAGCGCATATTCCTTCTGAGGGAGATCTAGTATGCTTGTGACCAATAAAATTACACCAAAGAACTTTTGTTTTAAATTCAAAGGATTCTCTTAACATTGTACTACACATTCCAATGACTAACTTGCTCTGAATTATATTTTTAAAATTTCCAAATTCTTTTTTTTTATGAAATGAAATATCAAAATTATCGTTCTGAATAAGATTTTTATAAGATATTATTTCGGCTTGCTTGATTTCGCTGTCGATGTCTGCTTTTCCAGAGATTATTAATTTTTTTTTATGTTTTTTACAGAATTTAAGAACATGATTAGCAAGTAATTTAACATGGTTCTGCAAATTATAATTTTGTTCCTTGTGTATGTGACCGATATCAGAGTTAAATTTATAATGTGGTTCGGAAACAAAACATATATCGTATACATTTTCTTCAAAAAAAATATTATTTTTTTTAAAGTATTTTTTTCCTACTGCTGCGGTAAGAGATCCAACAGATTTTATTTTTTGTGTATTTTTAGAATTTTTTCTTAAGATTTCTAATTCATGATCACCAAATACAAAGTAATTCGGAATATATATGCTCACTTTTTCATAATTAATCTCCATCCTGTGAGCATTTTGAATAGCTATAAATTTTATATTTTTATTTTTCAAAATCTTAGCGCTCATAGAAAATTCTGTTGAATTGTCAATAAATGTAATAACGGTTTTTGGATTTATTATTTCTATTAAACTGCAAAGATAATTCACTTTGAGAGATGCTTTAAAAAAATTTTTGATTATTAGAAGAATAATTTTTTTTGATAAGTAAACTTTATTTATTCTTTCTATCCTTGTTTGTAAAATAAAATAATCCTTCTTATAAAAAATATTGTTTAAAATATGAAAACTTTCATCATCAAAAACTATTGTGTCGTATTTTGACGGCTCTCCAAAATTAAATTGTAAATTTTTTATAAAATTAAATATTATTCTTAATTTTCTTAGAAAAATTATATTTATAAACAATATTGTTTTTTTAAGAAAAATATTTTTTGGAAGCAAATGATAGTTTAGATTTAAATAAAAATTTTTTAGATATTCTGGTCTTATAATGTGGAAATTTTTTCTGGGATCTAAAAACTCGACTGTATTCATAGGTTTAAAACACCATTTAAGATTTTAAAAAATTTTCCAGAATTTTTATTCCTGCATTTGAACTTTTTTCTGGATGAAATTGGGTCCCAAATATATTCTCTTTTGAGATTACACTGCTAAAGCTAACGTCATATTTGCTTGTTGCAACTTCACACGATGTATCTTTGGGCACAAACACGTAACTATTTACAAAATAAAAATCCATCATATTTGGGATTCCATTTAAAAATTCATGTTTTTTTTTATAGAGATAAAATTCCAACCGATTTGAGGAATTTTATATTTACATCCCAAGTTACCTAAAAATTTAATTTTTCCGTCAATTAAATTTAGACCATTTGAAAGACCAAATTCTTCACTTTGTGTTGCAAGAAGTTGCATTCCAAGACATATGCCAAACAAATGTTTTTTTTTTTCAAGAACATTTGATTTGATATAATTTATCCAGTTTTTTTCCTCTAAAAGTTTCATGGCTTTTTTAAAAGAGCCAACACCTGGTAAAATTATTTTTTCAAAATTATCTAAATCTTTAGGTGAATCTACTATCTTGGAGTTATAATTTAATCTCTTAATAGCATTTTCAACTGATCTTAGGTTGCCCATTCCGTAATCAATAATTGCTACATTTTTCATAACTTAAATATCATTCTTTGATTTTGCTAATTCATTTTTTTTCAATAAAATAAAGTCTTTTATCGAAGCTCAATCTTTGAATTTTTAATTTTTTATTTTTTTTTAAGAAATTTTTTGTTGCTTTTGTGGCGCCTTTAAGTTGACCATAATCATCTATTAAGATTATACCGTTTTTTGAAACTTTTTTATAAAGTTTTTCCAGAGCAAAGCTTGTTGGTTTGTAAACGTCCAGGTCTAAATGTAAAAAAGAAATTTTTAGTTTTTTGTTTTTCTTTAAAAATTTAGGTATTGTTTGCTCTATATTGCCCTTAATCAATTGAAAATTTTTGAAATTCTTTTTTTTTAAAAATTTTTTTAAAACTTTTTCTTTTAACCCAATTCCTGTTTTTGTATCATGATATAGAGCAAAATTATTATCTTCTTTGATTTCTTGTTTTGGAAACCTTCCGAAAGCATCAAAACCTATTACTTTCTTTTGTTGAAAGAATAAATCTCTAAAGGTTAAAAATCTAATTAAACTTATGCCTTTAAAAACGCCACATTCTACTATTGAACCGGGAACTTTCAGTGTTTTTTTGAAAATTTCGTAGTGACAGATAAGTTTGTTTAGTCTTGATACGTCTGATCTCAGATAAAAATTATTTTCTACATCCCAAATATCTTTTAAATTAAATCTTCTGTAGATTTTTTTTTTCATATATATATTTGTAAATTTTTTTCAGTGCATAAATCAAGCCAATTGAGCTATTAGTACTGGTCAGCTACACGCGTTACCGCGCTTCCACATCCAGCCTATCAACGTAGTGGTCTACTACGGCTCTATAGGAAGAACTAGTTTTGAGGTGAGTTTCCCACTTAGATGCTTTCAGCGGTTATCTCTTCCATACTTAGCTACCCGGCACTGCAGCTGG
>Ga0187833_10005774_pt1 | contig 11594 bp, 8 predicted proteins | sample ETNtaG_37_FD_167968 | JGI IMG/M metagenome (GOLD analysis project Ga0187833, IMG submission 167968) | Marine microbial and viral communities from oxygen minimum zone, Eastern Pacific Ocean - ETNP2014_SV_400_PacBio MetaG (Illumina Assembly) | ecosystem: Environmental > Aquatic > Marine > Hypoxic... | reverse complement strand
AATTTCAATACGCTTTAAATCTGCTTCAAGCATTGCTACATAACCTGAAAATTCCTGACCAAGAGTTAGCGGCACAGCATCCATAAGGTGTGTACGGCCTATTTTGACAATTGGTGCGAACTCTTCCACTTTTACAGATAGGGCAGTTCTTAGGTGCTTAACAGCAGGTAGTAACCGATGCTGAATTTCTTCAGAGGCAGCAATGTGCATAGCGGTTGGAAATGTATCATTACTTGATTGTGCTCGATTTACATGGTCGTTGGGATGGACTGGACTTTTACTTCCTAGTTCTCCACCAGCCAATTCGATGGCCCGATTAGCAATGACTTCGTTTGCGTTCATATTGGTTTGAGTTCCGGAGCCAGTCTGCCATATTTTCAAAGGAAAGTGGCCATCTAATGAGCCAGAAATAACCTCTTCACAGGCACTAACTACTAGGTCTGTAGTTTCCTTTTCCAATTCACCGAGTTCTAGGTTTGTTTCTGCAGCGGCTTGCTTCAATATTCCAAATGCTCGGATTAATGCGCGTGGCATCTCATCACCCCCAATATCGAAATTCATCAATGAGCGTGCAGTTTGGCAACCATAATATCGGTCTGATGGAACCTCTAGTTCACCCATCGTATCGCTTTCAATACGTACATCTTTTGTTCCTGTCGCTGCGACGCGCGGCTCTGGTGGCAGATTACTATCATCGTCGGTTTTACCCTCACTCTCCAATCCATCAGTGATTAGTCGAGTGATGGTTGCAGACCGATTGTTATGGCGCCCCCTCCCAATTTTCCGATCTAGTCGCTTTGCTAATTTTTCTGGGATGCTGATGCTGATGATCCGCCGATCCCCGGCCCGATGCTTCGCCATGCCCCAATGCAGATATTACTTATTTAATAAATTAACGACTAGTAAAGCACTTATGTTTTAATAACATAGGAAAAAGCAATCATCTTTATAGGCGCTTGATTGAGATGATTTGTATGGGTGTAATAGGCCGATCTTGAGCACCTGTGGGACTACTTTCGATTGCTCTGATTACATCAATTCCATCAGCCACTTTTGCAAAAACGGGATGCTGGGAAGAGGTACTATAATCCCACCAGTCTAGGAAACGGTTGTGGTTTGTGTTGATGAAAAACTGTGAACCTCCCGAGTTAGGTGTGCCGGTATTAGCCATTGAAAGAGTACCCACATCATTTGTGAAGCGGGTATCATCAGGGTGCTCGTCTTGGATAGTATAACCCGGCCCCCCCGTACCACATCTTGGTGAATTTGGATCACTCGAATTGGAGCAGCCACCTTGAATCATAAATCCCTTAATCACTCTATGGAAGTGAAGTCCGTTGTAGTATCCTTTGTCTATTAAATCAAGAAAATTCCCTGCCGTTATTGGCATTGCTTCAGTGAACACTTCAAGTGTCACATTTCCCATGCTAGTCTCCATCATTACTTCAGTCATGTAACGCGGTGGGGGCGTAGGATATTGATGATTACCCTTCAATATCAGCAAGTGTAGTTAGTGGGAGGAGGGGAATTTCGGCTTGAGCGAATGCTTCTAGACCCCCTTCCTGCCTGTCAAGAATAGTAATGCATGCAACTACATCACAACCCATTTCAATTAATCTTTCAACAGCTTTCAGTGCTGAACCACCAGTGGTTGTCACATCTTCAAGAATTACACATCGATCTCCAGAGGAAAGTGTAGAGCCCTCAATACCAGGAGGATTACCTGTTTTTCGACCACCTCTTCCTTTGGGTTCTTTGCGAATGATAAAACCTCTCAAAGTGCTTCCTGCTCCAGCCTTGGCAATGGCTATACCTGTAAGGGGGACAGCTCCAAGTTCCAACCCCCCGACAGTGTCAATGTTTCCCATTCTTTCCAATTCATCATGGATGAGAACACCAAGATAGTGTGCGCATTCAGGGTCCATCATCACGGGTTTCATGTCAAAGAAGTGGCGGCTTTTTCTTCCGCTAGCTAGTGTAAATTCTTCATGGTCGGAGCGAAGCCACGCCAATTCTCGGATTTTCTCTATTAGAGCATCTTTCGCATCTGTAGCATCAGTTGATTCTGCCATACCCCTCGCCAATTATGTCTCTACAGCGTAGGGCCATCAAGGTTGCGAGTCGTCAAGAATGGTAGTTTCATGAATAATAGAGAAGGAGAATGACTTTGAACAACCGCCGTCCGAACTCTTTTGTTCGCGAGGGGGCGGTGTTTGACAATGTTACATGCTTGGGACGAGAATCTCCTTTCTGCTGAGATGGAAGCATATCAGGAATGGATGGATGGGCGTTGTGATATTGAATATCAAATCGCAGAGAAGGCTAGAAGTTTGGGCAAGGACATCATTGAGCACGTAGAAATCCCACGTGCATCAGACCTAGCCGATAGAACAGAAAAGTTGCTTGTAGACCATCTTGACGGATTAGAGATTGCAGATGAGTTGAGGGGAATCCTTGGACGTGAGGATAGAGAGACGGCATCTATCGAAATGAGTAAGCATGTTGCTAAGCGAATGCATGCTCGTACTGGCGATATGGTAAAAGCGATAGAAATTGGATTACGAGTAGGCCTAGCCATATTGACTGAAGCAGTCTTAGTTGCACCACTAGAGGGAATTAGCAATGTGAGATTGCTGAATAATGCCAACGGCTCTCAATTTGTCTCAGTTGATTTTTGCGGTCCAATTAGGGCTGCAGGTGGTACAGCCCAAGCTCTTGCAGTACTCATTACCGATGTGGTGCGACGTGAATTGGGTGTTGGAAGATACATTGCGCGCTATGAAGAAATTGAGCGAGTAAAGGAAGAATTCGGCCTTTACCGAGGTAATCTTCAGTACAAGCCATCACCTGAAGAAATTGAATCCATTGTTACAGCGTGTCCAGTAATGGTGAATGGTGAATCTACCGAATCAGAAGAATGTGCTGGGTTTGGTAATATCGAGAATGTCGATGGCACTAGAGTTAGGGGGGGGGTTCTACTCGTTATTGGCGAAGGTTTGTGTCTAAAAGCCCCTAAAGTTCGCAAACATACTGAACGCCTCAACATCGAAGGCTGGGAATTTATCACCCATTTTGCTAACAAAGATAAATCAATTGAAGAGGGAGACAAATTGAGTTTTAAGAGGCGAACAATCACTCCTAATGATCGCTTCATGAAAGAAATCATTGCTGGCCGCCCAGTATTTGGAGAACCGTTGTCTGCTGGTGGATTCCGTCTCAGATACGGCAGAACTAGAGCGACAGGACTTGCTGCTGCTTCACTTTCTCCAGTAACTATGCACGCATTGGGTAATTTCATTGCTGTGGGTACACAATTAAAGATTGAAAGACCAGGTAAAGCATGTGCAATTACTCCCTCAGATACTTTACAAGGGCCAACTATTCTACACAATAGTGGTTGTTTTGGTCGTATTGATATTTTAGATAAGTGGCCAGAACTAGAGAATGAAACAAATATCATTTGGGACAATGGAGAGATTATGCTTGGCTATGGCGAGTTTCTAGAGAACAACAAGAATCTTGTTCCTTCTGGATATAATCGTGATTGGTGGTCCGCAGAAATCGTTGAAAGTTTGATTGATGAACAATCATTGTCACGTTTTGTTACAGCACTTGATGTAGACCGAAGCGACCTTCCAGAAGGAATACCTGGTGCAATTTCTGATGATGATTTAGTGAATTTTCATCTTAAGAGGTCATGGGTTGAACACCTTAGAGAATTAGCATTTGACTGGTCTGCCTGTGTTAAAGTATGCCATGAATTCAATACAGCAGTTCCACCTCCATGGAATCTCAATTGGTTAGATCTACCAATTGAATGGATGCCATTGCTTCATTCCGAATTTTTGCAAGCATCAATTATTCCAGCGAATGAATCGGTTGAGGAAAATTGGAATAGGGATCTCAAATCTACTAGTTGGTTGAAGTTGGAAGGTGCCGCAACTAACTGGGCTCCCATTGAATCAGGTCAGGCACCCCCCGAAAACCCACCCGGAAACCGTATTGAAATGGTGCAATCATTGAATGGGAAATGGATTTGTGGAGACCAGCACAAGTGGCATGGACTAATCAAATCATCAGTCATGTTGTTGGGTATCCCACATCATCACGATGGTGATGACATAATTCTTACATCTGCTTGGCAAGGAATGCTCGATGGGCTTGGTTTTTCCATCAAGGATGATAAAGTGGTAGAGCGAATTGATTTTAAATCACATTTAGATGATCGTATCGAGAGACTAAGCAATGCAATAATTATGTTAAATGTTGAAGCAGAGCGTTGCAAACAACTTGAATCGGAGCGTTCGGTTGTTAGGATAGCAGCAGAAACCGCAGCACGACAGAGTGGTAAAGGAATTTCTGCCACAGATCAAGCAGGAGAGGTGGCAGCAGCAGCAGTTCCTGATACAGGACCAGCTGACACAAGCAGGCTTATTGCGGCAAAGGCACTTCTTGATGACCACGCAGTTGAGGGTGCATTGCATATTGTTAGAGATTGCAGTGAAGTTAGATGGGAACATAATGCCCCTGTTAGAATAGGTGCTAGAATGGCTCGCCCAGAGAAGGCGGCTCATAGATTGATGAAGACATCAGTAAACGCGCTCTTTCCAATTGGAACCGAAGGTGGACCTCAGAGATTACTATCTGTTGCTTCAGGCAGAGGTAACTTACGCGTATCCATGGGCGTTAGGGAGTGTACCAAATGTGAGAAACCATCACCGTTTACTAGGTGCCACCATCGCTTAGATTCATCTGACCCTAAATCAAATTGCAATGGTAGAACATTATCTAATAAATCAAATAATGACAAAAGACGCCGTAAAGGGGAACTTCAAACCGTTCCACTTAGGAAATTATTGGAGTCGAAAATTGAGGAATTGGGTATTGATGTTCTGCCCAAAATAAAGTGTGTAAAAGGTTTGAGTTCAAAGGAACAAACCCCTGAGCCAATTGAAAAGGGTATATTGCGCGCACGCCATTCACTTCCAGTCTTTAGAGATGGTACTGTGAGATTCGATATGTCTGACATTCCAGTCACCCACTTCCGCCCTTGTGAAATCGGAACACCTTGGAATAAGTTGGTTGAATTGGGTTACCAAGTTGATATTGAAGGCAATGCGCTTGAATCAGATGTTCAGATTCTAGAGTTATTCCCTCAGGATTTTATTCCAAGTACAAAAGGAATTGGACATTTTCTCAACACTTGCAATTTTATTGATGAATTATTAATTAGATTCTATGAAATGGAGCCTTACTATAATGTGAAAACTTCTGAGGATTTAATTGGTCAAATGACAATTGCATTAGCTCCTCACACATCAGGTGGCGTACTAAGTCGCATCATTGGGTTCACAAAAGCTTCGGCTGGTTACGCACACACTCTATTCCACGCGGCAAAACGTAGAAACTGTGATGGTGATGAAGATAGCCTCATGTTGTTACTTGACGGTTTACTCAATTTTTCCAAAGAGATTCTTCCAGCAAATAGGGGCGGAAGGATGGATGCACCGTTGGTGCTTACAACAAGGCTCATCCCCTCAGAATTAGATAAAGAAGCCCTCAATGTGGACTCCGCTTGGTTTTATCCCCGTTCTTTTTACGAAGCTACTTTGGAAATGCTAGATCCAAATGATATAAACGACCGCATGGATATTGTTGATAAGAGAGTTGGAACAATTGGGGCGTTGCGTGGGTATGGTTTCACCCATGATTTGACTTCACTTGATGCAGGCCCTTCAAATTCTGCATACAAAATTCTAGAAACAATGGTTGACAAGTTGAATGCACAGATTGCTTTAGCTCAAAAGTTGCGGGCAGTTAATGTTGAGAAAGTAGCATCATCAGTAGTAGAATGCCATTTTTTCCCGGATTTACGTGGCAACCTGATGGCGTTCACGAGACAGAAAGTGCGTTGCGGTCGTTGTGGAGAGAAATATCGGCGCGTCCCACTTGCAGGAAAATGCATCAAACAATCAAAGGCAGCATCTGGGGCTGCGGCAATCACCCGCGATGTTAACACACAATGTGGCGGCAATCTCATCATGACTGTTTCAGAAGGGTCAGTCAGAAAATATGTCAAAGTTGCAAATCACGTAATGGAAACTTATGGTACTTCAGAATACACCCAACAAAAATTTGGCGTGCTAGCAGGATCACTTGATAGCCTCTTCAAGAATGACAGAATCAAGGTTTTTACTTTGGATGATTTTTCCTGAATTAACTATGGCGCCGAATCCTTCCACCAGCAAAGAATCCAACCACAGGTAGTAAGAGCGAAGTGATTAGGACCAAACCTGTAACTTCACTAGATACTTCGTAAGAGTCAAAGAATGAATTGATAAAATCTAATCCAATACTGAATATAATCAAAGCAATAATTCGCGGTGTGGCGGCGGACAGCCCAGTGAATAAACCAGACCAACGCCCCCCATAGTATGCGGCGAGGAAGACCCACACTAGTGAAAGTAGAAGGAAGAGATTTACTGGAACACCAGGGAACCAAGAACTAATCATTGGTATAGAGAAAACTCCAAGAGGGAATGCGGTGACAATCAAGATAATTCGATAGAACATTCCTATCCCATACACTTGACGCATCGCTTTCCCTAGTGCAACGGGGTCTTCTTGAGGTAGGGATCCACGATACTCAAACTGAGCACCTAATTCATTGCAGAATGATATTTTGTTTGAACCAGAAACAAACCTCATGCCTTTGCGAACCTGTTTCAAATAATTTTCAAAATCAACTGCTGTCATTATTTTCACCTCCAAATAATATATTCATTCCTTCAACAAGTGGGAGCCATGCTTCTTTGAGTTCCTTCAATCGTTCTTTTCCATCTGGGGTTAAAGAGTAGTACTTGCGCGCTTTTCGCCCTTCAACTTCTTTGCGCATCTCCGGTTCAAGGTATCCTTTTTTTTCGAGTCTTCCAAGGGCTGGATATAGTGCCCCCTCGGTAACGGTAAATCCTCCTTTAGTGGCTTCCTCAAGCCCATCAATGATTGCTCCACCAAAACTCGCCTCTTTGTCTAGAAATGCTAGAAGAGCCAATTCAAATGCTCCCCTGCGAAGTTCGGTGACAGCGTCGGTTTTGCGAGCCATGTACCCTTTCCCCAATGTTGCAACTCCGGTCTTCGGTCATAGCCTTGCCCCGCCGCTTTGAGTTGTTTTTTAATCAATCACCAAAGTAATCCTGAGGCTCCGCCACCCGGTGGATGACTGTCATCAAGATTGACCATACTAGGAACGGCCTCTTGTTGTATTACTCCTTGTGGTTGTACTATACTAGGCATAGATTGGGGGGGTGTAGATTGAACTTTGTCTACCACTTGTAGAATCCTCTTGTGCTTTCGCTTTCGGATAGTGATACCAATCAATCCGAGTACACCGAGCAAGCTAACAACCACAAATTGTAGTCCAACGATTTCCCCAGATAGTAGCATTCCACCTAACTGGATGATGCTCACGCTTGCTGCGTATCCAGGATCATGGTAGATGTAATCAGCAGGTGGATAAATTGCTCCACCAATGGCGATGTATAATGAGACACTAACAGCATCATTACTTTCTTGGAAGGATTCAGATTCGTGTAATTGGAAGGTTACATTTGCAGTTTGAGTAGTAATGCTGTCACTTCCAACCTCTGCAGTGTCAACCCAATGATATTTGTCAGGTACCTTTGTGTAATCGTGACTCCAAGTGACTGAAGTACCACTCACCTTGTTGACGGCACGGTTATCTTCAGGCGATAGAAGATTTCCATCTTCATCTTCTTTATCATATGCCATTTCTTCATCAAAGCTCCCTGCACTTTCGTTATTTACCTCATCCATGAAGTCAGAAATAAGTCCGAATGTGAATGAACCACGAGCAATGACAGATTCTACCATCAATAGTGAATTTGCATCGTGGAAGTCCCAACCATCTATGGTTTGGTCATACTTGAAGTCGGTACCAACTCTGACACCACTCCAGGTGAGGTTCTGCTGCTCACCGATATCTTCAACCACAAATGGGATTTGATCTGCAAGAACTTCTGAGTTTTCATCATGGTTTGGATTTGCATCTAAAGTAACAGTCCACCATGGAATCACTTCATCTGTCACTGGAACAATTTCAACTCCGAGATGGAAGGTTAGAGCAATCAACTCTACAACATCGTTGTTTGCAGTCATCCACCAGCCATCGCTATTGTCATATTCAACATTTTCAGCCAAGAGAGTGAAGTTCCAACCCATTGAACTACCATCACTCCACTCTTCAATACCATCTGAGGACATATCCCAATCACGCTCAAGAGATACTCCTGCATGAACATCTTCAGCACTGGTCATATCAAAATCAGTAAGGCCAGTACCATTTCTTGTATAGTCAAAGACACCGTTACCACTGGTGTTTGCTTCATCACCAGGTACACCAGTATCCTCGAACTCTATCATGTGAACAAGACTGGTAGCGAATACCGTAGCAATTGGTAGAGGCACACCGGGCACCGACATACCTTCAACAGGGAAATCCTCTAAATTGACACCACCGAGATATTGCACCTCAAGAGCAGCAATGCTGACGGGCCCAGGGTTATCTTCTGAGCCCCAGCAGACAGCGAAGTATGAGAGTCGGCGAGTTATATTTAGCATGACATAATCACCCATGCACCAATCATCCTCCTCCTCATCATTATCTTCAAAGCCATCTTGAAGACGAATATTTTCTCCTACTTCTTCGCTAGTAACCAATTCAACATGGTCCAGTGGATTCATGCTTGAATCAGATTCTAGGTCTGCAGCTTGCGCGGTTGCAATAGGGCCGATCAATGATTCTAGTAATTCGTTCACATCTTCATTGCCAGTTTCAAAAGAGATAGCGGGAGCCATCAAAGTTGTTACTAACATAAGCATCACCATCACACTAGATCTAAAGATAGAGGTGTTGGTTCGTCCATTCATTCTTCCATAATTATTCGGGTTTACTGACATCTGTTCATTCTCCGTTACCTACCCTTGTGTCACAAGTTTACTATATACCTTGTGTCACAATGTTTGCTATGATTAATCAATACAAGTCTTTCAGTTAATCGTTTAGCAAAATATAGAGCCATTATGAAAATTTCCCCGCGCACCCCCGCGCGTGCGCCTAGCACGGTGAAGAAAAGAGTAAGTCCATCCATCTAGTGAATCAGAATTCTTCATCATCATCATCATCATCTTTCATGCGCTTCCAAAGATCACCTACGACTTTGATATTCTTGTCAACCTTCGCTTTTCCTCGAAGCTTAGAAATATCACCTTTGCCCAATTTATCATCATCATCTATTTCTTCTTCGGGCAGAATATCTTCTTCAGTATCATCAGTTGATTCTGCAAAGCGCTTACGCATTTCCTCTCTCGCTTCAGAGGAGCCACCTAATTCGATTTCAAATGATTCAATTGCAGCATCACCACCACCTTCCATTTGTTTATGCAAGGAGTCCCACTCTTCTTTGTGGCGTTGTTTATGCATTGGCAACTTTCTGGCTAATATTTTTGCACGCTTCCACCGCCTGAAAGCTTGATCAGTTAGTAGAATAATCAATCCAAGAACATTGGCAATAATATATCCAGTAACTACATGAGGTGCGTAAACCCAATACATCATTGAAAATTCCCCCTCTATAATTTCCGCCGCAGCCTCCCAAGCAATCAAAGTCTCATTTTCATCATAGAATCGTATTTCTAATTCATATCCCCCAGGGGGTATTGTTTCACTTAATTTAGAACAATTATCTAAATCGCCAAAATAGGCTGCTTGAGGAGAATACGCATTATCTCCATTTAATTCTTCTAGGGATAATCTCTTTTCTTTGTCCCATAGGGTCCAACGAATTTTGATATTGTCGTAATTTGAATCGGAGACTGATACTTCACAAATTACTTCGAAAGGCAATGATGCACCCATCACATCAGGTACGTTCATGTCGTAATTTTCTCTATAACCCCCATCTTCAGAAAGAACTGGCTGAGGAGTTCCCATGGGTGATAAAGCGAACCAAATCAGGTTTAGGATTAACCAAGTCATGAGGGCAGCCCACGGTTTAATAGGACCCGTAGGGTCTCTTTTTTTCTTCGGCCGCTGCTTCATTAACCCACCTCCATTAATAGTTGGAGTACTTCATCCATCCATTTTAGTTTCCTTAATTTGAGCGCAGGGTCAGTAATTCCAGTCCAACGGCCAATCGCATCACTTCGGAATCCCAACAGAGTAATTTTACTTATTGGAACTCCACAAGCAGCGACAATACATGCCGCTCTGTCGCCATCGGTAAAACCTCCAGGGTTTTGCATACCATCAATATCTTCAGGACACTGATGGGTAAGTATCAGAGTATCACAATGAGTTTCTAAAATAGGTAGTAGATTCCTCCACTCATCTTTGTTGTCTCCGTGTGCGTGAAGAGCGAAGGGGATTGATTGCCGGCTTGCATTCAGAGTTGCCTCTCCGCCATCTGCATCAGATACTACCAAAGCAAGCCGTTGCCAAGCAGAATCCGCTACATCTGGCGGTAGTTCATCAAATACTCCAACACTGCCATCTGCAGCCACAAAAGCACATTCTTTCTCTAATGACAATAGATCAGATGGTTCAACAGCGGCACCTAAAATCACAACGCTTTCAGTCCCAATAAAATGGCGTTTCAGTCTTGTAACGGCATTATTTGTGGCGTTTAAGTTAGCAGTAGCAAGTGCCAGCGCATTGGCACTTTCTTGGTCAGAATCAACATCCCATCCAAAGTCAGAACGAATTAGAGTTTGAATATCAATCAAGGCAGAATTGACCGCTTGTAATTTGCCGTCAAGGTGGTCAGCCATACTCATCCCCACTACCCCCGTTGTACTCAGAGTTCAAGAACCCGAGCGAAGGTTCCCCCCTGTCAATGCCACTACCGCGCCGCCCCCCCACTATTGAATCGCCCTCTCTTTTGGCGCGGTTTCCCTTCCTTCCACAGGGTGAAGAGTGGCTGAAGAGTTTGTTAGTTGACAATAATATTGAACTTGATACTTTGATTGAAGGTGAGTGGGTTGAATCCATTAGGATACGAGGAATGCAACGAATGCTACAATCTATACAACTAGATGAAGGGGTTGATTCTGTAACTAGGCATGACATCCATGAATCGTATGGACAGATGATTGAAGGCCTAGGTTTCTACTATGCAATGCTAGTTGTGTGTTCTTCTTTTGATGAGCGGCTGGTTAAGAGATGGGTAGAGGGTGAAGCTAGCCGAGCTGACAAAATTCTTGGAGAATTAATTGATGATGAAACATTTGAGTTGGTTGCTAGGACTTATCTTTCCGATATTAGAATTAAGACTCAGAAAACAGCGGGAATTTCAATTCATGCCAAAAAATCTACAAAAATAGTCTTTGAAATCCCAATGGTTGATTTTATTGAACTTTCACCACGAATTACAGGACATTATTGGAACCTTGTAAATCGCCCTGTATTAGATGGCTGGGTGACAATGGGTGAAGCGAGTGGGGAGAATTCCCAACAACGATTGGCGAGGTTAATTAAAGAGAGAATTCGTGAAGTCCTCATTGAAAGATGCAAACAGAAT
>Ga0187833_10005773_pt1 | contig 11595 bp, 11 predicted proteins | sample ETNtaG_37_FD_167968 | JGI IMG/M metagenome (GOLD analysis project Ga0187833, IMG submission 167968) | Marine microbial and viral communities from oxygen minimum zone, Eastern Pacific Ocean - ETNP2014_SV_400_PacBio MetaG (Illumina Assembly) | ecosystem: Environmental > Aquatic > Marine > Hypoxic... | reverse complement strand
TATTTGCAGAATTTGATCTTTATAACTAATAAAGAGTATGTTTGGTTTGTTATTCACCACATCCAAAGTAGGCTAGAGTTATAATTGCGCGAATGATTCGCAGTGTAATAAAAACCACCTTACCAATCCTTTTTGGATTTTTGCCTTTGGGAACGGCCTTTGGAATATTATTCCAGGAGCTAGGATATCCTTGGTATTTTGCTTCCTTAATGGGTATTGTTGTTTATGCAGGTGCAGCACAATTCATGGCGGTAGGAATGCTTGGTGCGGGTGTGGGTTTATTTGAAATCGCAATTTCTACTTTTTTTCTTAATTCACGACATTTATTTTATGGCTTGGCGCTGTTGAACAGTTTTGGAGCTTGGAGTTTAAGGAAATTCTATCTGATTTTTGGCTTGACTGACGAGACCTATGCCTTAATGACGACAATAAAAGTTCCTAAGGAGTTTCAGCGAGAAAGATATTATCTTCTTATTACCTTATTCTCTCAATGTTACTGGGTGCTCGGTTGCACAATTGGTGCTTTAGCAAGTAGCTCACTTAATTTTAATACTGAGGGCATGGAGTTTGCCGCTACAGCATTATTTACGGTGTTGTTAATTGAACAGTGGTTAATGGTTAGAAGGTTGCTTCCATTTATAATTGCCATTTTTTCATCTTGTATTTCCTTGATATTATTTTTCCAACATATGTTATTGATTTCTATTGTTTTGTCGATTATTGCAATCATTTTATTAAGGTTTATTAATTACAAAAGGTTATGAGTAGTACAAGTTATTTATTATTAGTGTTTATTTTGATGGCTTTGGCAACGTATGTCACAAGGCTTGCTCCTTTTGTAATTTTTCGTCAGCATCATGAAAGACCTTTGCTAAAGTTTGTCGCGAAATATACACCACCAATGGTTATGACGATACTTGTCATATATATGCTCAAAGGAGTCCAATACAATTCAGTAGAAGGCCTCTACTATATACTAGCGCTTCTGGTAACTGTGTTTTTCCACTTGCTCATAAAAAATGCACTGCTTAGTATTTTTGCCGGAACTTTAGTCTATATGATTGCCATTCAAATTTAATGTTAGTTCTTATATTGGCTCACTAAAGTTATCTCTCTGGTCTATTCTCTAGTGTATAGAAAACAACAACTTACTATATAATCTAAAACTTCCCTCTGATTAATCTCAATAGATGATAAAGTTCGCTTCCATTTTCCCCTTTTTGGCATGGTTTAGATTAACCACTAAAGAGACTATAAAGGCAGATTTTATTGCAGGATTAACGGGCGCAATCATTGTACTACCTCAGAGTGTTGCATTTGCGACTATTGCCGGTCTACCACCTGAATATGGTCTCTATACTGCAATGGTAGTGCCAATCATTGCTGGATTTTTTGGCTCCTCTTTTCATCTAGTTTCTGGTCCTACAACAGCCATATCAATTGTCGTGTTTGCAGCCATTAGTAAGCATGCTATACCAGGAAGCGAAGAGTTTATTGCAATGGCATTGACTCTGACTTTTTTGGCAGGAGTTTATCAGTTGGTATTTGGTCTTGCGAAATTCGGTATGTTGGTAAATTTCATTTCCCATAATGTTGTGATAGGATTTACAGCTGGTGCAGCGTTATTGATTGCAAGTAGTCAAGTGCCATATATTTTAGGTATAGAGATTGTCAAGGGAGAAAATTTTGTTGATACCTGGTCTGCTCTTTTTTCAGGCTTTGGGGAAATCAATATATATTTACTTATTGTAGGGCTAAGTACTTTAGCAAGTTCTATTATTGTTAAGTTATACAAACCACAACTACCAAACTTGTTGATTGGGATGTTTGTTGGCGGTTTTGTTGCCTTTTATTTAAGTAATTTTACGCAGACTATAGAAACAGTAGGTGTGATGCCAGCCTACCTGCCACCTCTATCGATGCCAGACTTTTCATTAAATACTTTAAAGTCGCTTGCTCCTGAAGCATTTGCAATAGCGCTCTTAGGTCTTATTGAGGCTTCATCGATTGGTCGATCAATTGCAACAAAATCAAACCAAAAAATCGACCCAAGCCAAGAATTTATCGGACAAGGTACGTCAAATATTGTCGCTAGTTTTTTCTCCAGTTATGCCTCTTCTGGTTCATTTACCCGTACTGGTGTAAATTATGAAGCGGGCGCAAGAACCCCGCTTTCTGCAATATTAGCAGCGCTGGTCTTGATGCTAATTGTTTTTCTTGTAGCGCCATTAATTGCTTACCTGCCTTTTGCAGCAATGGCAAGTGTCATTTTGGTTGTTTCGTACAACCTTATAGATTTTAAGCATATTAAAAAAACTTTTTCTTATAGCAGATCAGAAAGTGTAATTTTTACAGCTACATTTTTAGCTACATTGTTATTAGAACTTGAATTTGCTATCTATTTGGGTGTTTTGTTGTCACTAATGCTATTTATTGCTAAAACATCTACACCTGAAATTCATACACTGGCTTTTGGAAGTCCCGCGAGCGCAGAACTAAGAAAACTTCAAAGTATCAGGAATTCGCCATTAACTCAGTGTCCACAGCTCAAAATAATTCGTGTTGATATGTCGATATATTTTGGTTCTATAAATCATATCCAAAAACAAATTAGTCGCATTATTGATAATCAGAGAATTCGCCATATATTGATCGTTGCAAGTGGCGTTAACTTTATCGATCTAGCAGGGATGGAGGGGTTGTTAGTTGAAGACAAGCGCTTAAAGAAACTTAATGGAAGTTTATATTTTGTTGCAGTCAAGTCTTCGGTTCTTGATCTTATGGAAAAAGCCCACTTTATTGATGAGATTGGCGAGGATAATTTCTTCGAAGTAAAGGAAGGTGCTATCAATAAGATTTACGATCGCCTTGATCAAGACAAATGTGCAAAGTGTCAGGCTCTTATCTTTCGTGAATGCCAGTAGTTTTATATCTAACTTTAAACCAAAAAGCTCGAATAATTCGAGCTAATTAATGATGGAGGCTGGGACCGGAGTCGAACCGGTCTATAAGGCTTTGCAGGCCCCTGCATAACCGCTTTGCTACCCAGCCAGAGGTTTTAAAAACTAAAAAACCTGTTCTTACAGGCCAATCATTACGGTGAAAATTTGGAGCGGGAAACGAGATTCGAACTCGCGACATTCACGTTGGCAACGTGATGCTCTACCAGCTGAGCTATTCCCGCATAGGAGTGAAATTATAGTGTTTTTTTTCTAACTGTCAAATGTTTTTAGCCCTGCCTTGAGATAATTAAAGCCAGACCAAAGGGTTAGAACTGTTGCCGAAAAAAGCAAGACTAAACCGGAATAAAAAATCTCTTTACTGGAGAAAATGAGTAGAGGTTGTTGATACAGAAGAAACAAAATTGAAAACATCTGCATAAATGTTTTTGATTTACCGATCCATGAAACTGTAATATTTGCTCTTTTGCCAACTTCACCCATCCATTCTCTAAGTGCAGAGACAAGAATTTCTCGAGCAATGATGATGATTGATGGAATTGTTATATACCAAGTTTGATAGTAGTCTGTTAATAGTACCAAAGCAGCGCAGACCATTAGTTTGTCAGCAACCGGGTCAAGAAATGCTCCCAGATCAGATACTTGATTAAGTTTTCTAGCTAATAAACCATCTAGGAAATCAGTAAAACTAATGAGTGCAAAAATTGCTACCAACGAATTATTTATCCAAGCAAGAGGTTCGCCTTCTAGGTAATTTGGTTGCAAATAGAATAAACCCACAAAAATAGGGATTAGGCCAATTCTTGAAAGTGTAATTATGTTCGGCAAAGTCATCATATAGCATATAGTTTATACGATTGTAATGGTTTTGAATGACCCATTTTCTTTAGAGTAAATATCTACTCACATATAATAAATGAAACATCAATATCTTGAACATAATTGCCATAAATCAGGCCTAATTCTCTGATTTAACAATGAAAAAGAATGGCGCGCTCGGCAGGAGTCGAACCTGCAACCGCTCGGTTCGTAGCCGAGTACTCTATCCAGTTGAGCTACGAGCGCAGCTGCGTAATTATCGCCATCTTTGTACTAAAGGTCAAGCAGAGTTTTATTGTTTTTGAATAATATCTACCAGTCTATCTAGTTTCATCATCCTTGAGCCTTTAATCAGAATCGTTGCGCCTAAGTGATGTGACTTAAGGTGTCTGTAGAGTGATTCAATATCTGGGAAATTCTGCCCTTGATAGTACTTTGCTTCTTTACCAATACTGAAGATGAAATCTAAGTCAGATTGTCTGGCATAATCGCCAATTTCTTGGTGTAACTGTTCTGAACTATTACCTAGCTCAGCCATAGATCCTAGTACTGCGATCTTTTTACCTTTAAAATTTAGCAGGGCATCAATAGCTACCTTCATAGATTGTGGATTGGCATTGTAACTATCATCGAGAATATTGAAATCATTACACTTAATTAAATTAAGACGCCCCTTTTCTGTGATTGGGTTTTCAAGCCCTTTTTTTATAAGCAAGGGATCTACATCTAGCTCGCTGGCACATGCGCTTGCAGCAAGTGCGTTTTCAATCTGATGAAGCCCAATCATGGGTAAGTTGATGTCTATTACATCTCCATTAAGATGCAGATTGAAATCAATGGATTGCTCTCGTTGATGAATGTTGTCAGCAAAAATATTACTGTTAGTGCCAAAATATATAAATTTATTACTGTTAGACATTTCTATCCAAGTTTGCGAATGAGGAGAGTCGTTATTTATAATTGAAACGCCCTTATGACCTAGCGATTGATATATCTCGCCTTTAGCTTTAACTAGCTTTTCAATGGAACCAAACCCTCCTAAATGGGCATTATTGGCATTTGTAACGACTGAAATATCGGGCTTTGCTATGTCACAGAGAAGCTTAATTTCGTTTTGATGATTTGCACCCATCTCAACAACACAGTATTGATGTTCACTTATTAGTTGTAGAATTGTTTTTGGTACACCTAGGTGGTTATTGAGGTTGCCTTTAGTTGAATGTGTTTTGCCATGTAAAGTCAATATAGAATGGAGCATATTCTTTGTACTAGTTTTACCATTACTGCCGGTGATAGCAATGACTTTGGGGGAATGTGACTGGCGATGCCAAGTTGCTATTTCTTGGTAAGCTTTTTCGCTATTACTGACCATAATGACCGGTAAAGTCGTATCAACCTTTTTGTGTGCGATAATTAATTTCGCACCTGCCTTTTCAGCATTTTTTACGAAGTTGTGGCCATCAAAATTTTCCCCTTCTAGGGCTATGAAAAGACCATCATTGAGATATTCACGGGTGTCACTATAGACGCCCTTAAAGTCAACTGTCTTTTCTAAGGATGAATACCCATTGACAATATCTAAAATGTTTTTGGAGTTAGATAAGAGCATTCAGTGCAGCTTTTTTGTCATTAAAAGTTAAAATTTTATTACCAATCGTTTGAGTGGTTTCATGACCTTTGCCCGCTATAAGCAAGCATTCATCTTCTCTTAGGGTTGTTACAGCAGTTTTAATTGCAACTCCTCTGTCGTGGATAATTTGTATATCAATTTCACTGTTAATGCCATTGAGAATGTCATCAGTGATACTTTCTGGACTTTCACTTCTAGGGTTGTCGTTCGTTAGTATGATACTGTCAGCAAGTTCACTGGCAATTTTCCCCATTTTAGCTCTCTTGTCTTTGTCTCTATCTCCGCCACAACCAAAAATCACTCTTAGTTTTGACTTAGGACAATGTGATTTTATTGTATCTAAGGCGTTTGAAAGGGCGTCTGGAGTGTGAGCATAATCTATCCAAATATCATTATTTTTTAACTTTTCCATTCTGCCAGTTGGTGGCTTAAGTTTTGTCAGATTTGGAATAATTGAGCTATCGCTGATACCCAAGGACTTCACACTGGTAAATGCGGCCAATATGTTAGACAAATTAAATTCTCCAAGTAGGGGTAATTCGAAAACGTAATTACTAAGGTTGCAAATAAAGCCGTTTGCACTAGAAGTAATACTGGTGAAATCATCTAATCCATAGGTTGAGATTTTCTTACTTGAGGCAATTTCTATGAAGTAGGTGTGACTTTCATCATCCCGATTAACAATAATAGATTGCGCATTGAAATCACTAAATAATTTGCCTTTTGCCGCGCGATACTGATTCATGTCTTTGTGATAGTCGAGATGATCTTGAGTGAGATTAGTAAATATCGCTTGTTCAAAAGTAAGTCCATTAATTCTATTTTGAATTAATGCATGTGATGAGACTTCGATAACAGCTATCTCAATATTAATTTTTGCAAAATACTCTAAAGTTTTGTAAATGGTAAATATATCGGGAGTGGTATTACAGGTACTTATATCCAAATGGCTTATTCCCAATGTGCCAATGACGCCGGTTTTAATGTTTGATAGCTCGAGTAATTGTGAGATAAATAGGCTTACAGAGGTTTTACCGTTAGTGCCTGTGACCCCAATTAACTTTACATTATTTGCCTGCTGATAGAATGACTTTGCGAGATTTGCAAGATGTGAACTTAGATCATCAATACGAATACTTGGAACACTACATTGAATATCAAACCCTTCTATTAGAACTCCAACACAGCCCTTGTCAATAGCATTTTGGATGTACTCTTTTCCATGTGTTTTTTCTCCTTGTAAGGCGAGAAAAATGTCACCCTTTTGAAGGCTTTGAGTGTTTATTGATAGTCCACCAACTTCAAATGAATGAGTGGTTTTAGTGATACCACTTAAAAGTGTATTAATATCCATTTTTCTTTAAGATGAAAAATCAAATCCTATTAAAGATAGTATAAAACCATAACACTTTGCAATAAAAGGAGCTAAACTACTCTTGCTTGCATTAATGTATGCATATTTATAGCACCTACTACTTGGTTGTTTTCATCAACTACAGGCAAAGAGTTTAATCTATTCTCATCCATCATATGAAAGGCCAGTACAGCAGGTTTGTCAGGACCTATAGATTTACAATTACTAGTCATGACTTCTTTGATAAGAAGGCCTTGGATATTGGCATTTTTTTCTAAGACACGTCTTAAATCGCCATCAGTAAAAATTCCCTGTAAGGAGTCTTCATTGTCAGCAATGATGACCATTCCAAGAGACTTTTGACTCATCACCAAAATACATTCAACTAGCGGTGTCTCTTTTGTAACTATTGGAATATCATCACCAGCTTTCATGATAGAAGAGACTAGGATCAATAGCCTTCTACCAAGCGTTCCTGAAGGGTGCGATTTGGCAAAATCTTCCGGGGTAAAGCCGCGAGCATTTAAGAGCGTTATAGCGATTGCGTCTCCCATCACTAAGGCTGCTGTTGTACTCGATGTTGGCGCAAGGTTATGTGGACAAGCCTCTTGTTCAACGCTAACATCTAAATGAATGTCAGCTGTTTTTGCGATAATTGATTTAGTGTTACCAGTCATTGCAAGAATCGGAATTTTGAACTGCTTTATCGCCGGCAGTAGAGTAGTTATTTCGGCTGACTCTCCGGAGTAAGAGATAAGGATTAGGACATCGTCGGCATTGACCATGCCTAAATCTCCGTGGCCGGCCTCACCAGGGTGGACAAAAAAAGCGGGCGTCCCTGTAGATGCCAGTGTTGCTGCTATTTTCCTTCCGATATGTCCTGATTTTCCCATGCCGATAACGATAACTTTTCCTTTGCATGAGGCGAGCAGTTTGCAAGCCTTAACGAAATTATTATCAACCCTATCTTTTAGCTTTAAGATAGAGTCAGTTTCCGTTTGAATGACTGACTTTGCAATTTCAATTAGTGATTTGTCCAAAATAAAATTACCTGTTCTTTGATGTTTTAATCGTAAGGTAGATTATAAATATTATTTATCAAACATGGGCTTTATAATGATGTTATTAGGTAATTGAGACAAAAACATTGATGAAAACAAAAATATTATTCGTCTGTATGGGCAATATTTGCAGATCTCCAACTGCTGAAGGCGCCTTTCTTTCACTGCTTGATAAACATGAATGCTATGAAAAGTTTGAAATTGATTCTGCAGGTACCCATGCATACCACATTGGCAGCTCTCCAGACCGCAGAGCTCAACTAACTGCAAAGCATTATGGCGTTGATTTGTCCAATCAAAAAGCGAGACAGGTACATGAAAGTGATTTTTATTATTACGACTATATCATTGCAATGGATATTGATAATCTTGAGATATTGAAATCAATATGTCCAGGAGATAGTTCATCAGAAATTAATTTATTACTTGATTTTGCTCCAGAAATTGATCTTCAAAATGTACCAGATCCGTATTATGAGGGCAAGTTTGAAGAAGTATTCGAAATGATCCATAAAGCCTGTAATTCCTTACTAGGAAATCTTCTAAAAAATACTCAATATTGATTGACATTTGTAGCTACACCAAAGTATAATTCTTCGCTTTATTGTCCGCGTCATAGAGACAATTAATTGGAAAATACCCCGGAGTAGAGAAAATATGTCAACAATTAACCAATTGATTCGCAATCCACGCAAGAAAAAGATTGCTAAAAGTAATGTGCCGGCTCTAGATAGTTGTCCACAAAAACGCGGTGTATGTACTCGTGTGTATACAACTACACCAAAGAAACCAAACTCTGCCCTAAGAAAAGTAGCCCGTGTAAGGTTAACTAATCATGTGGAGGTAACAACTTATATTGGTGGCGAGGGGCATAATTTACAAGAACACTCCGTGATTCTTATCCGTGGTGGTCGTGTTAAAGATTTGCCAGGTGTTCGTTACCATACAGTGCGTGGAGCGTTAGACACTACCGGAGTAGATGGAAGAAAGCAAGGTCGTTCTAAATATGGCACTAAAAAACCAAAAAAATAAATCATAAGAGAAGACAGATATGAGAAGAAGAGCCGCACCTAAGAGAGAGATACTGCCAGATCCAAAGTATGGTGATCTTGTCCTAGCAAAGTTTGTAAATATATTAATGTTGGACGGTAAAAAATCTGTCGCAGAAAAGATTGTCTATGATGCCCTAGATACGATTGAATCTAAAGGCAATGCAGAGCCGATCGAAACATTTAAAAAGGCACTTGAAAATATTAGTCCTCAAGTGGAAATAAAATCACGTCGCGTTGGTGGATCGACATATCAAATCCCGGTTGAAGTAAGAGCGGATAGAAAGATAGCTCTTGCTATGAGATGGATTATCGAAGCATCACGTAAGCGAGGCGAAAAGGGCATGAATCTTAGATTGGCTGGTGAGGTACTGGATGCTGTTCAAAAGCGTGGCTCAGCTTTTAAGAAAAAAGAAGACGTTCATAGAATGGCAGAGGCAAACAAAGCTTTTGCTCACTTTCGTTGGTAATTTAGGATTCAATCATCATGGCAAGAAATACTCAAATTGATAGATACCGCAATGTAGGTATTATGGCTCACATTGATGCCGGCAAAACAACTACAACTGAGCGGATACTTTTGTACACAGGGCGTACCCATAAGATTGGCGAAGTTCATGATGGCAGTGCAACTATGGACTGGATGGAGCAAGAGCAAGAACGTGGTATTACTATAACCTCAGCTGCGACAACTTGTTTCTGGAAGGGCATGGACAGTCAGTTTGATGATCATCGAATTAATATTATTGATACTCCTGGACACGTTGACTTTACAATTGAAGTAGAACGCTCACTAAAAGTACTTGATGGTGCTTGTGCAGTATTTTGTGCAGTTGGTGGGGTTGAGCCTCAGTCTGAAACTGTATGGAGGCAGGCTAATAAATACAGTGTTCCAAGGATTGGATTTGTTAATAAGATGGACCGTGCAGGTGCAGACTTCCTGCGTGTTTGTGGTCAAGTTAAATCACACCTAGGTGCTAATCCAGTTCCGATGCAAATTGCTATTGGTGCTGAAGAAGCATTTGAGGGCGTAGTTGACCTTATTCAAATGAAAGCCATCTACTGGAATGAGAGCGACCAAGGGGCAACTTATGAAATTAAAGATATACCTGCAGATTTACAAGGATTAGCTGACGAGAAGCATGAATTCATGCTTGAGTCTGCAGCTGAGGCTAATGAAGAGCTAATGGAAAAATATCTCGAGGAAGGTACATTATCTGCAAGTGAGATTATTGAAGGCATTCGTGTGCGAACAATTGCCAACGAAATTATTCCAATGTTTTGCGGTTCAGCATTTAAAAATAAAGGTGTGCAAGCGGTTCTAGATGCAATGATAATGTACATGCCGTCACCTCTAGATGTAGAACCAATCAGTGGAATTCTGGACGATGCTGATGAGACTGTAGCTTCAAGAAACCCGAACGATAATGAGCCTTTTGCTTCTCTGGCTTTTAAAATTGCAACCGACCCTTTTGTTGGTAATTTGACGTTTTTCAGAGTTTATTCAGGCGTTCTAAAATCTGGCGATTTTGTTTACAACTCTTCTAAAGACAAGAAAGAAAGAATTGGTCGTATTGTGCAAATGCACTCTAATGACCGTGAAGAAATTAAGGAAGTTCGTGCTGGCGATATTGCTGCTGCGATTGGACTTAAAGATGTTACTACCGGTGATACTTTGTGTGATATGAAGGAAAAAATTATTCTTGAAAGAATGGAATTTCCAGAGCCGGTAATTGCGGTTGCGGTTGAACCTAAAACTAAAGCCGACCAAGAAAAAATGGGTATTGCTTTAAGTAAATTGGCAAACGAAGACCCTTCATTTATAGTTTCTACTGATGAAGAATCCGGCCAGACAATTATTGCCGGGATGGGTGAGCTACATTTAGATATTATCGTTGACCGTATGATGCGAGAATTCGATGTTGAATGTAACGTTGGAAACCCACAAGTTGCCTATCGTGAAACAATCACCTCTTTGGTTGAACAAGAACACAAGTTTGCAAAGCAATCTGGTGGTCGTGGTCAGTATGGTCATGTTTATTTAAAGATAGAGCCACAAGAGCCAGGGTCAGGTTATGAATTTGTGGATGAAATTAAGGGCGGCGTTATTCCAAAAGAATACATACCGGCTGTTGACAAGGGCATCCAGGAGCAAATGCAAAATGGTGTTATAGCTGGGTTCCCGCTAGTTGATATGAAGGTAACAGTCTACGATGGCTCTTATCATGACGTGGACTCAAGCGAAATAGCTTTTAAAATTGCAGCTTCAATGTGTTTAAGGGAGGGTGTAAAGCTCGCAAATCCGCAACTATTGGAACCCATGATGAGTGTTGAGGTCATAACTCCAGAGGATTACATGGGTGACGTTATGGGAGATTTAAACCGTCGTCGCGGTATCGTCGGTTCGATGGATGATACACCAGCTGGTAAACAAATTAAAGCGGAAGTTCCATTGGCGGAAATGTTTGGCTATGCGACAGATCTAAGGTCAATGTCTCAAGGTCGTGCAAATTATTCGATGGAATTTAGTAAATATACTGCAGCACCAAGAAATGTTGCTGATGCTGTTATTGAAAAATTAAATAAATAAAGGGAATTAAGATGTCAAAAGAAAAATTCGAAAGAACCAAACCACATGTGAATGTGGGCACAATTGGTCACGTTGACCATGGCAAAACTACACTAACTGCAGCTCTTACCAAGTGTATGGCTGAAGCGCGTG
>Ga0187833_10005768_pt1 | contig 11603 bp, 10 predicted proteins | sample ETNtaG_37_FD_167968 | JGI IMG/M metagenome (GOLD analysis project Ga0187833, IMG submission 167968) | Marine microbial and viral communities from oxygen minimum zone, Eastern Pacific Ocean - ETNP2014_SV_400_PacBio MetaG (Illumina Assembly) | ecosystem: Environmental > Aquatic > Marine > Hypoxic... | reverse complement strand
CTGATGATGTAGGTCTTGTTGAAGTTAAATTCCGTCTCATCGATGTTCGTGAATTCTTTGAAAATCCATCTCAATGGGAGTTGGTCGATGATGTTTCACCATTAGATACTCCAAACAATATTCTCATCTTTGACATGAAAGAACCGTCTGCCACATTTGTTGAACCTGGTAATCACAAAATTGAGATTCTAGCAACAGACACTGCTGGAAACGAAAAATTATTTGTTGCATCGTTCTATGTGGATCATTGCTACGAAAATCTTAGTGGAATGACTTTCTGTGAAAGTGGAAACTCACCCTTCCAAGAAGAAACTGCGGAGCCAGAAGCACCACCAGACCTAACAAGCCCACCATACATCATCATCATTGCTGTGGGCGCTTTCAATGTGTTATTACTGCTATTTGCAGTATTAATGGGTGTGCTCGCTGCACAAGACCCAACGAAAAAGAAGAAGAAGGGCGATGATGATGATGAGTACGATGAAGATGATGATTGGATGCTCGAATTTATGGGCGGTGGCGGAGATAGTGGCTCAGCGTCAGATGTTCGAGACGATTTAGACATGGATACCGCCCCCACCAGAGATTTGTCGACTAGTAAGGCCCTGGTTGATGATGATGACCCATTTAGCTCGGATGATGGTGAAACAAAGAAGCGCCGCAAGTCAAAGAAAGATAAGAAAGTCGAAGATGAAGATGACGAAGATGATGATGGTGGCGATGATGATGATTGGGGCGATGATGATGATGATGATGAACCCAAGAAGGAAAAGAAGAGACGCAGACCTTCAAAGGGTGGCAAATCAGAGAAGCGCAAAACCGTCAAGCGCAAGAAGAAATGACATCAGTCGTGGGAATAACCATCCCCACACTAGTCATTGTAGTAACTCACCCAAATGACAGGAGTGATAATGCGTGATGCCTCATCTGGGTAATTGAGGAATCAGTGTGTTTGGCATGGATGACCCTGTTAAGGTACTAAACCAATTACGCCATTATGTCACAGATGGTAGGCTTGAAATCGCTGAAGTGATGGCTGAGGAACTCACAAATCTATTGCTTTCTGAGAAGAAGAAAACTATCGAACATCAGGGACTACTGGTTCTGGCACTGAGAGATTATGCTAACATTCTTGAAATACGTCAAAAATGGAAAAAAAGCCTAGATGCCGCAAAGCGACTCCAAAAAGAAGAACGGGCATTAGGAGCAATGCATGCAAAGAATGGTATGCCAACAACAGCTGAACAAACTCTTTTGAAATTGCAAGACAAAATGCAAATGGGAAGAATATTCCTTCAGTGCAAAAAGATGAGAAAAGCAATCAATTGCTTCTCGGTTGTAGCAAGTACAGGACATATAGAAGCCCATCTACTATCGATGGAAGCACATGAAAAGTGCAAAGGGAATTTGAAGAAGGCAACAAAAGTAGCAAAAGCCCTTGACAAGGCCCTAGAGGTAAGTGGCCCTCTTTCTCGTGAACAAAATGAGTTTGTCCTTGTTTCAGAGATTGGTCTAAAAACATCTTTTCAGAAAATTTCCTCTTCTTTTGAGAGATGGCTTCAACCATCATCAGGACTGAATTCAAATGTTTCAGGGAATCTAGCGAAAAGGCTCACCTCACTTAATTCTCAAAAGGCTGCAATAGAAAGTGGGGAACAGGCAGCTGACGCCCGCCTTCAATCTGCCATTGATTCACTACAACCCACTGTAGACTATCACGAATATTCGCAGTCAAGCCATTAACGGCTACAAATGCTTATTTCTTACCAAGGAAATCCTGCCATTCACTACACGACGGACACCAGGTCCACAAATTACTCTGATGCATCACCTCTTGAACAAAACCTCCGCATGTCTTGCATGGAGGGTGCATGGTTGGAGAAGGTGGTACGGAAGGGGGCGCCTGCGCCATAGAATAGACACCTTCTGCAATGTCATCAGTTTTACGATTATATCTAATTGCCATGATTAGAAGAATTATGAGAGCAAGCATACTCAAACCGATTACAATATACCAAAGTGCCGATGTATCCTGTGCACCCCCTTTAGATTGATCTCCACTCCCAGTCTGGTTGTTAGTGTCATGAGAGGCAGGGCAACCTTGATTTTCAGGTAGACCCGGATCATTTGGACAGTTGTCGGCTGAATCGATTATTCCATCACCATCAGCGTCATTGTTATTATTGTTATTTTGAGTCCCATCACCAGAGCCATTCCCAACACTAATATTTGTGTCAACCCATACAGCAGTCCAGTTTCTGCTCAATGAATTGCCATCATCTGGAATAGCTATCAGACGAATGTGAAGTCTATGTTTTCCAACAACTGGGTCAACTTGGATGCTCTCATCAACAGAATCGAAGGTGGTCCAAACCTGAATCGGGAAATAATCCGATTCCGTAACTGTAGTTTCATTATCTGTGAGTGCCGCTTCCAACCTGATTAAATCAGTATTATTTGCAGCAGATGCCCACATCACCTGCACGCGCCAAAGATTCGCATCGTTGGTAATTACAGCCTGTAAACCCACAGGTAACCAAAATGGTAAATCTTCATCACAATGTTGAGAATCTGTTGGATAAAGATCTATTGACAAACCAGTGGCTGAATCTATGGGGCAGCCATCACCATCGAGGTCGGACCAAGCAAGGTAGTCTGTGGGAAAAGCATCACCATTCTCAGTACGCAAGTCACCTTGTCCGACAGTAAATGTGTAATTATCACCAAAACCATCACCATCGAAATCATTGCACTGAGTTGCATCAGAAATGAATGCATCGCCGGCTTCATTGATTCTCATGCCATTGTCATTACCATAGGTGTAATTATCGCCACAACCATCGCCATCAAGATCACGATATTGGGTAGCGTCATTGGAAAATGCATCACCTGCTTCGCCAACGCGCAACCCATCGTTACCAACTTGGTATGAATACTCATCACCATAACCATCACCATCGCTGTCCCACCATTGAGCGGGGTTATTTAGAAATGCATCAGCAGTTCCATTGGGGCTTGCAAGCCACGAAGCATCTGGGTCACTATACCCGTCTCCATCGAGATCAGGGCAACCATTTCTGTCCGCATAACTCGTACCTGGAGTGTTTAGGCAAGCGTCGCCATTTGTTTGAGATTGATCATCTCCCCAGCCATCTCCATCACCATCATAGTGTTGTGTAGGGTCATTTGGAAAATAATCTAAACTATCCATCCAACCATCACCATCAGCATCTTTATTCAATACTAACAATGTTCCTGTATGGTTCATTAATGCCAAGGTATCCCCTGTAAATAACAACCCAAAACCACGTGGAATATGATTAATTGTATAAACGCTTGAAAGTGTATTGTTTTGTAGGTCATAAAACTCAAGTTGGCCCGTTTGAGATGTGGATGCATCCCCAGTACCAACTACCATCGACCCATCATTTAGAGGTGGAGAAATAGAGAATGGTTCATACATCAGCGTAGTATTTTGTATCTGTGTTTGAAATTGTATGTCCCAAATAATCATCTGTTTGTCCCACCCTGCTGTAATCAACAAATCCATGCCCGGAAACCAATTGATTACACCCACATACCCATTATGGGAATAAGGTGAGCCGTCGTCAATCCAATTTTGAGGAGATGGGTCACTTGTATTCCACAACCTTACTGCACCTGATTGACCTACAGATGCGAGCAAACCACCAATATCATTGAACTTGATTGTCCAGTGTGATTCAGAATACTGCCATTCCTTGAGGAATTGACCGGACAGCGGGTCTATTATTGCAATATGACCATCTCGGGAAGTGTTAGTGGTGTTAGATGACCACGAAATAGCAGCATACAAACCTTGAGGATGCATATTTATTCTACCAAATGCGCCTACCGTCTGATATTGACGTAAATCAAATACCCACGATAATTTTCCATTTAGATTACATGACAGCATTACGCCATCACTAAATCCGATATAGGCTTCATTATGTTGCTGCCACCCCACTGATTTTGCAAATGGAATAGAATAAACCAGTTGACCATATTCAGGGTGAAAACATTGGGAAAGAATTGAACCATTAACCCCAGATCGAATCGTCAAAGTCCCTGATGACTCTGCAACGGCAATCATGTCTCGGTTTGGTGAAATAGCGATTTCACGTACTAACCTTGGGCCAAAACGACGGTATGGGGTAATCTCAAAATTAGTTACATCCATCTTCCATATTTCAATAGCACCATCTTTGCCTGCTGAAGCTATCAACTGATTTGCAGTACTTGTTGTTGAAATCATTGTAGTTGCTACTGCTTTGACATCTTCAGGCTGACCCGTGTTATTTGAAATTACTGAATGCCAACCAAAATCTGTCTGAATCTGCCCCCCTGAAGCGATGGAAATTTTCCCTGGATTAAACAAACCAAGAGTAAGATAAGAACCATCTGGCAACCAAGCGAGACTGCTAATATTCTGTGGGACTGGTGAATACCAGAACAGAGCGCCATCCGATTCAGCATAGGATGATGCCACACCTTCCCACTGATTTGGCTGAGATGGAGATGGATGATTGTAAGCAATGGTGTAACTTCCACCACCTGGCTCCCAAGTAATCGCCCAAGCAGTAGAATTGGGGCCTGCTACATGACGCTCCCACAGCAAACTACCGTTACTAGCACTAACACCGTATACGACATCGCGGAATGATACATTTCCATCTGGATGCGTCGTCATGTTACGCCCAAGTGCAGCCACAGTCCCACCATTCGTGGAGATTGCACAATCAGGCACCCAATATTGAGTGAATAAATTATGGGCATTGTGGGGTGAGCCGTCGATAAAATGTGCAATATCAGCAACTACAACCTCACCGCCCATGTTCATATGATTAATATCTCCACAGAAAGCAACCTCTGAGTGATCAATTGAAGCATCAAGGCCCCAAAGCCATCCATCATAAGTTCCGGTCATGGAATCAGTCCATTGGCCTGAACGCATCTGAGTTGAATCATGTGGTTTGGAAGAGCCGCTATCAATCACTTGATATGAATACCAGTTAATGCCATTGTCTGCGGCTAACACCCAGTCATTCGAGAGCCAAACCACACTCACCATCGCTGCTGAATGGTGAATCCAAAGAAGAACGCGGCCATCGCTCACATTCCAAACAAAAAGGCGGTTGTCGGCAATTTCAACTGCTGCTATTTTAGTTCCATCGGGGCTGAATTCAATATCCCATACTGCTCCTTTTGTTGCCGGTTGCCATACCTCTGCAAACCAACCATTTTGGATACCTGGGCCATCACTCATTGTCCATTGGGTAGTGACTCCACTTTCTGTAATTGGAGCGGACTCCTCAAGTTCACTTTCTATAGGTACTAATACGAGAAGAGATGAGGCTAGAAACAGCAGCACCAACATCAGCGACTTACTCTTCATCAGCATGGCCAAACACCTTTCCCACTTTGAACTTCGGTCCGTGTGCCTCCTATCTGAGGAGGTATTTTATCCATTCCGGCTAATTTGAAGATATGCAATAACATGCCTGCACGACCTATTTGTCAGCGTCAAGGTTAAGGGTACTTCAGTGAGGCTAAATCCATGCGCCATTTAATTGACCGTGTATTAGAATTGCAAGAGGACGAAATTTCAACCGAAGAAATTGAGGAAACTGATGACATCGAAACTATTCCTGGAGATGAAGAATTAGTAGAATTATTGGCCAGCCTTGCACCAAGAATCAGAGTGTTTGGATGTGGCGGTTGCGGTAGTAATACTGTTCAACGGCTATCTGATGAAGGATTACTCGGGGGCGACCATATCTCGGGATATGCCGTGAACACAGACGCTCAACATCTGCTTCGCTCAAGGATTGAGAAGAAGATACTCATCGGTAGAACTGCAAGAGGTAGGGGGGCCGGTGGCGATCCTGAAAAAGGTGAGAAGGCCGCTTATGAGTCAGAAAGAACCTTGGCAAATATCGTCAATGATTGTGATTTGGCTTTTGTCACTACTGGACTTGGTGGTGGAACTGGCACTGGCTCAGCACATGTCATGGCTCGTTTAGCAAAAGCTTCTGGCGCTCTAACGATTGCCGTGGTTACCTATCCCTTTTCTTCCGAAGGGACCTTGCGTCGACAAAATGCCGAATGGGGTCTTGAGAGATTACGTGAAGTCTGTGATACTGTTGTGGTACTCCCAAATGAAAAGTTGCTTGAAGTTGAAGGTGTTAGAGACTTACCGATAGAAGCAGCGTTCCGAGTAGCCGATGAATTGCTCATGCGATCAATTGCAGGCGTAACTGAAATGATTACGAAGGAAGGACTTGTCAACCTTGACTTTGAAGATCTCAGGAGTGTCATGTTGAATGGTGGCGGAATGGCAATGATTGGTCTTGGAGAAGCGACCGGTACAGATAGGGCAGCTGAAGCAACTGTCGAAGCACTCACGTCACCACTCCTCGATATCGATGTATCCGATGCACGTGGGGCACTTGTCAATGTGGTTGGCGGTCCATCCCTCACACTTGGTGAAGCGGAGCGATGTGCACAGGAAATTAGGGAGCGAATCAACCCCTACGCACGCATCATCTGGGGAGCTACTGTCGATGAAAATATGGGCAATGAGATACGTGTTCTTCTTGTTTTAACAGGGGTCAAAAGTCAGCAGATTTTTGGCGCGAGCGCTCATCAACAAATGCAGACCATGCGCAATCGAAGCCTCGAATTCATCAATTGAATGAAGCGTTGATGTTAAAGAGGACCCTTATGTCGGCATGAACCCTAAGGGGTTCAACTATGGCCAGTTCTGACTCTACAAGCAAGTCCTTTGAAGAGAGGGTTCAAGCGCGCCAAGACCAATTCGAAACTTGGGTTCGAAGTTTTGGTAGAGGCTCGTGGGCACGTATCCTACGAATGGCTCGCAAGCCAACCAAGGCTGAATTCAGGCAAACCATTTGGGTCTGTGGAATAGGCATGTTTGTACTCGGTTTTGTTGGCTTCATCATGCTTTGGCTTATGGATACCGAACTACCTAAATTCTTTAGCTGGCTTGTCGGCTGAAACACATTTACTGGAGATTTAACAATGTCTGAATACGATGATATGAGTGTTGCAGGACTCAAAGCTGAGTTGAAGGAAGCAGGATTGCCAGTTTCTGGTAAAAAAGCCGAACTCGTCGCTCGTCTCAAAGAATCTAGTAGCGCTAGCGAAGAAATTACAGAAGTTGCAACCGAAGAAGTTGCTATGAGTAGTGATGATATTGAATCTGAAGAAAAAGAATCCATCAAAGACGATGATATCTCTGACAAGGAAGGTGTCACCTATTCGGGTGGTGGATTTATTGTATTCATTCGCCATGCAGACAGTGTGCTTTTACTGAAGCGTTCTGATGAGGTCAGTGATTTTAATAGCATGTGGGATGGAGTCTATGGAGTCGGTGACCCTAGCGACATAAATCACGTTCTAACTAGAGTAGAAGATGCAACTGCCATCCCCACAGAATCACTCACCTTCGTGAGAATGGGTGAACCTCGTGGTATCGAATTTGGTAACCGGCTGAATGATGTCACCCCAATTCTTGTGGTCAGCAATACTAATGTTGTTGAGCCAAAATCTCTCTACAATGAAGCAATTTGGGTTGACCCTGGGTTTGTCAACGTGCTCAGCCCAGACGAAGTTGAAGGTGCTGATGATGTTAGTGTCATGCAAGAACGGCCCTCTGTTTCACAACTAGGGGAAATGTATGGGGATGTCGCGGCCTTTCTCTTCATGCTCAAGACCACAATTGGACAAGAGCAGAAAATTGCTAACGAAATACGTGCTCGATTATCGGGGTCTGGTTCTTTGCAAGATATTCAAGATGAAGTTTTCTCAGTTATCCACCCCCGCATGATGCGAGGTTACATCTTTATTGAAGCAACAGCAAAACATCACGTTGAGAAATTAATTGGTCGTGCTGGGGGCGTTACAACACCTATGAGAGGGGCTGCAAAGGTTCTACCAGGTGAAGCACCATTCCATGTTGTCTCTAATTATCTTGAGCCAAAATCTGCTACAGCAGGTATCGAAGTTGGAAGTATTGTCGAAATTAGGGTGGGTCATTTCAAGGGCAACCGCGCACGCGTTACTGCCGTTGCTGAAGGTAAAGAAGAAGTGACTGTCGAACTGTTCGAAGCGGCTGTCCCAATCCCTATTACAATGCGAGCAGATAATGTTCGTGTCACGGAGCGTGTGGTCTAAGCGAAGAAAATGGTTCTCGCGGCGGTTAAATAGAGGAAGTAGGTCGGCCGGAACCCAAACAATGAGGTGAATCAATGTCAGACAACTGGACTGCACGACGCATTCGCACCGCTGTTATTGGTAAGGGCATCAAATTCAACGGCTCTTGGGATGGCGAAACTGATGTTGGCTCAGACCCAAATGTACACAATATCACACTCGATCAAATCATCACCATCTCAAATGAGAAAGCGGATGATTTGACTGGTAAGAATGTCAAGGCGCGCTCACTTGAGGTCATGGGTACCTGTGTCTCGATGCGTTGCCATATTGAAGGCGTTGTACCAAAAGAATTCATTACGAAGGTGAAAGCAGGAGAATATGACGACAGGTTCAGTTGATTCACGAATTGCGGGAGAGGGAAACCTCGTGAACCGCAGAGGTGAGAAATATGGAAGAAGAAATTAACTCAGCAATCAAAAAAGCGCTAGAATCAGCGCCGGAGCGGAAGTTCATTGAGAGTATTGAGATGGCGTTCACCATCAAGGATGTAGACTTGAAAAATCCAGCAAACAGAATCGAAGAAAATGTGCGCCTCCCATGTGGGCGTGGAAAGAATATCAGTATCGCAATGTTCGCAGGTGGCGAAATGGCTACCAAAGCAACAAAGGCGGGCATTGTGGTAATTGATCCTACCCAAATCGAAGATTTGGGCGGCAACCGTCAAAAGGCGAGAAAGTTGGCGCGCAAGCACGATTTCTTCCTCTCAGAAGTACCTCATATGGCTACAATCGGCAGGTTCCTAGGTATAGTTCTAGGACCACGTGGTAAAATGCCTCGTCCAGTCCCCCCAAATGTTGACCCCGCAGCAATTGCATCCGGATTAGAAAGTACAGCGATTGTTCGGAGCCGTGACAAAGTTACTTTCCACACCATAGTTGGGTCCCGCGCTCAATCTGAAGAAGATATTGCTCTGAATGCAATGGAGATGTGGAAGCGTGTTACCTCAAAATTAGAGCGTGGTGCTGGAAATATTCGCTCTCTATACATCAAGACCAGTATGGGGCCCTCCATCAAAGTGGAGGTGGATGCTTCATGATTCCAAAAATGGGTGATTTGCTCAAGAAAGGTGGCAAAACAAAAGGTGATAGAGTTTCTGAATTGGTAGAAATTCTACAGCAAGATGGTGTTGTTGGCATTGTTGATACAACTGGGGTGCCTGCTACAGCAATGCTCGGCATGCGTAGTGAACTTCGAAATAGAATGAGCATGACTATGGCAAAGAAGACTTTGTTCCGAATTGCTTGGAAAGAGGTTGGTTTTGATGAATCCATGTTAGAGAAAATGATGGATAAAGCTGAACAACCAGTTCTTGTACATTCTAGTGTCTTGTCACCATTCCAACTCTTCAACGAACTTGAGAAGACCCGTACTGGCCGTTCAGTAAAGTCTGGAGATATTGCTCCTCAAGACATAATAGTAGAGGCGGGAGAAACTGATTTCGTACCTGGCCCTATTGTCGGTGAGTTGTCCGCTGTTGGAATTCCAGCGAAAATTGACAAAGGAAAAGTCATGATTCAAAAAACAGTTACTGCCGTCAACGAAGGTGAAGAAATCCCTGTTGAACTTGGACTAATGCTAGACAAACTTGGAATCAAACCAATCGAAATTGGGATCATTCTCTGCGGTGCTATCGAAGGTGGTGTTTTGATGCCACCTGAAGACCTTGACTTAGATATTGATGGGTTCCGCAGTAATATTGCTCAAGCAGTATCTGCATCCTTCAATGTAGCCTGTAATGTTCGCTGGTTCACTCCAGAAACCATCCCTGTACTCGTATCAAAGGCAAAGAGCGAAGCGCTCTCTGTCGCTATTGAGGCTGGAATCACGAATAGTGAAACTATGCCTCTATTCATCTCCCGCGCTAATGCGCGGGCAATGGCCGTCGCCGGCCAGTTAGATTCCTCTGCACTTGACGAAGATTTGTCGAGTATGCTTGGAGCGACAGCAACCGCTGTCGCCTCAGCACCCGCCGACGCCGCTCCTGAAGAGGCAGCGGAAGAAGTAGTCGCAGAGGATGAAGAGGTTGAAGAGGACGGCAGTTTTGACGGACTCGGAGGCCTATTCGATTGAAAGGAAGTGAAAAAAATGGAATATGTATATACTGCAATGTTGTTGCATTCGGCTGAGAATGAGATCAATGAGAAGAATGTCGGAGCGGTCCTAAAGGCTGCAGGCGTGAAGGCTGATGACGCGCGCGTGAAAGCACTCGTCGCTAGCCTGAGCGATGTCGACATAGGTGAAGCAATGAGCGCTGCTATCGCTGCGCCTGTTGCTGCCGCACCAGCTGCTGGCGCCGCCGCTACTGCAGAAGCTGCTCCCGCTGAGGAAGCAGCCGCTGAAGAAGAGGAAGATGATGCTAGCTTCGATGGTCTTGGCTCTCTGTTTGGCTGAGTAACACAACCAATGAATTTGCCCACCGCTACACGCGGTATGCTAAGCAGTGCGGATGCTCTCCAATCGCTATTTCAGCCCCTATTTGTTGGTAATCGTGGCAATCGGTTATGACCAAAGTACCGGAGGGAGGATTGTGACTGCACCGCGCCATCTCAAGGTTGAGACATGCATTTCACCAACTGATGCAGTCAGGGCTTTGCGCCAACTAGTGATTGAGGCAAATTGGTCCGGAAGAAGAATACAAGGTAGTAGATTAGTTGACAGATGGGCTGTGATAGTACCTCTAGCAGAAGGAGCTAGAACAATTGGACTAGTCATTGAAAATGGGCCTCTCAAAGATGTGGCTATGGAAGCATACAGCCATGTTCAAGGATCTGCAGGCTCATTGACAATCATAGAGTGGTTAATTCCCAACCAACTTGAGGAAGAGTGGCGCATCCTCTTTTCCCAGTGGACCACCCGTTTACCTCGTTGCCCATGGAAATGGTCGTTTCGTGAGCGTTCGACGATTGGGTACCTTCTTCCCGTTTGGGGCCGCTCGAAAAAAACTTTCAGAAAACAAGGAGTGGATATCAAAAAAGGTGCATGGCCAGCCACTGATTTGCCTGCTTGGCCTCCTGATAATTGGAAACTACCTGATGAAGAAGAATGAAACACCTACGGTGTCACATTGATAACTTAGGAGCGCCCCACCTAATTTGAGGTAAGGGTGTGTCATTGTCTGAGAAGATGTTCGGCTCACAAAGAGCAATTACCATCTGGGTGATTTCTTTGGTCTTCGCAATCGTATTTCCTGCCTACTTCTCATTTATGGCCAGCGATACTGATGGCTTAGGAGGTGGTGCTTCTGGAGCTAAAGGACAGTGGCAAGTTGACTTCATCCAAGACAATATCACATCTGATGAAACCATGAATCTAGCAGATGGGGAACAAGGTGATTACTTCTTTGA
>Ga0187833_10005767_pt1 | contig 11603 bp, 8 predicted proteins | sample ETNtaG_37_FD_167968 | JGI IMG/M metagenome (GOLD analysis project Ga0187833, IMG submission 167968) | Marine microbial and viral communities from oxygen minimum zone, Eastern Pacific Ocean - ETNP2014_SV_400_PacBio MetaG (Illumina Assembly) | ecosystem: Environmental > Aquatic > Marine > Hypoxic... | reverse complement strand
TACCATTTTTACCTCCGCCTTGTTTTGCAGAGCAAACTTTACCTGACTCAGCTGCTAACCATTTTGAAATTGTTTTAAGATTTGTTTTTGCAACATTGAGTTTGGCGGCTTTCGTATATCCATTATAGGCAACCACACCCACTGCAGCTAGAATACCAATGATGGCTACTACGACCAGAAGTTCTATTAACGTGAAAGCTTTTTGGTTCATTAAAATTAACAATTGCTTGGTGTTAATTTATTTTTCTCATTAAGTTTTATTGTACAGTTAGATGTTTTGTGTTTTGCTTCAGCTTCAAACTTATCGGTGCCTTTGTTGTTAATTTTAAATGTGAAGTTTTGATCTGAAAGATCGTCGACATCATCAAACAGCTCCTTTATAATATTACTTTGTGAATTGCATTCTGAAACACAATAGGCTTGATTGTTTGACTTATACTCTTGTTGAGCTAGATAAATTGAACTTAAACTTATTTCAGCTTGTTTTTTTTCTGCTGAAGTTTTGTACTTGCCATAAGAGACAACGCCTACTGCGGAAAGTATCCCAATAATAGCAACTACAACCAAAAGCTCTATTAAAGTAAAGCCTCGGCTGTGATGCCTCATTAAATTTTTTTATTCTACACTAACAGATGCTGTCATTTTATCTGCAGTCGCACAACCAGTTTTTGTACAAGTTTTAATCTCAACTGTTGTTCCTGATGCATTTAAACTAACATATCCAAGTTCATGGCTGCTTCCTGATTTAATAGCATTTTTTGTTGTATCATATGGATTTTTGTCATTCATTGTTGCAATTGCTCCTGTTACAGCTTTAACTGCTGTTGCAGGACAACTCTGATTAGTTCCCATAAATTTGCTTTCGCCTAAAGAACATTTTTGAATTTCGGCTGAAATATATTTTACTGTTTGCGCATGCATTGTTTTAGTGGCATTTACTTTTGCAGCTGCTGTGTACCCGTTATAAGCAACCACCCCTACTGCAGCAAGAATACCGATGATCGCTACTACGACTAAGAGTTCTATTAATGTAAAGCCTTTATTTATATGTCTCATCTAGCATCTCCCTTAAAAAATTAGATTAGTAATAGTCCTACAATGATTATTAAAAGTCAATTTTTATATAAATTAGTGCTAATAAAGTGAGCAATAACCTCATAATTAGCCAATAATAGCACCTACATTAAATATTGGAGCATACATAGCAAGCATTAAACCGCCAATTGTGATGCCCATAAACACGATCATAATGGGTTCAATTAAACTTGCAAGATTAGCAACTGCAACATCAAATTCTTCTTCATAATATATAGCAACAGAACCGAACATTTCATCCAAACTACCTGTTTGTTCCCCTACTGAAATTAATTGAGAAAAAGTTGCTGGAAATATTTTTTCTTTATTAAATAAATCAGTTAAAGTTTCTCCTGAAAAAACACCTTTCTTAATATTTTCTAAAGCTTCAATAACAATTACATTATCTGTAACTGATTTTGCAATATCTATACTTTCAATTAAATCTACACCTGCTTGGTTAAGATTTCCTAAAACTAGAGATACTTTGGCCAAAATTGATTTGTTTATTAAATTACCAAATATAGGAAGTTTTAATACCATTTGGTGCCAAACTTTTTTAACATTATAATTTTTATTTAATAAAAATTTAAAACCAACAACAAATAATATAATAAAAATTAAAAGAAAAAGACCACCTGATGATCTAACAAACTCACTCATAGACATAATCACTGCTGTTGGAGTTGGTAAATCATCTCCCATACCCATATTTTCGTACATATCGACAAAGGTAGGTACCACATTCATTAACATGAAAACCGTAACCAACATAGCAACTGAAAAAAGAACACCTGGATAAAATAAAGCGCTTTTAATTTGAGATTTAATTTTTTCTCTTTTTTCAAGATTGACAACTATTTTTTGTAAAAAAGTATCAAGTTTACCGCTGGCTTCTCCTGCTTTAATTAAATTTACGACGACAGTGTCAAAAATTTTATGATGTTTTTCAAAACATTTTGATAAAGCATTTCCAGCTTCTAGATCCTTTTTAATGGTTTGAATAACTTTTTTCATAGGTGGTCTTTTTGTTTGACCATCTAACATTTCTAAAGTACTTAAAACCGGCAGTCCTGCTCTCAACATTGTTGCAAACTGTTTACAAAAAATTAAAATTTCTTGAGCCTTTATACCGGTGCCAAAACTAAAAGAAGTTTTTTCTTTTTTTTGTACAACTTTCTTTTTTTTGGCTTCTTTTAATTTAGTTATGATTACTTTTTTTTCTTTAAGTTTATGGGCCGCTTCAGCATTATTTAAAGCTTCAATTTGACCTTCAACATATTTTCCTTGAGATATTCCTTTATATTCAAAATTTAACATTAGTTAGATCGCAAAACTCGTTCATACTCAGCAAAAGAAAGATCGCCACTTAATAATAAATCTTGGCCCATATCTTGCATAGTTCTAAAACCATTTTTCTTTGCTATCGCATTTAATTCTGTTGGTTGAAGGTTTGATAAAATTCCTGTTTTTAATTCAGCATCAACTTCTAGAATTTCATAAATACCCATTCTGCCTTTGTAACCACTATTATTACATTTTTGACAACCTTTGCCTTTATAAATTTTAGCTCTAGCAGATTGTTCTGGTAAAAAACCAATTGAATTTAATAATTTTGGGGTAATGTTTTCATCAAGCACTTGGCATTCAGTGCAAGTTTTTCTCGCTAAACGTTGGGCCATAATCAATGTTAAAGCTGCTGATATTAAATAATTAGGTGTGTCCATATTTTGTAAACGCGTAATCGAACTTGGAGCATCATTAGTATGAAGAGTACTAAATACTAAATGTCCTGTTAATGCCGCTTTTAATGCAATATCAACTGTTGCTTTGTCTCTTATCTCTCCAACTAAAATTACTTCTGGGTCTTGCCTCAAGAAAGATCTAAGAGCTTCTTCAAAAGTATAACCAATACTTTCTTTCACCTGCACTTGTCCAACGCCTTCCATTTCATATTCAACTGGATCCTCAGCAGTTAAAATATTCAAAGTTGGTTTATTAATATGCTTTAAAACACTATATAAAGTTGTGGTTTTACCGCTTCCAGTTGGACCTGTAACTAAAATCATTCCTTGTGGCGAAGTTATTGCTTTTATAAGTTTTTCTAAATCTTTACCTTCAAAACCTAAATCACTTAAAGCTTTATCCCCTGCATCTTTGTTTAAAATCCGCATTACAATACGTTCATTATTTTTCGTTGGTAAAATTGAAACCCTTAAATCAATTTCCTTAGTATCTGATTTAAATGTAGAAGCGCCGTCTTGTGGAATTCTTCGTTCTGCTATATCAAGTTTGCTAATTATTTTAATTCTTGCCACAACGGCATTATAATTTTCAAATAGAAATTTTGAATATTTGTCCATTATTTTTAAAATACCATCTACTCTAAATCTTATAGTTGCATTATTTCTAAAACACTCAATATGAATATCACTTGCATCCATGTTAATTGCTTCGGTAATTAATTTATTTCCAAAAACAATTACTTCTGATCCAACTTCAATAATTTCATCTTTACTTTTTTCAACTTTTTCTAATTTAACACCATGTTCAGATACCTTTTTTACATCCGTTTTAGTAAGTCGTTCAATAAATGCATTAATATTACTGATGGATGCTGCATATAGTTCTGGCTCCATTTTTGTCATTGTTTTTAAATTTTTCATCAGGCTTAATTTTGTTCCATCTGCTATTGCAATTTTTATAGTTCCGTTGCTCAATTCAAATGGAACTAATGAATGATCCACAATATACCTGGTATCAATAATTTTTTTAATTTTTGGGTCTATTTTGTATTTTTGTAAATCTATAATTGGTAAAGAATAAGTTGATGATAAAATTTTTAGTATTTCATCTTCATTAGCAAGATTGAGTTCAAAGGCAGTTTCTAATTTAGATTTTCCTATTTCACTACTAGTTAAATTAATTTTAGACATTTGATCAGAAGTAATGATCGAATTATCCATCAACATATTTAAAATATTTTGTTCGCTGGCAGAATCTAACTTAGTTTTGTGCATCTTAATCGATTACTCTTGGTGCTAAAAATATTAACATCTCTGTAAGCACGTTTTTATCAGTATTTGATTTGAATAAGTTTCCAACTACTGGAACTTTACTTAAGCCTGGTGTTCTATTTTTTGTACTAGCTTCATTGTTAATTTTTATTCCTCCAATAACAACTACATCTCCATCACTAACTAATAGCTTTGTGGTGATCTCATTAGTTTTGATACCTGGTTCATCTGAGCCAGCAACCTCAATCGGAGAGTCATTATTTACTTTAATATCTAATAAAACATTGCCATCTCCAATAATACTTGGTGTTACAGTTAATGATAATGCTGCTTCTTTAAATTCTGTTGTAGTTGTTCCATCAGAAGTAGTCTGATAAGCAATTTGAGTCCCTTGTGTAATTGTTGCTTCTTGATTGTTTAATGTAAATACACTTGGACTTGAAACAATTTTATTTTTTCCTAAAGACTCTAAAGCTTCTATTTCAACCTTTAAAACAGCTGAACCCATCTGTTTTAAGACACCTATTCCACTAGTACCTCCTGTAATTGAATTATTGGTAACGGTTCCTGCTGCAGCTCCTAAAGTTATGTCTCCTGTTGTTGTTGCGGCGCCTCCAATTGTTCCAGTTATAACAGCTTGTTTATCAAGTTGTTTTGACAATGCACCAATTCTTGTTCCTAAGGCTTTTTGAAAAGTTGAATCCGCTTCAACGATAAAAGCTTCTATTAAAACTTGTTTTGTTTTTACATCTATTTCCCTAATAACTGCGTCAATTACATCTAAATCAGGTTCATGACCTCTGACAATTATTGATCTAGTTGTATCCTCTACTGTTATTTTAAGATTGCTCATAGTGCTCGCACCTTCTGCACCTTGTGTCGAAAATAAATCTTCTAAAGTAGTTTTAGCTTGAGCTGGGCTTATATAATATAATCTAAATATTTCAGCCAATATTGGTTCAACGGACTCTTCGAGTTCTATTTTTTTCTTTAATACTTCTGCTCTTGAAGATTTAGCGGTCTCTTGTTCTGTTAATTTAGTAGGAGTGTGTACTCTAATAATACCATCTGCAACATTAACATCAGCAACTAAAGTTTTCATATCTAATAACGTTTGAAATGCTACATCCCATGCTACTTCTTCAATTTTAGCATTTACGGTACCGCTTACTTCATCTCCAACTAAAATATTAATATCTCCAATATCAGCCATTAAAGACATGACATATTTAAAATCTAAACCCTGAAAATTAATACTTATTAATTGTTTAAGGTGTGTATATTCATCAGAGATCGTTACATAATTTTTAACATTTTCTGTTGTGATTGTTCTCCTTTTATCTGCTCTAACTGTAAATTCTACATCATAAGGCTTAGGACCATCTATAACCTTCTTATCCATATCTTTACGACCTTCTACTATAATTTCAGCCGTATCAATTAAAGGTTTATCCCCATGAACAGATTTTTGATCTTTTTTGGTTGAAGCACAAGATTGAAGCAAAACAATAAACAGTAGCGATAATATAATTTTAAAATATTTATTCATTCATTATCCTTCACTCGGTTTAACTATGTTATTCATATAAACTTCAAATTTATTATTTTCTCCATCTATAACAATTACAACATCATCAAAAATATCTAATAATATTGTTGTGTCTGTAATAGCTTCATCTTCTTCAAATTTACGTACTCGACCATCAGGTGCAGAGAAAATTGCTATCTTATTATTTTCGCCAATAATTGTGCCGACTAATTTTAAATTATTTAGCAAGCCATTATTTGATGTCATTTGGTTATCCGTTTCAATAACTTGGTTTGTAGAGCTAACACCACCTGCAAAAGGGTCTATTGCTGGTAATTCTTCATCATCAATAATTTTTGTGTCATCTGCTTTCAAATTAATCAGCTGAAACTGACAAAACATTATTGTCATTAAAAAGATTAATAATTTTTTATTAATTATATTCATCCGGTAATCCAACTATTGAAATTGTTCCTTTTGATAAAATTTGTCCTTGAATTTCTTTTTGAACATTAATTTCTTCTTTATCAAAATTTATAACTTTTTGAGATTTTGATAATGCTCTTCTAAATTTTAAATAACTTAAGAAATTTCCTTGTATCTCATACTCAACTGGAATTTCATAGTACATTACTTGTTGCGCATCAGGATTTTCCGCTAAATTTTGATCAGTATTATTTTCAGTAGTTTGTTCAGTGCTTTGATTTGAAGTAACCCCTGCCACACCCTTTGGTTCACCCTTTTTTAAATTAGTTATCGATAAACCATTCATTAATGCGTACTTACTTATATTTTGGTAAAGATCTTCAACTTCTTTTTTACTATGAAATAATTTACTATTTTTTTTATATTCTGGCTCTAACTTCTTAACACTGGCCCTCACAGTTTCGATATTATTTTTAAATTCTTCTATTTTATTTCTATTCTCATTCATTAGATTTATTTGTTCTTTTTGTACTTTTAATGTTGGAGAAACGAAAACATAATAGCCAATTAAAAAAACTAACACCGCAACAAAACCAACTCCAAATTGAACTAATATTTTTTTATCTCCAATTTTTCCACTTTTTAGTTTGGTAACTATATCCTTCAGATCTATATTTTTTAAATTCGATAAATCCATTATATTAATTTTAATTTACAGTTAATTGTAAATCCCTTTTTATTATTACTTCCAGAATTTCCCTGATCTCCACTTTGGTTTTGCATAGCTGCTAGTGATGCTTGTTCTATCAGTGATTTTGCATTTAAATTTGAAATAAAATTCAAAATATCTTGGTCAGAAAAAGCAATGCCTTCTATAATTAAACTGTCGTTCCCATCAAAAATCATTTTTGTAAATTGAACTCTTTGAGGAACACTTCTCGTCACTTGAGCTAAAGATCTATAAGAACGGGATTGATTAGAGTTAACCATTTTTCCAAGTTCTAAAGATTTTACCATTTCTCTTCTTTTTTTTGCTAACTTTGAAAAATCTTCATTTAATTTATTAAATTCCGTTTGGACCTGATCAAATTCCAATAATTTTTGCTTATTACTGTTAATTTGAAAAAAGGAAAAAACTATCATTATTAAATAAATACCTGCTACAGCTGCTGCTACTCCTTTAAGGGCAAAACCAGACAAAAATTTTAATTTATTTTGCTGACGAATAGCATCTCTATTCGGTAATAAGTTGATGTTTTTCACGGCTGTTACAAACTTATAATAACCAAATACATCTAATTTTCTGTAAGCAAGGCCAAGCACTGAGGCAAGGGGTGATTTATTTTCGATATTTATCTTTTCACTATTATATGAAGGTATCTCCACTCCCTCTAAAGGATCAAAATTAACAAATCCTGTTGTTGGTAAGTTTTTTTTAAATAAAGGAATTAAATGTTTTATATTTTTTAAACTGGATACAACCTGGATAGAAGTAATTTTATTTTCATATTTACTTTCATAATCAGTAATTGCCTGCTTAATCTGCATTGAATATCTTCTTATTACACTCTCTATTTCATTTGAAACTTGAGCACTTTCTATATCAAGTAAGTGCTGTTTTTCTTGTGGTCTTAAAAAAACATCGGTAATTATTGGTATATTGTTATGAATAATCATTAAATAATTTTCATCTACACCTAGTTCTAAAATTGCAGAATTTGCTTTATCCGTAATTGATTTAAACCTTGTATTGTCATAAGCATTTTTTAAAGTAAAGCAACGCACGTCCATAATTACTGGATTAAGTCCTGATTTTTTTGCAATCGAAGAATATGCATTAACATCAGACAATTTTGATGCAACAAATAAAATATCCATAGTATTATTTTTGGTATTTCTATTTATAACCTGATGAAAAATTGAGTAATCATTTAAATTATCTGTTAATTGAATTAAGTTTTCCCAAAGTGAATCCGTTTCTATTGCTTTTTGTAATTCATCATCAATCATTAATGGACTTGTGACCACTCTAATAATTGCACTAGTTACTGGAATTGATATTGCAACATTTTTTGTGGTAATTTTTCCATTAGCCATTGCCAATTCTATTTCTTCAGATAAATAATCTTTATGCTCTAAAAGATTTTCACTAATTTTATCTTGATCTAAAATTCTGTATGAAAATTTATCTAATATCCATTTTTCTTCTTTATTTTTAGAAACTTGAGCAACTCTTATTGCCTCTCTTGTCATGTCAATGCCGGCAATTTCTTCACCTGCAATACTTAATTTACTAACTTTTGATTTAAAAAAATTTCCAAAAATATTTTTTAATTTATTTTTTTTTAATTTCTCGGAAGGATTGGATGGTGGTTCTTCTGTCGTTTCTTTTGATTTGGATAGCCTGAAATTTTTTAATTTTCCCAGCATATCCAATGTTACGCCTTTTGTTTTGCTCTTAATACTATTTTCATTATCGCTTTGAGTATCTTGAGTAATGGTTTCTTCTGTATTTTGAGACTTGTTCTCTATATTTTGGGTTAATACTTTCTCTTGAGGCACATTTTCAGTCTTTTTTACCTCTTTTTCAGTCTGCAATACATCAAACCACTTCTCTAGAATTGGTATTGCTTCTTCTAAATTTGTAGTTCCAGAAGAACTTACCTTTTGTTTACCATTTATATAGGTTCTACCTACCCAATTATTGGATTTCAATTCTCCCTTGTATTTATCTTGCCTTACGTAGATATGGAGCTTATTATTTTTTCTGTGTATTGTTTCCATGACACATTTTTATATAAATATTTCATAAACTCTAACACAATTAGATAATTAGAGCAAATAGCTCTTGTGTTAGAACTAATTTAATTTGTGTTATAATTTATTATTATTAACTTTTTCAGCTAAAAATATTCTGTTTTCTCAAAAATGCCTATAAAATGTAGATAATTATCTTTTTATGTTAAATCTAGGTATTTTTCTGAATATCCAAATTTTTTTGTGTTAGAGTAATATTTTTTAGTGTTAGAGTTAGCCTATATATACAGTATATCAAAAATTTATTAAAAACCTACATAAATGAACATTTTTTTGAATTAGTTTAAATTTGTGTTAGAGTATTAAAATTTTGTGTTAGAGAAATTTAGTTTTAATAATTTTCTATCCATTTTTCAAGCTGAACTTCATTTCCTGTATCTTTTGCCTTTGATTTACCAGTAATTAGGTTATCTTTTGAAGTAAATCCTGAAATATTCTTATCTGCCTCTCCAGCAATACCAATATATAGATTATCACCCTGTTTTACAACTTTTGAGAGAACTCCTTTGCCTAATCTCACATTTAACAATGAATTTCCGCATTTTGTGTCATATGCCATTAATATAGCAATTCCAGTGCCACATTTGTTATTTGCTGCTGTTGGCTCATATATAGGGAAATACACCCTGTCTTTATCAACCGTAGGTTCTGCAGTTAGTTTTTGAGACTTTTTAAGGTCAACATACCACCCAAGATCAGTGTCCCCTGGGCAAGTTGGAGCTGTTTTACATTTAGAAACATCTCCTGCTGGATTAACTTTTACAAAGTTAGGAAAATTCTTATCTTTTATACCATAAAGTCTGTTTTTTACTTGAGATGACTGTGATTGAAGCTTTTGCGTATTTCCTGTTCCAAAATACAGCCATAAATTATTATCATTGTTAATTGTAACCTCTGGTCTGGTATAAATATATCTTCCATTGGCAGAAGTGGATTCAGCTGTAAATAAAGTTGTTGTTTCATAAAGCGTTCCTTTGTCAGTTAAATTAATCTTAGTTAATTTTCCTTCTAAGTCGGTAGCATAAATCAATGCTCCATTGTAGTTTGCTTTATCAGTTCCATCAGCTGTGATCACGCTTAAATCTGCTGGTAAAGAATTAACTATATCATTGGACATTTTTCTAAAGAAAAAATATCCATAATCAGGTTTAGGAGGGCCTCCATTCCGCGTGTTTGGCCAAGCCTCATCAAATTTAACATAATCTAAACAATCTTTACTTCCAGATCCTTTGTAGAAATGCAATGTAAAGCCAACCGAAGGTGTAAATTCTGCTGTAAAAGATTCTCCTTTTGAACTGTCAAAACACATATCAGGAAATGTTCCTGACCCTTTTGCTTGGAGTTTTGTATTTCCATCAACTAAAACACCACCTACTCTTTTAAAAAGTCTTCCAGTCGAAAGATTTGATTGATTCATTGTATCTTCTATATCAATAACTTTAAGTAATCTTCCTTCATCTTCTAAGTCCATTACAAATACTGCTGAACCAACATTAGGATTAACAGCGCCATTATATCCTCCGCCAAATACTGCAACCCACTTATCTTTACCACTAACTTTAATTCTAATTATTCTTGGTGTTGACCAAGTCTCACCTAGTTTTCTATAATCATATTTTGCATTAATACCACTGCCGCCTGCATAACCAAATTCTTGTTTCAAACCATCAATATCCCAATGTTGAATAGCTTTATTAGTTTCATCATTGCTTATTGCAAAAAGATGGGTTGGATTATTTGGATCTGTAATATCGATCGCATATAAACCTTTTCCACCTCCGCCAAGAGCGCCTAACAGTACTGTTCGCCATCTTGGATTGTTTGTGCTGTCATTAGGAGTGTCATCAAAGTAAATATCTTTAACTACAGGTGTGCCATCGATACCATAAATAGCATTTGTTGAATTAGCCTTACTTGACGGGATCTTTTCGAGGTTGCCTAAAACGTTTGGCGGTATATATCCCCACAATTCTTCACCATTTGAAGCGTCAAATGCATGAAGGATACCATTATTAGCTCCCGCATAGACAACTTCTTTTCGATTAGCACATGGTCCACCACAACTTGAGCCATTTTTAAAATTATTATAGTTATTTTGTGATCTATAATATGAATCTTTCATCTGAAAATTGATTGAACCATCGTCTAATGCTGCTGCTTCTGGTTTTCCAACAACAATTAATTCAGAATGATAAATATCTGCAAGTTTATGAATAGATTCTGTTTTATTATTGTCCGAGTCTTGGTCATAAACATCAACTCCTCTTATAAAATTAATCAAATTTTCAACTTCAGTATCTGTTGGCGATTGACTTGGAAACAATAATGCCTTTAGATCATCTCTATAAGAAGTGGAAAAATTATTGGTTCCTGTTGTACTAGTACCTGTGGTCCATATCTTTCTTGATGAAGCACTCTTGCTATTTAGTTTATCTGCTGCATCCCACTCGACTGCTCCAAAGCTTCCATTTGAATTTAATTTGTATTTTTTTAAACTTCCCTTCCATTGCATGTCTTTTGCATACTCAAACGTTGATTGATAAACAAAGTTACCTTTGGTTACATCAGACATTACAGCTGGGGTTGTAAATGTTAATCGACCTGAAATTGCCTGTTTAATTGCATCAGTTAATTTAGCTAACAATTCTGTTTGATTGGATGCATATAATGGTTTAACCGTTCCACCAGCTGTTGCTAAAGTACTATAATTTGAATTAGCCCCACTTAACGCAAAACCTACT